>Ga0307933_1001389_pt1 | contig 19127 bp, 20 predicted proteins | sample OrgLakmetageno88_FD_201811 | JGI IMG/M metagenome (GOLD analysis project Ga0307933, IMG submission 201811) | Saline water microbial communities from Organic Lake, Antarctica - #88 | ecosystem: Environmental > Aquatic > Non-marine Saline and Alkaline > Saline | place: Antarctica: Organic Lake...
TGCCTGATGGCACCATGATGGATAACGAGATGATGGGTCCGATGATGGACACCAGCACGATGGCGGGGATGGCCTCGGAGGAAACCATGGCCGAATTGGCCACACTCACCTCTCCAGAGTTCGACATCCTCTTTCTTCAACTCATGATTGACCACCATGAGGGAGCCCTGGAGATGGTGATGATGATTGAGAACTCCGCTAACGAAGAAGCCCAGGCCCTCGCTAAGGACATCATTGCGGCCCAAAAGGCGGAGATTGAAAAAATGACGCTCGTGCTGACAGGTCTCACGAGTGCGTAGGTCAGTCGGCTTTGGAGCGATTCTGGCGCTGGCGCTTGCCGGATGCTCCGCAAGCAGCGATGGCGTGGACTTTGCGCAACTTGAACACGTTCACGGTGTTGCAACCGATGGCGAACAGTTCTTTCTGGCGAGCCATCACGGTTTGCATCAGTTCTCCGATGGGTCATGGCACCTTCGTGGGGAAGAATTCGATGTGATGGGTCTCGCTTTTGATGATGGTGTCTTCTACGCGAGCGGGCATCCTGGCCCCACGCAGGAATTGCCTGACCCCCTCGGAATCCTCGTGTCCAGGGATAACGCCGGGACCTGGATTCCCGATTCTTTGACAGGGGAAGTGGACTTTCACCTTCTGGAGGTGGCGGGAAACACAATGGTTGGTGTGGCAGCCAACCTCGGCATGGTTCTGGCATCAGATGACCGGGGAAACACGTGGTCTTCCCTGGAGGTGCCAAACCTGACTGGCCTCAGCCTGAACCCAGCAACAGCCGGTGAGATTCTTTTGGCCTCCGCTGGTCTGCTCATGCTCTCCACAGATGCAGGACTCACCTTTTCACCCACCGAAGCGCCGCCTGGCGTTTTTCTGGTCGAATGGTCTACGAGCAACATTTTTCTGGCCACAGGCTCGACTCTGTATCGGAGCTCAGCGATAGGTAGTCCGTTCGTCGCGCTGTCGCAGGAATTTACGAACGTGTCACTCATGGCCGCACTCTCCGACACGGTCATCGTCTTGGATGACCAAGGTGTTCATGTCTCCGACGATGGCGGAGACACCTTCACTCTCCTCTCCAGACGCTCCTAGACACCGCGGCAACTCCCTCAGTACCTCGTAGACAGCACGATTCAGAGGCAAAGTCAGATCTCGACACGTCGGTTCCTCCAGGCCAGGATTTCGTCGCACACTGTGTAGCTTGGGGTCTTCGATGACGCGCGCATCCCACGGGGACCGGAATTTCGTATCCCCTGGACCTTTGGGGGGCTTTCTCGGTCGATGGTCTTTCGTCGATAGTTATTGGTCGATGGTCACTGGTCGATGCCTACTGGTCGAGAGATCCGAGGGGAGTGCGAAAGTGGGCCGTTGCTCGCAGCCGTTGACGGTCAGGGCCGCAACAGCCCCGGTCGTTTCTGAGTTAGTGCTGGTCTAGAGCCCCGGTCCGATGGCAACAACGGCTCTACGCTGGCTCGCCGTCCCCGTGTGGGTCATGCGGCAATAACGCTATCGGGGCTCAAGTCAAGGCGTCGCAGCAGTTGCGCGTTGAGGGCCACCACAATGGTGGAGACAGACATGAGGAGTGCACCCACCGACATCGGGAGAATAAACCCAATTGGGGCGAGCACACCCGCAGCCAGAGGCACAGAGATGAGGTTGTAGCCTGCCGCCCACCAGAGGTTTTGAGTCATCTTCCGGTAGCTGGCGCGAGATAACTCGATCACGGAGACGACCGCTCGGGGGTCGTCACTGGCGAGGATCACCCCGGCTGAGGCAATGGCGACATCGGTTCCCGCCCCGATAGCGATACCCACGTCGGCTTGTGCAAGAGCGGGAGCATCGTTCACTCCGTCGCCGACCATCGCCACGACGCGACCTTCACTCTGGAGCTCTTTCACCTTCGAGGCTTTATCGCCCGGTCGCACTCCCGCAAAAAATCTTTCGATACCGAGCTCTGCGGCGACGCTCGCAGCGATTGCCTCGGCGTCACCGGTAATCATCACCACCTCAACATTTCTCTCGCGAAGGGCAACGAGAGCGGGCATGGATTCGGGACGGATTCCATCGGCAAGGGCGAGTGCACCGACGACATTCCCCTCCACCAACACGTGCAAGATGATTGCTCCATCGTCGCGCCATTGGTCAGCGATAGGTAACTCTTTGCCCCGCTCCTGTTCCAGAAGGAGCGGCCCACCCACTTGAACGGTCTGGCGTGAGACCACCGCGCTCACACCCACCGCGGGAGAAGATTCAAAATCGCGTGATGGTGGCACTTTCAGACCACGCTCTTTGGCAGCAGCAATGATCGCCCGAGCCAGTGGATGCTCGGAATCTGATTCTGCCGCCGCAGCCAAAGAGAGTATCTCGTTGGCATCGAAGTCGCTCGATGCTTCCACCGCGGTAACCACGGGGCTTCCCTTCGTGAGAGTGCCGGTCTTATCAAATAACACCGTGTCGACTTTGCGCATCGTTTCGAGCGCCAATCGGTCTTTAATGAGCACCCCGGCTCTGGCGGCGCGCTCAGTCGAGATGGAGACAACCAGGGGAATCGCAAGCCCGAGCGCATGCGGACAAGCAATGACAAGAACCGTGATGGTCCTCACCACGGCAGCATCGGGCATTCCTAATGCGCTCCAGACAATGGCGGTGATGACCCCAGCTCCCAAAGCAAACCAGAACAACCACCCTGCGGCGCGATCGGCGAGTCGTTGCGCACGGGAGGACGAAGCCTGAGCTTCGGCGACCAGTTTCTGGATGCCCGCCAATGCCGTTCCCTCGCCCACCGCGGTAATTTCCACGCGAAGACCGGAGTCAGTCGCAACCGTCCCTGCAATGACCTGATCCCCTTCGCCGCGGCGGGTGGGGCGGGACTCACCCGTCATCATCGATTCGTCCATGCTGGCCGACCCCTGCACGACAACGCCATCTGCCGGCACCCGTCCTCCTGGACGCAGCACAATCACGTCACCGACCTGGAGCTTGGCCGGTGACACCATGACCGTCTGGTCCCCTTCGACCCGCTCCGCCTCATCGGGCAGCAACGCGGCGAGAGAGTCCAATGCCGAGGTGGTCTGGGCGAGCGAACGCATCTCAATCCAGTGCCCCAACAACATGATCACAATCAGTAAGGCAAGCTCCCACCAAAAGTCCAGCCCACTATCAAGGACGCCTACACTGGCCCCTAAGGACGCCAGAAACGCCACGGTGATGGCAAGGGCAATGAGCAGCATCATGCCGGGTTGACGTGCTCGAAGTTCACTCACCGCGCCGGTCAAAAATGGCGCGCCACCCCAGACATACATGACTGTTCCCAGCACCGGCGAAACCCACGCAATCCAGGCCATATCCGGCACCGAATAGCCGAGCAGCATGGCGAAGGCCTGGGATAGTCCAACGACGGGGACCGCGATGACGAGCATGACCCAAAAGAGCTTCCGGAACTGGGCGACGTGGTCACCGTGCCCCTTGTGCTGGCCGTCATCGGCTGAAGGCGTCTCTAGGGAATCCTGCTCATCCTCGATAGCAGCCTTGTTGTTTCGACCACCCTCGTGTGCTTCTTTGTCCTGGCTCATTACGCACTCCCCCGCAGTCGGATAACAACACTCTTGCACACACGACGGGGCCGAGCGCCGCGGCTATGTGCCCAAAACTGTGCTGTCGCAGTCATAATTTCCCACGCTCCGGTGTGTATTGCCAGCGTCTTCACCAGGGAGTCTGCGGGCACCTCGTGAGTGCTCGCACTCACGAAGTGCCCTCACGAGAGAGACTCCTCCCGGGGGCAATCCACCACGGGTGGCTCAGCTAATCAAGAGTGCGAAGTCCCCTGGCTGCACGTGCTTGATGGGGCGCAGGGACGATCCCGCGAGCCGCGAAGCGGCCCCGGCTCAGCTGGGGCTTCGGACAACAAGAGCGTGTTTTTTCGCCTCAGCAGCGAGCGCCTTGTCGGTGGTGGCAAGGGTGGCACCCTGGCCAAGCGCCAAGTGGAGCACGATCACCTCGGGCATTGTGAGGGCAGTTGTGGCACGCAGCGCACCTAAATCTCGAGAGTCACCGGCATCTATGGCATGGATTTCCAGATGGAGGCCAGCGATGCTGTGCTCAAATTCCTGCGCTTTGCCAGCTTTCGTGGGGTGAACCAGGACCTCGGCGTACGTGAGGCAAGACAGTGACAGATCACCACCAACGGTGTCGATGAACATGCCGCGAGCCCACCTGTGGTGGGCATCGCTAGCGTCGCAAAGCGCAATGAGGGCCCCTGCGTCCAGAACAATTACGCCGGCCATTCTCCACGCAACTCTTCGCGCCAGGTAGCTGGCCATATGCCTGTCATGCACCCGGCGCTGCGGGTAATGGCTCCGAGCCGAGCACTGATGCGTTTGTCTTTTTCCTCCTCGATAGCCACAATGCCTGCGTCTAAAATCCGACGCAAGAGAACACCTTTTTCTTCCTGTGCGTCCGGCCATAGCTCCGCAGCCGACTCGAGGGCCCGAGAGAGGCGATCGCTTTCGGTGATCATATGGCGGGGTCGTATCGTGGGCATGAAAAAAGTGTAAAACTCGGTCTATCAGTGCAACACTGGGCTCTATCCCTGTGAGACACGCCTCACCGGTGGCACCCGCGATCTATACCTGCGCTGCACCCCTGCACCCTCCCCTCTGCTAAGCCCCAACTCTCAACGACTGACACCGCGATTCCCTCTCAGCCATTGACCACGCCGCACCATCCGAAAAAGACACGGAAGCCCAGACGGGTGGCCGCACCTGCCATTGTCTGGTCGGAGGTGACCAGCCCGCTGATTTTGTCCGTGACGGTCAGGGACTCTTCCCGTCGAACGCGAGCTATCAGTGCAGAAGCATTCTGCCTCCGTGTCCTGAGGCCCTGATGCCCTGATGCCCTGATGCCCACGAAGTTATCCACACTGTGCTACTCGGTGGCACAGTGCACTTTCGCTCCCGGGGCGCAGAACTCACAACCCACCTCCTACGATGGGGCTGTGACCCCTCTTGCCGCTGGCTCAACACCCGAACAGGTGCGGCAGGCTGCACAACTACTGGCCGCTGGCGGCCTGGTCGCCTTCCCGACCGAGACGGTCTATGGCTTGGGGGCTGATGCGAGCAATCCCCTGGCCGTTGGTCGGATGTTTGCGGCAAAAAACCGCCCGACCACTCACCCCGTGATTGTGCACATCCCCTCAGAGCGCGACATTGACTACTGGGCCACCGATATTCCTGATTTCGCCAGGGCACTGATGCGCGACTACTGGCCTGGCCCCATGACCCTGATTCTGCACCGCAGCACCAACGCTCGGGACCTCATCACCGGCGGGCAAGACACGGTAGGTGTGAGAGTGCCTGGCCACCCCATGGCGCTTAGCCTGCTCACAGAGTTCCACGAGTTGGGTGGCCGCGGGGTGGTGGCACCGAGCGCCAACCGCTACGGCGCCGTGTCCCCCACGGACGCCTCAGCGGTTCAGGCAGAGTTGCGTGACCACTTAGCCCCCACAGACATGATTCTTGATGGTGGGCCGTGTGATGTGGGGGTGGAGTCCACCATCATCGAGGCAACAGGGGCTGCCCCGGCAATCCTTCGACCAGGCGCCATCACCGCCGCCATGATTGAGCACAGCACCGGGATGGCCGTGTCTGACCCGTTTGACCCAGCCATTCGGGTGCCAGGTTCCCATACCCAGCACTATTCACCCACCGCCCGTGTGATCGTGGGAGGCACCAGCCTGGTCGGGGAAGGCCTGATTGCAGGCGATGAGGTGGCCACACCCGACGGTGTCCTCAGGCTGTCTGCGCCTGCGACACCAGAAGATTATGCCCGAGCGTTTTATGCAGCCCTTCGAGAAGCAGACCGGCAAGGCTTAGCCGTGGTGCGAGTAATTCCGCCCTCCGGGGATGGTGTGGCCATTGCGATTCGGGATCGCATTATGCGCTCCGCTGCCACGGGGTAATCCACACCGCTCTGTTGGCACAGTCGCTCCTCTAAGCTTCGATGGTGCCAAGGAGAGTGTCTCGAGCCCCCTTCGTTCTTTTGCAACTAGCAAACATTTCTGGTGCTACGGCCAACGCGATGGCCTTTATCGCTATCCCCTGGCTGGTTTTAGAACTGACGGGCTCTGCGGCCAGCACCGGCGTGGTGGCCGCAGTGGCAGCGGTGCCGGCCATCCTGATGTCACCTCTGGCGGGGCTTCTGATTGACCGAGTAGGGCGAGCGCGCATTGCGGTGCTCTCCGACATTTTTTCGGGCGTATCCGTCTTACTGATCCCGTTTGTTGCTCTTCTGGGCCGACTTGATCTGTGGGTTATTGCCGGTGCGGCACTATTGGGGGCCCTGTTTGACCCCGCCGGGTACACCGCGCGAAAAACACTGATCGAGCCCACGGCAAAAGCCAGTGGAGTGGGGCTTAATCGAGCAAATTCTCTCCACGAAGCGCTGTTTGCGTTGGGTTTTGGTCTGGGTCCAGCCATTGGTGCGTTTCTGATTGGCGCAGTAGGAACCACCACCTCTTTTGCGGTGATGGGCATCTTTTTTGGCCTCGCCGCGGTGTCCGTGATGTTAATTCCGCGTGCTTCCACCCTGGTGGCCGATGATGCGGTGGATGACCCTGACACGTGGTGGCGGGACGCCATTGCCGGTTTTCGGGTTATCCGCAAAGATAAAGCACTGTTGACGGTCACCGCGTTCGTGGTTTTTCTGGATTTCTTTTATATGCCCACCGAAGTGGTCATCTTGCCCACCTACTTCGAATCACAGGGCAACCCGTGGGGGATGGGAATTGTCATTTCTGCCATGGCAATCGGCGGTGTGATTGGCTCCTATTCCTACGCACCCTTGGCGGCCCGCTTCAGTATGCGCGCCATTGTGCTGGGATGCTCCATAGCCTCCACAATCCTCATGTTTGGGCTCGCATTTTTCCCACCGGTGTGGGTGATGGCCCTGTCTGGTTTTGCTTTGGGGGCAAGCTGGGGCCCCATGGGTCCCCTCCTAAACACCATGGTGCAAACGCGCTGCAAACCTTCCGTACAGGGCAGAGTCTTTGGAGCACAAATGTCGCTGTTTGCCTCAGGCCCGCCGCTTGGCATGGTGCTGGTGGGAGGGCTGGTGGAGGGTCTCGGTGTGTTCCTGGTCTATCCGATGATTGTCGCAATACTTTGTATTGTCGCTGTGGCGATGGTGTGGATCAGGCAGCTCAAAGATATGGACCACCCTCACACACTCCACTCTGCGCCCTAACGCACTCTGCGCCCTAACGCACTCTGCGCCCTAACGCACTCCGCGGCAGCACACGCCACCCCCGCACCACCCACCACGGCAGACCCGCTAAGGTTTGGAGCATTTGACTCTTTGCGTAGAGGACACCCATGGACCTTGAAACACTCGGACTATTGGGCGTTTTTCTTGCCGGAGCTATCCCCTGGTTTGAAGCGATCGCTGTGGTTCCCGCGGGAATACTTTTTGGTCTGAACCCCCTGTTGACGGTCATCGCCGGAGTGACCGGCAACGCGGTAACTATTTTTATCTTTGCCTACGGTGGCCATGCCATTCGCAGCCGGTTGCTCGCTCGCCGCGTGGCAAAAGGTTTGGAGGGAGAATCCCCACGCTTTCTCAAAGCTCAAGCATCCTTTGACCGCTGGGGCATCTATGGCCTTGCCGTTCTTGGACCGATCATTATCGGCACCCAGTTTGTCGCACTCATTGCCGTTGCAGCGGGTCTAAAACCGCTCAAAGTGTCCCTCATTGTGACTATCGGAACAACGGCCTGGGCGGGCCTGATAGCCATTCTGATGGTGGTCTTTGGCTTTGACCAGGTGGGCCTGGCCTTCGCCTAAGTCACGAGGCCTACTCCGCTTCACCTACTCCGCCCCAGCTGCTTCGCCTCACCTGCCCCTTCTCATCGATTGTGGCTTCTCGATTCTCCTACCCAGACAGCCGCTCTCTGCCTAGTTCACGGGTGCGGGGGCGAGCTCATCGCGCAGAAATTCACTGGGGATGGGCTCAGGGAGCTCAATCACTCCCTCAATCAGTGAAATGGTGGACACATACCAACCGTCCCGGGGGTTCATCACAAACCCCGGAACAAGCCATGCATTTCCTGCCCCATCCCACACCGTGAGAAGCGTTTTGCGGGCATCGGTCACAACCAGCACCTGGGTCTCTGGAACATCACCCTCTCCCCCAACAGGTGCCGGGAAAGTTGTGGCAACGGCACCAAGATAAAACTCAGAGCTTGCCAAACCCCACCACAGCCCCGAATCTATGCGCTCCACCGCAGCAACCGGACTCACGGTGTCAAACTGCCCTTTTTCTACCAGCTCCACCGAGTGGCCAGAGGCCGAGGAAATACGTGAACCGGCATAGGAAAGCGTCCATTCCAGGGCAGTGTTCATCCCCTCAACCTGGATGGAGGCAAAGAGTGACAGGTTCAGGTCGTCTTGCCACAGCACCTGGACGTCAACAGCCGCGACGGTCAGTCCGGTTTGGGCAAACAAAGCTGCAGCCTGTTCTTTGGCCGCATCAACGCTGGGTGGTGTGCCCAAAGGATCGGAGAACTCGCAGTCGTCGTAAGAAACAACTGTGCCCTCTTCGCTGATCTCGTCAACCGTTTCACACACGGGCGCTGGATACACCTCGGAGTTGTAATAGGACCACTGCCCGGTGCCCGACCACGAAAGGTTTGCACTGGCACCCGTTCCATCGTCGGGTCCCACCACATAGAGCGGCATGGTGGCATCGGAGTATTCCGATTCCCTGGCTGTTCCTGCAAGCCCATAAGCGCTAGACACCCTCGCCAGAACGCTCTCGGGTGTGCCAGAGAGGAGAACCTGATATACGCCGCCGCTGCCGCCATCCGCAGAAAGCCCTGGCCCGACCTGATACTCGGTGTCGATAAAGAAAGACCGATCGGTGACCGAATCGCCCATCAGCTGCGAAGACTCCGCAGCTCCCCCTGCCTCAGCGCCCAGACCGGAGCCGCCACCGGCAAGAGTAAACAGTGGTGGCGGTAGCGGCGTGAGTGCCGACACGCCCAAGGGAACAGTGATGGCCAGGGCGAGGAGAGCCACGCCCCCACCAAGAAGTTTCGTGCGGGACTGTGGTGCCATAACGGACGCCTTTCGGGTGTGGAGGGCAGAAAGATCCGAAAGATCTCCCTGTGGTTCGGGGAGATTCCCGATATTCATCGCGGCTTTCAGCCGAGCGTCAATAGTGTTATCCCTCATGATCAGTTAACGTCCTTTCCCGTCAAAATCTTTCCTGTCGTCTCCCAACAACGCCACCAGATGCTTTTTTGCCCGGAGAATGCGCAAGCTTGCGGCATTGGCACTGATGCGCAGAATTACCGCCGCATCCGACACGGCAAGGTCTTCCACAACCACGAGTGACAGAATTTCTCGCTCCGAGCCAGACAGTGCCCCCCAGGCTTTCGCCAAACGGTCATCCACCAGCGCGATGTCTTCGGCAGAGGGTGAGGTGTCAGGTGTGGCAAAAAGGTGCAGGAGGCTGGTCGAACGGTTCTTTTTTCTTCGATAGTTTGCCACCACATACGATGCGGTCTTATATAACCAGGGCAACTCGGCACCCTCAGTTATCGTGTGGCGTTTGCGCCAGCCAATGGCAAAAACATCCGCAGCCAGATCATCCACATCGCGACACTCGACCCGACGTGCCAGGTAGCGGCGAATAGCCGGCACATAGTCCACATAGATCGTGGCAAACGCCGCTTCTGTCAGCACTGGTGCCCACCCTTTCGCTCTCCCTTTGTTAACTGTCTGGAGTGCGACAAATCTTTCATCGTTTCCCACAGCACAAAAAACCGTTGGTCCACCGGTGTTCCTCGGCCCCTCACCCGAGCCTACGAAGCGTGTCCCGGCGGTGCCACCAGGGTGTCCCGGCGGTGCCACCAGCGTGTCCCGGCGGTGTTTGTGTGTGTGGCACCCCGGGGCTCTCACACAGCCCACAGAGCGCCCCAAATGGCCCCGGAACCCCGCAACAAAAGCTACCCCCACCCACGCGGGTAGCGGAGGAGCTTTCACACAGTCACGTGCACACCGTTACGTTCACACCGTTGGGTCTGGCACCCAGAACAGTCGCGGCCATGCGCAACAAATCAATCACGGGGAGCCAGAATTTCTCGCCCTACCCTTTTTTGTCGCCACAGGGTCACACACACCGCAAACCTCCCCATAGACCGGCGGAGATGTCGACCGTGCGTTTATGGCAGATCTGGTCGAAGAAGTGCCTGGCTACTCAAAGCGCAAAGCGTCAACGGGCTGCAGCTTGGCTGCGGTGTTCGCAGGCCACACTCCAAACAGCACACCCACGAGCGCACTAAAGCCCAGCGCAACAAACACCGTAGTGGGGTCAATGAAGAAATCCCACCCGCCAAGAACGGAGAAACCAAACGAGGCCAACTGCCCAATGACCAAACCGATCAGACCACCGAGGAAAGACAGCACGACGGCTTCCATCAAAAACTGGGTCAAAATTTGAGATTGTTTGGCACCAATGGCTCGGCGAACACCAATTTCTCTGGTTCGCTCGCGAACTGAGACAAGCATGATGTTCATAATTCCAATACCACCCACCACCAGCGAGATTCCCGCAATACCGGTGATCAGAATTCCCAATGTTCCGGTGACCGTTTGAATGGTGTCTTGCAGTGCGGCCTGGTTGAAGATCGAAAAGGTAGCGTCTTCGTCCCTCGTCACCCCTTTGGAGTAGCGAAGGAACTGTTCCACCCGGTATTCCACCGGTGGGACAGCTTCTTGGGAGACTGCTTGAATGCTGATGGCGCCCACGTAGGGGGGTTTTGAGAACAAGCTTCTCGCGATGTCCTGGGTGATGTACACGTTGGCCCCCGCACCAAAACCATCGGCGTCATCCAGCACGCCGACAATGGTGAACGCAACCCCCTGCAGGCGCATCTCATCGCCAATGGAGGCTTCGGTGAAGCCCAAGTCATCGGCACCTACCGCGGAGACCACCACGGTTCGAGTGTTTTGAAGGCTGGGGGAAGAGGGCAGGAAAGACCCAATAGCCACATCAGGGTTCGCCAAATCGGCGTGGGTCGGCGAGACACCAATAATGCCTACGCTGATGGATTCACTGCCGTAGGAGGCAGTGCCACCGCTTCGCACCTGCGTGCTCACCTGCAACACACCTTCAATCTCCGCGATGGCCTCAGCATCGGCCTCTTGGAGGCCGGTCGGAGTTGTGGCAGAAACGGTGATTTGGTTGGCGCCAAGAGACGCCAGCGAGCTGTCGATGCCCTGCTGGGCACCCTGGCCCACAGCGGTGAGTGCGACAACAGCACCCACACCAATAATGATTCCGAGCATGGTCAAAGCTGAGCGGACTTTCGCCGCCGCCACACGCGAGAGTGCAAGCCTCAGAGTGAGATAGAGATTCACCGGGCACCCGCTATCGAATCCACTTCGTCACGCTCGATTAGCCCATCACGAATATAGATCCGGCGATTCGCTGCGGCAGCAACATCTAAATCGTGGGTAATCAACACGATGGTGCGACCCTCAGCGTTCATCTCTTTGAAGACGTCGATCACTTGCTCACCCGAGGAGGTATCCAGAGCACCGGTGGGCTCATCAGCTAAAACCAAGTCGGGGTTTGTGACCAGCGCGCGAGAAATCGCCACTCGCTGCTGCTGGCCACCGGAGAGTCTGCCTCGGTCAAATTCCAGGCGTTCGCCAAGCCCCAAACGCGTGAGCATGGCTCCCGCTCGTGCTCTGGCTTCTTTCGGACGTAAGCCCTGATACAGCAGCGGTGTGGCCACATTGTCCACAGCCGAAGTGAGGGGCAGCAGTTGGAACTGCTGAAACACAAACCCAATCGCCTTCGAGCGCAGAGCCGTCAATTGGTTGTCATCGAGGGTGTCGATGTTTTTACCGGAGATTTTGACCGAACCCGATGTGGGGCGGTCCAAACAACCGATGAGGTTCATCAGCGTGGATTTACCCGACCCCGAGGGGCCAACGATGGCGACAAACTCGCCCCGTTCGACTTTGAGTGACACGCCCGCGAGCGCCACGGTGGAGACTTCGCCGGTCTTGTATTCCCGGCGAACGTCGGTGAGCTCAACGACGAAATCAGTCATTGCCATCCGGCGTTCCTTCAGGGGGGCCACCAAACCCGGAGCTGCTGGATGGCAGGGTGCCATCAGAACCGGTGACGACGCGATCACCGGCGGAGAGGCCAGACACAATTTCTACATAGAAACCACCGCGGATCCCGATCTCTACCTCCACGGGAGAGATCGATCCATCAGAAGCTTCCACCTGCACAATAAAGCGGTCTCCCTCATCAAGGATTGCTGTCACCGGCGCCGCAACCACTTGAGGGCGCTCCTCCGTGGTGATACTCGCCTGGGCCGACATGCCCGCACGCAAACCTACCGGGGGGTTAGGGACACTGATGGTGACCTCGTAGGTGGTGAGCGAGGCTCCTGTCACATCCACGGTGGCAAAAGGAGCCACCGCGGTCACGGTGCCTTCTCGGACTTCTCCAGGGATGGCATCAAATTCTAGATTCACCGACTGACCTGGGGCGATACCGACCACGTCGACCTCAGCAAAGTCAGCAGTGACCACCAGCGAATCGAGTGCCGCCAGGATGATAAACCCTGAGGAACCGGCGGTCCCGGCGGTGGTGGTGCCCACAGGCTCTCCCACCTGGGACGCCACGGCCACGATTGTTCCGGCAATCGGAGCGACCATGGTGGCGTTATCGAGGTTGGTTCGTGCCGAATCGAGTTGGGCAAGGGCGGAGCTTAAACCGGCTTGGGCCGAGGCGCGAAGGGGGTAGTAAGCCTCAAGCTGACGCCTGGCGGTTTCGAGCGCGGCTTCGGCCGTGACTTTCTGTTTCTGCGCACTGAGCAAAGCAAGAGGTTCGTTGGGCTGTGAGCCTGTACCCGTCGGGTAATCATCCACAATGTTTTCAATAGCCAGCTGCGCTGCTGTGATGGCCTGATCCGCAGCAGAAATGCCCTGCCTGGCCGAATCTGCGGTGGTTTCGGCATCGGCAATGCCTGCGCGTGCCGAAGCGACAGAAGCATTCGCTGCGGCCACAGCCGCGTCGAGCGCGCCGGGGTTTATTGTCGCAAGCACCGCTCCGGCCTCCACGACATCGCCGACGGCGACGTTGAGTTCTTCCAGGGTGGCAGAGATGGCTCCGGGGAATTGAAGGCCAAACTCTACGCTGGGGTCAACGGTGCCCGATGCCGCCACGGTCACATCGACATCGCGAACCTGCACTTCCTCGGTGAGGAATGTGGTGTCAGAGGAGCCGCCCTGAGCCAGGGCTATGCCCGTCCCGGCTGCGGCGACGGCAACAACAATCCCTACAGCAGTGATCACTTTGGTTCTGGTTTTCACGCGTGTGTCCCCTCAAGCTGTCGCCCCTACCGGGCAAAGCCCCAGTATGCCAGGCCTTTTCTTTGATTCAGCTGGCTTATTCCAGAGAAATCCCGATGAAGCGTGGTGGCCGAATTGCTCTAGCCCAACAAATCCCCACAACAACCGGACAATCGGACCCCATAAGACCTCTCCGGATTGTGCTTCGAACCGGCGCCAGTGAAATTGGCCTCAGTGTTCGGGCCGGCACTAAGGCGGTGGGGTCTTTCACAGCGTCTGCTGCGGGCGTGCGCTCGGCGTCATGGGTGAAGATGGTCGCCGGCGGTGGGCTGGAACCCATCACCCTCCTCATTGGTGTGGGCTCCACCTGGCCACGCTGGAGGATCCCAGAGTGGGTTCTCGTTTCTCTGCTGCTCACCTCGTCGGACCCACCCGCGTCAGAGGCGCACGCTAGAGTTTTACAATGCCTGCAGCCCGTCACGACCGCCTCATTTGGATTGACTGCGAAATGACCGGGCTTGACCCGGTCATCGATGAACTTGTCGAAGTTGCCGTGGTTATCACCGACTATGCCTTGGAACCCCTCGACCCCGGCTTCACCGTCGTCATCAAACCCTCCGACACAGCGCTGGAGAGCATGGGCGATTTTGTGCGCCAGATGCACATCGCAAGCGGCCTACTGGACGAAATTCCCGGCGGTGTGTCAGTCGCCGAGGCCGAAGTCGACATCCTTGCCTACATCACGCGCTTTGTTCCGGAGGCGCAATCAGCACCACTGGCAGGAAATTCCATCGGCACCGACCGAATGTTTATCCTCAAAGAGCTCCCCACCGTTCATGATCACGTGCACTATCGAAACATTGATGTGTCGACCATTAAAGAACTCTCCAGGCACTGGTTCCCCAAGTCGTACTTCCACTCTCCCGACAAAAATGGCGGCCACCGGGCGTTGGCTGACATTGTGGAATCTATTCGCGAGCTCGCCTACTACCGCCAGGCCGTTTTTGTTGGCCAACCAGGCCCCGATACGAAGGCCCTTGGCATCCTGCGCGATGACATCACGGCAACCTGGGCCGAGCGACTGTAATACACTTAGCACGCTGTTCGAAGAGAACAGCCATGGTGGGTATAGCTCAGTTGGCAGAGCGCCTGGTTGTGGTCCAGGAGGTCGCGGGTTCAAGCCCCGTTACTCACCCCAAGAATTATTGTCCAGCGATGTCGCGCGAGCGATGAGTGAGAAGAAATCTCTCCTCCTGTAGCGCCCACCTTCTCCACTGCCTGGCGTAGGGATCGCCATCGCGAGCAATAGCTCGCTCTTTACGCTCTTTTTCGTCCATCTCAAGCCAGATCAGTTCAGCGCCCAAGTCCTCACATTCACGCCTGATCGCACCACACCCCTCCACCACCAGCGGGGTGTCCAGGGGAACCTGCACCCATTTACCTGGGCTGGAGCGTTGCCAATCCCAGGTTTGGTAAGAGCCTGGTTGGCCGAGCGACCACGGAAGAATCACGTGGGAGTAGATATGCCAACTTCCCGCGTCTAAGCCATCCCACCCGGGATAGACATGATCAATGCTGATCAGAAAGGCGGAGCGGTCCGCGGCGAGACTCTCGGCCAAACGCGTCTTCCCCGCCCCCGAACGCCCGTCCACTAAAACAAGTGACCGAGGGTTAAACCACAAGCCCATCACGCCCCCCGGGGGTCGAATCAGACCGCAAAAAAGACAGTGACCACACCACAAGCAAAGCGACAAAAATGAAAATGCTCGCCGCCGCCATCGCCATTCCCAAGTTTTCACTGCCCGGGCGCGACATCAGCCGGAACATCACCAGCGGGAGCGTTTGTTGCGAGCCATAGGCCAAGAAACTGGCTGCGCCGAACTCCCCCAAGGAGGCAAGACTTGTCAAAGCAGCGGCGGCCACCACCGGTCGGGCCACAGTGGGCAACTCAATGAGACCAAAAAGCTGCGCCCGGCTGGCGCCATCGAGCTGCGCTGCCTCGAGGATGTCCGGTGACATCGCCCGCCTGGCAGGGGCGATGATCTGAAACGCCAGCGGGGTGAGGAACAAGCTTTGAACCAGGGGCAAAACCCACCACCCTCCCGAAAGTGCTGGTGACACATAGCCGGAAAGAACCAAGGCCACGAGACCTATCACCACGGGTGAAATTCCGATAGGAAAGAGAACCAACAGGCCTGCCCTGCGCCTACTGAGCCACCAGGCGACCACCAAAGAAATCAGCACCGCCACCACCATGTTCCGCAGGGAATTACCGAGGGCCTCCACCACACTGAGATTGAGGATATCCCTCGCGCCTCGACCAGCCAGGTTGCTCACATTTCCCCCCAGCCCCGCCCCCTCGCTGAATGCCCTGGCAAACACTCCACCGATTACCCATAAAATCGCTCCAACAAGCCCTATTCCGAGTGCTCCGCCCACCCACGACCGGCTGGTCGCAGACTCCCCCTCGCCAAAGAGGACGGTGGGAGTGGCGCCTAATCTCCTGGCGACAACAAAAAAACTGATGGTCAGCGCACACTGGAGAAGAGCCAAGAACCCTGCCGTGGGCAGGTCAAGCCGTTGGAGCGCGGCGCTGGCAATTTCCGTTTCCAACGTCCTCACCGACCCCTGCCCGAGCGTGACGACCAACCCGTAACTGGTCGCTGAATACAGCGCCACCAACAGCCCGGCAGCGCTGAGGGCAGGGAGTTGCTGCGGCAATTGCAGATACCACCGCAGTTGGATGGTGCTGGCGCCATCCAGTCGCCCGGCCTCGATTTGGTCTCGGGGTGTCATGGACGCCGCCGTGACCGCGGCAAGAAAGCCCGCGTTCATCAACACATGGGCAGAGATGATGGATCCCACTGCCACCCACGATGTTTCCAAAGCATCGCCCAGCAGAGGCCGCAGAGCTAACCCGACCAGAAACGCGGGCAAAAGGAACGGGACAAGCAATACCCCGGTAACAAGGCGCCTGAGTCGCCGAAGCGAAGATAACCAGTGCCCCACCGGATACCCCAGAGCCACGGCAACGACCGCGCTCGCGAGTGCCACGAACGCGGTCGTTACTAGCAGATCGAGGCTACCCATCAAAGACGGCGGACCAGTCCCCCAACCACTGCTCGCGATTGGCGTTAATGTCGAGGCCTTCACCAATCGTTGATGTGGCTGGTTTCGCGAAAGCGGCCCATAATTCAGGGATTTCGATTCCTGGAACAGCCGGGTACACATACATTGCCTCGGGGACAGAAGCTTGGAACTCTGGGCTCAGGAGAAACTTCACGAGAGCGGCAGCACCGCTCTCATTGGCCGAACCCTCAATCACACCGGCGTATTCAGTTTGACGGAAGCACTCCACCCGCAGGGCTTCGGACCCAGAGGACCCATCCTCCAAGACCTCCGCTGCGGGAGAAGAGGCATAGCTGAGAACGATGGGATGGTTACCGCCATAGCGCGTGAAATCGGAGAAGTACGCGTCTTCCCAGGAACCCGCCACCTTCACGCCGTTGGCCTCCAGCGCGATCCAGAAGGATTCCACTTCGGCAGCTTCGTCAAAAGCAGCGTGGGTGGACGCCAAGAAAGCAAGCCCCGGTGAGGAGAAGTTGGGGTTGGTAATCACGGTGAGGTTTCTATAATCCTCGTTGACGAGTTCGCGCCAGCTCTGTGGCGGAGTGAGCGATTCTTGCGCAAACCACTCGACGTCATAGTTGAAACACACGTCGGAATAGTCAATGGCGCTCGCCTGGCCCGCAAGAACCCCTTCCGACTCGGCTCGGCCGAGGAAGGTGTTGTCGATGCCAAAGAACGCATCAGCAACCGGGGCATTTTTTGTCAGCACCAACTGGTTAGTCAACGAGCCGGTGTCACCCAGGCGCAGGATTTCCAGCTCATAGCCCGTTTCGGATTCAAACTGGGCGACCAGTTCTTCGCCGATGACGAACGAATCGTGGGCAGCAAGCCTCACGAGGGTATTTTCTGGGGTTTGACACCCGGTGAGAGCCATCAGTGTGATGGCGGAGAGTGCAATGGTTTTCATAACGTGCCTTTCATCAATCGGATATCGATGTGGCACGGGATAGAGATGCCTCCCTTCGCTGGCATGACCCAGATCAGGTTCGACGGTCGAAACCCTGCGGTTTCCTCTCAGTCCGAATCATCGGACTCCCGTGTACGGCTCTTATCCTAGAGCTTTCTGCTCTCGCGCAGTTTCATCCCCCAGCGGAGGCTTTTCGCCAGCGGATAAATGCCCAGGTAAGCCCACTGGGGAATACGAAGCGCTCGCTTTCGCAGACCGTGGTGGTTGTAGGTGGTGTCGAAGCGTTTCGCGTAGGCAAGAAAATCTTTAGGTGAATCATCCAGGCGCCTGGTGGACATTCCCACCACCATCAGGGGGGCATAGACGATGGAAAAACCCTCGTCGTAGAGGTGCACCGACAGGTCGATGTCTTCAAACATGTGTTTGTCCGCGTCCAAACAGATGTGTTCCCGGACTTCTTCCCACGCCGAGCGGCGCAGTGCCATGTTGGTGCCAAAAAGAAAGTGATACTGCTTCACCAGGCGAGAGATTGCTCGTCTGGCAGAATCATCTGCCCTGGCCGTATACCGCGGAAGGGGCAGGTCGTAGTAGATGACCGGACCCGTGGCCGCATCCACGCTCTGATTCATAAAAACCTTGATGGTGTTTTCCACCCAGTTGGGTTCCAGCACAGAGTCTGAGTCGATGCGACCAATGACATCCGAGGTGACGGCGTCAAAACCCATGTTTCGAGTCGGCGTAATGCCCTGCTCGACATCCTGGGTCAACACAATCAGAGGGGCCTCGGGAAACTCTTCCTGGAGTTCGCGAAGAATCGTTGTCGTCAAATCAGTGGACATATTATCCACAACGATGATTTCTCTCGCTGGGACCGTTTGGCCAAGTGCTGCCAAGACACAGGACCGGATGGTTGATTCTTCGTTGTAGGCGGGAATTACAATTCCCACCGTGGGAACACCACCAGCTAAACCCACTCGGTCAACTCCTAGGAAGAGGCATCTGCAGTAACTGCACCACGACGCTTCCACCTTTGGTGGACTGCGTGTCAACATTAACAAAACCGAGCCTGTGGTGGAATCGAAGACTACCGGGGTTTGGTGGCTCCAGATTTACCTCACAGGTGATGCAATCGCGTCCCGCGTCCCCAGCCACCTCGGAAACGCGCTCATACAGTGCGCTGCCCACACCCAAACCCCTGGAGCTTTCGGACAACACGATTCGATCAACGTAGAGGTGGTTGTCAAAGCGGGATTCGAAGAAGGCGTAGTTCTCGCTCTCATAGGGCTGGCCGGGGTCCACCGCAATCAGAAACCCCACGAGATGACCCTCATCATCTACCGCGCCAAGAGTGACGCTCGCAACGGCCAGAAGCTCCCCCATGTCTGCAGCGGTAGCCAAAGGAACGCCGGGGTGCCCCTCGTTGTTGATACCCACCACCGTGTCGATGTCGGACGTTGTCAAGGGTCGAAGAGTGATCACACTCTATTCTGCCAGGATTTACCAGCCGAGAGTTCCCGGCGCCCCCTTGAACGGACCCGTCACCCAGGAGGTGATCCACCCGCCATAAAAGTCTCCATCTTGCGCGGTGACCACTTCACCGTTCACCGTGCACTGGTCAACTACTGCCGGATACAGCGCAAGGTGATCCACCAAATCGGCAAACCCTGCGGTGGGTTCTGGATACCACCAGGCGGCCCGAGACAGACTCTGGCCAG
>Ga0307933_1001397_pt1 | contig 19022 bp, 15 predicted proteins | sample OrgLakmetageno88_FD_201811 | JGI IMG/M metagenome (GOLD analysis project Ga0307933, IMG submission 201811) | Saline water microbial communities from Organic Lake, Antarctica - #88 | ecosystem: Environmental > Aquatic > Non-marine Saline and Alkaline > Saline | place: Antarctica: Organic Lake...
AAATTTGAAGAACGACGAGACTGGCTGAATCGCCAGCCCAACAGCCGCCTGTCCTACCTGATGAAGCTAGGGACTTGGGCAATTACTGTTTTAATTTTTATTCTGGTCGCCTTGATGCGCATGCCAGAAGTCAAAATACCGTTGCCCGAAGGGATAAGCCTCGGATTTCTGCCGCCTATCCACGCATTACTAAATACATGTGTCGCGGTGCTTCTCGTTTTGGCATTACTCGCGGTTCGCGCAGGAAAAATTCAATGCCATCGCAATCTCATCATGGCCGCGATGGGAGTCTCGGTTTTGTTTTTGATTGGTTACGTCTGCTATCACTTCACCAATGAAGAAATAAAATTTGGAGATTCAGACCTGAATGGCACGGTCGATCTTGAGGAGCTTAAGGCCGTTGGTTTTGTTCGTCCTGTATATCTTGTTCTTCTGCTTACACACATTTTAGCGGCTGCAGTTAGTCTTCCACTCATCTTGCTGACTTTCACAGCTGCGTGGACCAATCATTTCCAGTCTCACCGGAATTTCGCTCGCTGGGTTTTCCCAATCTGGCTGTATGTGGCAATTACGGGACCAATCTGCTACCTGATGTTGCGTCCTTATTATCAGTGAGGTTCACTTCGTTGGGCGGTTGACCTCTTGCTTCGGAGAGTTGATATTACAAATAGTGAAAATACCTGCGCGCAAAATTAAACCTCATTCAGGCACTGGGAAAAACCAGAAGCAACAAGTAAGCGATATTTGGAGTGAGCTTGGTGAAGAACCAGTTCCTGCCACAAGGTTGGCAGTGGATATTGAACCGCATACGACTGAGGACCTGCACCGAGCGCTGAACGAACTGGTTGGTGTCGATAAGGTCAGCACCACAAAAGAGGTGATCGATCGGCATTCCCGCGATAAATGGTTCGCGGAGAATGAGCCGGATGTAGTGGTTTATGCTGAGTGCACGGCAGATGTTACGAAAGTAATGGCCTACGCTAATAGATTCCGTATCCCCGTGACAACCCGAGGAGCGGGAGTAGGTTATGTTGGCGGCTGTGTTCCGATGAAAGGCGGTATCGTTCTTACGACCGAGCGGATGAATCACATTATTGGAATCCATCCCGAGGACGGCGTGGCGATCGTTGAGCCCGGAGTAATCACTGGGGATTTGCAGTCCGCTGCTAGGGAGCTTGGTTGGGACTATCCCCCGGACCCAGCATCATTAAAGGAATGCTCGATTGGTGGAAATATTGCAACTAACGCAGGTGGGCCCCGTTGCCTGAAATACGGAGTGACAAGAAACTACGTTCTTGGCCTAGAAGTAGTCTTGGCAGACGGGCGTGTCGTGAGGACCGGCGGGCGCTTGCATAAGAATAAGACAGGCTTCGACTTGATTGGAATATTTGTCGGCTCGGAAGGAATGCTTGGAGTCGTCACGGAGATCACTTTGCGTATTATTCCGAAGCCTGTGTGCCGCGGAATGCTTGCTGCTGTATTCAACGATTTTTCTGCTGCAGCCAAGACAGTGCAGCAAATCCTTCAATCGGGCCACCTGCCGTCCGCGCTTGAGGTTACTGATGCCTTCACGCTTGCGGCGGCCAGAAAGAAATTAGGCTCTGAAGTCTTTCCGCCGGGCGATGGGCATCTTATCGTTGAAATTGATGGGCGTGAGGCAGCTGTCGAATCAGAACTGGAAGAATTACAGGCACTTTTAAAGAAGTGCGGTGCAGGTGAAATTCGTATCGCAAAAAGCGAGGCGGAGTGCGAAGCAATCTGGCAACTGCGTAGAGAATTCTCTTATTCTTTGCGAGACACTGGACTGACCAAGCTGAATGAGGATGTCGTGGTTCCGCGGAGCAAGTTGGTAGAATTGGTGGAATTTGCAAGAGATCTGGAAAGTCAGACTGGTATTTCAATTGCTTGCTTCGGACACGCTGGCGACGGGAACATACATACTAATCTAATGGTCGATTCGTATTCGAATCCTGCGACCAAAAAGAAAGCTGACCACGCTTTAGACCTGCTTTTCAAATGGGTCTTGGAGCAAGGAGGTGCGATCACGGGTGAACATGGCGTAGGCTTGGCCAAAAAGCCTTGGATTAAACAAGCGTTGGGTGAAAACGCATTTATGCTGCATAAACGACTGAAGGCAGCGCTTGATCCGAACGGAATCTTAAATCCAGGGAAGTTTTTGGACGATTAGGGAATTCTGATTTGTAGAAATTTCGTTCGACATCAAATGGTGTCTGGAGAGAGTGAAGGGAATGATAACAAAGAAACTTTATCTCAGTATAATTGGCTTTTTAGCGTTTGGTTTATCGTCTCTCTCTGCTGCAGAGACAAAGTGGGTGACCGATTTCGAAGAAGCCAAAACCATTGCGGCTAAGGAAGGTAAGTCATTATTAATTAATTTTACCGGATCTGATTGGTGCGGGTGGTGTATCCGCTTAGATAAAGAAGTTTTCGATACCGATACATTCGCTGAGGGAGTGAAAGATAAATTTGTTTTAGTGAAGTTGGATTTTCCCAAGGACAAATCGGACATGACCGAGGGAACGATTACTCAAAACGAAAAACTCCAAGCAGAATATATGGTGCAGGGTTTCCCTAGCATTTTACTGACTGATGAGAAAGGGCGCCCTTTTGCCAAAACCGGCTATCAACAAGGTGGGCCGGAATCTTATCTCGCAAGCTTGGATACGCTGCTTGGGATTCGTAAAGATCGTGATTCCGCCTTAAAGATTTCTGGTGAACAAGAGGGCGATTTAAAAGCTGAGGCAGATCTCGGTGTGCTGAAGGTGCTTCAAATTGATGATGCACTCATCACCAAATTTTACAGCGATCAAATAGAGCATATCAAAGAAGTTGAACACGCAGAGGGTATGGAGTTTATCCAACAACTGGAGAATACCGAAAAATTTGCCGATTTTCAGAGGGAGCTACAACAAATGGGAACTTTGGGCGACCACGCAGCAGCTTTGAAATTTGTAGAAAGCACCTTGGAAGCGGATACCTTTTCTGGTGAGCGGAAGCAGCAGATTTTTGTAATCAAGGGCATTATCCTCGCGGAACTTGGACAATTTGATGAGTCTTTGATGACTATTGACCTAGCCAAAGCGATCGCGCCTGAAAGTGAAATCACGGGTCGTATCGATCAGATGAAAGATCAGATCGAGATGCTCAAGAAACAGAAATCCGGAGCGAATACAAAATAGCCCAGCACGAAATAGTCGTAATCTCTAAACTACCTTGGTTATAGCTCGCTCAACAGAGCTTGGAAAAATACCGGGGACAGGACTCGAACCTGCACATCAAAAGACACCTGAACCTAAATCAGGCGCGTCTACCAATTCCGCCACCCCGGCGATGTGTATAAACTGTCTGAATAATTCAGCTGCCGCAAGCACTGAGATAAAAATCATTCGATCGCGAGTCGGTGCCGAATCTCTGGACTTGATACGCTTTGTTTCGAAAATTCAATGGCGTGAAAGCTCGCACCCAAGTGCCCTGGGTGTGTGAGGGTTTTGAATTGGGCTATTTTCTGAAAATCGTCCAAGTCCCCTGATTGAATCATATCTGCGGCGAGGTGCGTCAAATAGCTGCCTTGGCTGGAAAAATGGGTGGGATAATAACCCAAATGCTCCATCTCTAAGGTCAAATCGGTAAAATCGACATGGGCTGTGATATCGATCTCACCGGCTCGTTCTAGAGGGTTTTCGGCTGCCTTATGTCTAGAAAATGTACGGAGTGTTCCACTTGTTCGATGGCTGTCGTAATATTCAGGAGCTGCAAATCCGTAATCGATGAAAAGAATTAGCCCGTCTTCGATACACTCTGTCAGTGGCGCTATGAAGCTGAGGTAATTGCTGCGGACCTCCGTTTGATATCCATTGTCAAATTTGCTTCCGATGTTTTTAAGTTTCGCTGCAAGTTTTGAATTAGGAGCAATTTCACAGGGAGCGAATTCCATGTCGCTAGAGACGAAAAGCTCGGTCCATGCATCGTCACTTTTTTTTACCAAATGGAATGGAAGAGCATCTAGCAGTTCGTTTCCAAAAATGATTCCGGGAAGAGGCGTTTCGGCGAGAACTGAAGTATTAGCCTCGATTCGTAAATCAGCGACCAAGGGTTCGAGTCGCTCACGCTGGGCTCTACGGAGTTTTGGCAATGGTTCCACACTCGCATACTGGAGCCCGTTCCAAGCCTCTGGTGAAAGTCTTGCGAGGTTACTGAGAATGTCGGCCGCGAGCTTTCCATCGTGACCACCGAGTTCTAAGAGTCTCCAAGGTTTGGGTTTGCCGTTATCTTTCCACCAGCCTAGGAAACGATGGGCCAGTATTTCACCAAATAGCGGCCCAACGCTCACGCTGGTGTAGAAATCCCCGTCACGGCCGACTTGCTGGGTTTGATTGGCATAATAGCCATTCTCTGGGTCATATAGAACAATTTCCATATAATCAGGGAAATTGATTAGCTGCCGAGAACTGAACTCGGAAGTTAGTTTTTCTTTAAGAGAGGAGAAGGAAGGGGTTGCCGGTTCCCCATGATTCGGGTTATCCCTATCTGAGACGTGTGCTTCAGGCTGCGTTGATGGATCGGTATCAGGCATGTCGGAGTTCAAACAAAGCACGCGAAGAAAGAGCGGTAAGCGCCGTTTCTACAAGCGCAAAACATTTTGGTTCGCAGGATTTCTGCTTTGCGGAATCGCCGTTATGCTGGCGTATCTCTATGCCGAGCAACATACCCGTGAGTATCGCGACCGCGCACTGACTTACGATCTTGAGAGGATTGATGAATTGGAGATACCGAGCATCATCGTTGACAGGATGGGTGAGGAGATAGGGCGGATCTTCGTGCAAAACCGCAGTGTAATACCGATATCAGATGTCCCCGATCTATTCATTGATGCGTTGAGGGCAGGGGAAGACTCCCGGTTTCTCAGTCATGATGGGATTGATTACATCGGCGTGCTGCGAGCTGTGAAGCTAAACTGGGAGGCGGGGACCACAACCCAGGGTGCGAGTACGATCACTCAGCAGCTGGCGCGCAATGCTTACCCTTTGAAGCAGGACGCATTGGCAAAGGGAGAAAGCAGTATCCAGCGTAAAATGGTCGAGGCCTTTTTGGCGTTACGAATTGAGAACCGATACTCGAAAGATGAAATTTTAGGATTCTATCTGAACCGGATTTACTTCGGTAGCGGCTTCTACGGACTTCGTACGGCCTCCCTTGGATATTTTGGAAAAGAACCGAAGGACCTGAGTTTGGTGGAATGTGCGACGATTGTGGGCTTAATCAAGAATCCGACGAATAACTCTCCTCTGAACGACCTTACAGCAAGTCGTAAGGCAAGAAATATGGTGATTTCACGTATGGCCACAGAGGGAATGATTTCGAAAAAAGAGGCTAAGCAAGCTATCGAGCAGCCAATATTGTTGAGGCCCGATCCAATCCGCCGGGGAACTTCCCATCTTTATGAACGTATCGCGGATTCAGTGGCCAAGAGTCTAGGTGAAGATGCGTTGGCGAATGGAGGGTTCAAAATCCATACAACTATTCTCAAGAAGGCCCAACAGGCGGCCCAAGAAAAACTGGAAGAAACTCTTTATAAGGCCGAGCAGCATCCGGCCTATTCACACCAAAAGCATAGCGAATATCAAAAAGGAGTGACTGTTGGAAAGCCGGAATACCTTCAAGGAGCCGTTTTTATGGTGGATCACTCTAATGGGGAGGTGATCGCACACGTAGGTGGGCGGGATTATGCTGATGCTCCATTTGACTTTATTGAGCAGGGTAAGCGCCCTCTTGGCACGGCGTTTTTTCCTTTTCTATATGCGACTGCCCTTGCAGGTGAGCATACGCCGGCGTCGATTCTTGAGGATGAGCCAATGGACAACCGAGCAGTGATGGTGGGTGGTCGGGAAGGAATTCTTGGCGAGTGGGGCATGGAAGTGAGGGCTCCAGTTTATCAAGGGAACGTCACCCTTCGGAATGCTTTTGAAAGATCAAAAATAGCTGCCACGGTTCGTCTGGGTTCGGAGGTAGGAATCCAGCGTATTCTTGACGCGGGCGTTGTGTTTGGATTCCCGTGGCAAGAATCAGAGGCTCTACCGCGAGTCTCTGTTGGTTGGGAATCAGCGTCTTTGAAACAAGCTGTGAGCGCAATTTCCACCTTCCCGTTGGCAGGTAAAAAAGGCCCTAACCAATTCTCTTACGTTTCCAAAATCGAAAACTCCGAAGGGGCGGTAGTGTTCCGTAAGCAACCGGTCGGAAATCCGAAAGGCAGATTGCTTGATAAGGCAGTGGCTTGGCAGTTGCATAATATGATGGCTGGAGGGATGGAAGAGGGTAGCGCTCGCGGCCTGAGGGAGCAGATGAGTGAAAGTCCGTTTCCCGGGGCAGGTAAGGGTGGCACCACTCACGATTTTGCTGATACCTGGTTTATTGGTTACAATGGACGTATTAGTTGTGGTGTCTGGACTGGTTTCCTTCAGGGGAATAGTGAGCAAATTTATCCAGGAGCCTTTAGCCGTGAACTTGCAATGCCTGTTTGGGTTGCAGCGGTGAATGCTGCCAGCTCTCGCTTCACTGGTGGAAGAATTGAGAGACCGGATGACATGGTGGAGGTTCAAGTGTGCTCTGTCTCTGGACAGCGGATAACCCAATTTTGCCAAGAGCTTGTTGAAGATGCAGTCACTGGTAGCGTGAAAACTGTGAGCACGGAAATGACCGAGTATTTTCGGAAAGGAACCGAGAGCCTCCCGTATTGTATCACACATTCTGGAAGTCTTCCTCATGGGCGGGATACCAATGAGGGATTTAACAGTTTAGGTGGTAGTGATGCCCTTCCTGTTCGGCCGACCGATCCTGTTCTTCTTGGGAACGACCCATTTCATACAGAAGTTCCCAGCTATGCTGCGACAGATGAGAACTCGGGTATCGGCTTTCAATCCACTAATGTTTTAGATAGCTTTGATTTGGCAAAATTTGAACAAACCATTCGACTTCGGAAGCCATCGCGATTGAAGATTAATCCTGAATGATAGGCATTGAGCTTATAGGAAGCACATCACTCATTGGATCAGGCTGGTATCTGATATCTCCCAATTCTCCAAAGATTTGAATATCGAGTGCCGAACGCTGCGGAGTTTGCAGTGGAGTCAAATGTGGAGCCTGACGATCTGGGTGGGTGAATTTTGAAATTGCGATTAGGTCCGCAGGTGAGCTAACAAATCTGATATTTGCAGAAACGCGGCCATCCCGAATTACCGCGCCATTTGCGAGAACGCTGACCATATCTCCTATCAGTTTGGAGTCGATACAGCGAAGAACACCCTGCTGATAAACGAGGAGCGCATTCGTACGCTGGAAAGATTTTGTGGTAGCTCCTAGCTGAACATCGATGTTCACAGCTTCGGAGACCCACTGACCTTGCCAAGTCATAGGGGCTCTCAGGTATCCCTGAAACTGTCCTTTTCCGATGATTTGCTGGAAATCTATTGAAAATCCGTTCGATACAACGATTGATTTTTCTTTCTGAGCTGGGAGGTAAGCGCTCAGTGAAAATGGCAAAGCTCCACCGATCCCAAGTCCGGCTTCAAAATCACAAATAATTCCTGGAAATGTTGTTCGAAATCTTGGCGCCGACAAAACCGGGGGCTCCCATTTGAGAGTCGTTGAGAAGTTTTTTGAAAGCTCAGTTCCGAGTGAACTGATTCCTTGTAAAAGGATTTTGCCCTCGGCTGGCTGTCCTCCGATTGGAATGTCACCCTCGATACGGCTGACCTCATAAAATGGTGCCTGTGTGGTGGCTGAGGTGATTTTAATACTCGAATTTGAGAAATGAATCCAAGTTGTAGAAGATGATCTTTTGTTTGGGGAGGAGGCAGCAGAGATAGTTTTTTTAGTATCACTAGTAACTGCGGAAGGTGCTGCAGATTGGGGAGTCGATTTGTGTTGGTTGTGGGGAAGGTTTGGTGTGACGGCTGCGAGGGGGGGTGCCGTAACGGAAGGAGACTCAGCTTTTTGGCTGGGTGCTAAGAGAAGTTCGATCGGTAAAGTCAAATCAGCGCCTTCGACCCAGATTTCTTTAATGTGAATCTGTTTTTTTAAAAGTGGCAGCCAACGTGGTAAAAGGCGGATGGAGCTAATTTTAAGAAAGGGGTTCGAGATGAAGCTCTTAAGCTCGGCCGGTTGCTCGAGGGTGACTCCTAAGCAGGTAACGCCGCTCCATGGAGCCCACCTCGCTGAGCGTATAGACACCTCTAGTCCCAGTCGTTCCTCAAGTTGCTTGGCAATGACTGCCGTTCCTTTTGGACTGATTAAGAAAAGATTGGTGAGGCCGAAAGTGATGAGCGGAATAAGGAGGAGTAAAACCGTCGCCGCTCCAGCTGCTCTCTTTACCCAACGTTTGGCCTTCATCAGTTAGCGAGCCAATGGCGGATTTTTGGCCTTCAGCAATCCAGCTTCGCCGAGCGCGAATCGCAGAACCAAACTTTTATCTAGTAGTGGTCTACCGTCGGTTGTGGTTTCCTGCGCGCGATAGATAATCAGTCCGAATGGCTTGTCGCTGAATTTCCCTAATGCGAAGTTTTCTTTGATCAAACCCAATCCTGTATTCTCCTCAAATTTCCATTCTTTTCCGGTCCATGCTCCGAGAATACTGTCTTTGTCTGCGTTAATATCTTCGATGCGTTTGAGTGTTCCGCTGGGTGAGCGAAGTGTGTCTTTCTCTGGATCGTATCTTAAGGTTGAGATTGCTCCAGCTTCTCCAGATGCGGTAATTGTCCATTTATCTCCAAAAGTCTTACGGAGTACTAGAATCACATTTTCTCTACTTTTGAATTCACGCTTCGCCCACAGCGCGAGGTAATCATCGTATTCTTCTCTCGTGAGTCCGAGGTTTTGATGAAAGGGCAGTGGCACACCGGGCTTGGACTCTTCTGAATATTCCTCGAACCATTCTTTATTTTTTTGAGCAGCGGATTCTACTTTTGCGATATACTTTTCGATCTCTGGAGGGGGAACCATGATGCCGATCTCAGCCTTCACTGGAATATCTTCTTGAAGTAGGCCTTCAAAAATTTTCGGTAAATCAGCTGATACGATGGATGTCAGTAAAAGCAGCAGGATTGGAATCTTTTTCATGTCGGGGGCGGAGCGTGAGGCGGGTGTGTTGATAACTCAAGCCACAATAGGATACGGAGAGGAAAGAAAAGTTCTCAAGTTGTTAAAAAAGGGGTTGCTTCGCACGCGACTTTGACCATAGCTTCAGCGCCCCGAGGAAAGCCTAGGAAGCGCGGTTAGCTCAGCGGTAGAGCACCTCCCTGACACGGAGGGGGTCACTGGTTCGAACCCAGTATCGCGCACCACTTTTGCTTTTCCAGTTGATGGATTATCCTCCCCTACTTTCCGCTTACGTTAAGTCAAAGTTGACTGAGATGCGGTTGTGTTTTTCGATTGGCTTAGCATACGTAATGATTTTTAAGACGATTTGTAGAGATGAGTGATTCACCTCCTGATATTCGTGAGCTTTCAGCTTTGCTGCGATTGCTGGATGACGAGACACCAGAAGTAAGAGCTGTTGTCGGCCAGCGATTGACTGAAGTGGGGAGTGATTTAAGTGAAATTCTACCGGACGCAGCGAAGAAATTGACCTCACCAGAGCGTAAGATCCTTACAGATATCCTTCGCCCAGTGAAGCGAGAGGTTCTCAGGGAAGAATGGCTGACACCAAGATTCGGTTCCGCTGCACTCGATGATGATTGGGAATTGTTTGAGAGCCATCTGCGACTGCTTTCGGACTTTCTCCATGATGGTGTATCATTGCGACAGCCGCTTTCTGATGCTCTGGATTTAATTACAGAAGAGTTCCAGCAGCTCTTTCCGATCCTGCCTAGTGAGAATGACCTGCGAATTTTTTTATTTGTAGAGCAGCGTCTTAAACCAAACCAAAAAGACTTCTACGATATAAGAAATAGTGATCTGGCTTGGTGCATTTCCGAATCAGTTTCGAACCCAATTGGCTTGGGCGTGATTTATATGTTGCTCGGAAAGCGTTTAGGAATGGAGATTGAAGGAATCTCATTTCCCGGACATTTCCTTTGCAGGATTATTGAGGATGGCCAGCCTTTAGTCGTCGATTGCTTTGACTCTGGAAAAGCTCATTCCCAATACGTATTGACAGACCCGACCAATGAATTGACCGATGAGCAGCGGTTATTGTTATCGGGAAGCGCCGATCTAGGGGAGCTTCTTTTGCGAATCTTGAATAACTTAATAGCTTCTATGCAGCGTAATGGTCAGCAGGAAGACCTGGATCTTTTGGTTAAAATGCGTGATTCGATGATCCTTCCGAAGCGCTAAAGCAGCTTATCGGGATTACACTTCGCTCTTCACTAACTTATCCAAAAGGCCGTTTACGAAACGATGTGAGTCCTGAGTGCCGAATCGTTTGGCTAATTCAATGGCTTCGTTGATCACTACTTTCCGAGGTGTGTCGGTCTCGAGTATTTCGTAGCTTCCAAGGCGCAGGATCGCTCTATCGACCGGATCAATACGCTCGGGAGAGTAGTTTTCCACGAGGAGAGCGAGTTTAGCGTCGATCGCTGCCTTGGACTCCAATACTGAATCAACCAGTTGGTCAGTTTGATTCCGTAGGGCGGCAATTTCAGCTTTTGAATCACGAATTTTCGCTAAGTCAGTCTGCTCTGGGAAATTTTCGGGCTCTTCAACCATTCGAATTCTTTGAGAGATACGCTGAAGTCGGGTAATGCTCGCGGTTGTCGCCTCCAGTTGTGCTTTCAACGATGGGAAGTCTTTTGCGGATTCAATAAACTGTTCACGGTTGAAAGCTAAATCGCGGTCGATTTTGAAGAAGTCTTCTAACGCACTTTGGAAACTCTCGACAACATCACTGTCCTCGCCGTCTTTGGGAATACGCTCGAGTTTGGTGAGTGCGATGCTCCAAGATGACTCTAGTGCGAGTAATCTTTTTAGAATCACGAGAAGTGCTTCAGCGCTTTCAACGGCACTCAGGCTGGCACGGGTTTTATCGGACCGCTCGACGAATTCTATTAGACGGCTCTCGCGACCATGGGCCAAGTGCCTGACCGTCCGGAAGGTAGCTACCAGCAAATTGCGCTGATCTGTTTCAGTCAGAAATTGCCAGAAAGGCTCGCGTAGGTCCGGCGGATAGGCACCACCTTCGAGGTCGGCACAATAGAGGAACTGGATAGCCGCTTCCCGGATTTGCCTACGACTTGGCATCTTGCTGTGAAAAAGGTTTGTATGTTGATTTCGACATAGATTTATCGAGCTCTGAGAATACATCCATCATGCCTGCTGCCGCTTTTGCAGCTTCGCGGCCACGGTTCATATTGGCGCCGATACAACGGACATATGCCTGCTTTTCGTCCTCTACCAAGAGGACTTCATGGATGATTGGTGTGAGATGCTTGACCGCAAGGTCTTGAAGAGCGTTGGTTACCGAGCCGGTGATGAGGTCCGCATGCTGAGTTCCGCCGCGAATTACAAGGCCCAAGGCGATGACGCAATTTGCTTCCTTTCTGTTTAAGACACTTGCGACCGCGACAGGGATTTCAAACGCTCCAGGAACACGAATCAGATCGATTTTTGCCAACGGAATCAGTTCTCCCAAGGCTGCCACAGCATTTTCAACAAGCGCGTTGGTGAACTGCTCGTTATATTTAGAGGCGACGATACAGATCCGTGATTTTTGGCCGATGATCCGTGGCTTTGGCTGCAACGCAGTAGACATGCTCTGGCTATGGCCATTTCCGCAAATAATGTCAACCAACGGCGCTGAACAAATCGTGAATCAGTTTCTTTGTGAGATGAGAGCATTTGGGCTTTACCCACAGGAGGAGGTGTTTAGACAGAGAGGGCAAGGTATTCTCTGCATTCAACTTCAATAACCAGACATTCGTTATGGACATTCAAATCGCCTCTCTTTGTGACTTCGCTGCCGATTACAACGGTAAGCTCGTCATCTCCGGAACTTTCGACACACTCGCCGCCAGAGCCTTACCAGTCGTTCACCCAGCATGCGCATTGGCGATGCGTTTTTGCTTCACACAAGAGGACATTGGAAGACACAAACTTTCTATCACCATCATTAATGAGGACGGCGAAGCTTTGGATCCGGAGAACATGCCGATCGAACCTGAATTTGAGGTGAAGCTTCCAGACGGGGTTCCCTTCAATACGCGTAATATCGTAATGAACCTCCAAGGATTGCGTTTTAAAGAGGATGGAATCTACTCAATTGACATTGGTTGTGATGGCGAAATCATCATGCGCCTTCCATTAAGAGTGGTGAAAGTAAATCAGCAAGGCGGGGAGTGATCCTATCGCTATTAGTATTCCGTAATTTTATTTGTTTCCGAGTTCCGAATCTGTAGGAAACATTCTTTTTTTATCATGAATAGAAAATACTCATGCGCACTTATCACAGGCGCTTCTTCTGGTTTGGGAGAAGAGTTTGCGCGCCAACTTGTGGGTCGTGTGGATAAAATGGTTTTAGTGGCAAGGCGCAAGGAGAGACTGGAGCATCTAGCCTCGAGCATTCGCGAGGTCAGTCCCAACACGGTTGTTTTGGTAATTACAGCCGATTTATCAGATTCCTTTGAGAGAGATTCTCTGGCCGAGGGCCTCCGCGAAGCCGATGCCGTCCCTGATCTGTTGATCAATAATGCTGGTTTGGGCGATTATGGGGAGTTCGTGACGGCGGACTGGAACAGTATTGAGAAAATGCTCAAAGTAAATGTGGAGGCTTTAACGCATTTAAGTCATTTGGTTGCGCCGGAGATGGCGAATAGGGGTTGCGGCTGGATTTTGAACGTTTCTTCTTTGGCTAGCACATTGGCAATCCCGGATTTTGCAGTTTATGCGGCTACCAAGGCTTACGTGAGTAGTTTCAGTGAGGCTTTGCGTATTGAGCTGAAAGGCAGCGGTGTGGAGGTGATGTCACTTTGCCCAGGGCCAGTGAAAACCGAGTTTGGTGAAGTTGCGAGGCGTGAGGGCAAAGAGTCGGGGATGCCCGCAGCAAGAAGTTTTTTCTATGTATCGAAAGAGCAGGTTGTCGCGGAAGGACTTGCTGGTTTAGAACGGGGTAAAGCGCGTGTTTTCCCTGGGCTCCAAGTGGCCGCTGCCGGATTACTGATCGGTGCGTTGCCGCTGGTTTTAATACGCCTGCTCATGAACGGTAGGCCCCGTCGATAAAGGGCATTTACCTTCACAATTCATTTTTGGTCGATAGATTACATGAATGAGAAGGCTCCGGTTAATTACAGTATTATTCATACTCTGTTGGGTCGGTGTGTCATGTACCCCGATTGAGCCGCCAACGGGTATTGCTGCTCGTAAAGAAGGTAAGATCCCCGTTCAGGCATTATTGAAGGAAGTCCGATTGAAAGTTGATATGGTGCCATCTGGGTATCATGGCCGGAAAGTGGTTCGGCACATGACTCCTCGATACATCACGATACACAGCACCCAGAATTATTCTGCCGATGCGAGCCGCCATTCCTTGGCGCTTAAACGTGGTGCTTTACGGTCTCCCAAACGTCGTGGTGGTAACAGAATAGGGTATTTGATATGGCATTTTACTACCGACGATAAGATGGCAATCCAACACATGCCAACGTCTGAGCAGGGTGAGCATGCCGACTTTGATGGCCCGGGAAACCGTTATTCGATTGGGATCGAAATGTGTGAGGAAAGGGGATCGAATCTGAGTGTTACCGTCGACAGAACCGCTAAGCTGGTTGCGATTTTAATGAAGAGGCATGGAATTTCCATCCATCGTGTGGTTCCACATTACCACTGGCCTCGCGCGGGTAAGAACCCAGAATATAAAAACTGTCCGCATTTTCTTTTGGATGATGGGAAGCCCGGAAGGAAATGGAATTCGTTCAAGCTGAAGGCAGATTATTACTACCGGCGACTCCAGTAGATGAATTGTGTAAACTAGGAATCGCTCTAAGCCTTCCAATGAGCGAGTTCTCCAAGTGAGTGAAATTTCGAGGATTGGCGTAAATTCTGCAATGCTGTTTTTGTTGCCGTTAATTGTGAGTGATAAAGTTCCGTAAGAACGGATATATTGTCGCCAGAGAATGTGAATTGTGACAAATTCATAACTAACGAAACTTTCGATCACATTGACTGCCCAGTGAAATGCCAAAGACTAAAAAATCCGATAATCCGAGAATTCTAATTGTAACCCCAGAAATTACCTATTTGCCCTCTGGAATGGGCAATATGGCGCAGCGCATGTCCGCAAAAGCTGGCGGACTGGCTGATGTTTCCGCTTCGTTGGTTTCAGCGTTGTTCAACCTTGGCGCGGATGTGCATGTCGCTATGCCGAACTATCGAAAGATGTTTCAAGGGGACGTATTTAATCTTCACGAGAAAGAGCTGAAGAAATATCATGAGGTCTTACCCGAAGCGCACATCCATTTAGCTGAGGATCGAATTTTTTATTATCGTGAAAGCGTCTATAGCAATCATTCGGAAGAGGCGATGCGTATCGCCATGGTGTTTCAGCGCGAGGTGATCAACAACATCGTGCCCAAGGCACGTCCTGATTTAATCCATTGTAATGACTGGATGACTGCTCTGATTCCTGGGATGGCTAAGCGTCGTGGCATCAAGAGTCTATTTACGGTTCATAATATCCACACCCGGCAAGTCAGCTTGGCGCAGGCGGAGGAGACAGGAATCGATACGGCTGAATTCTGGCAGAATCTCTATTACTCGGACAATCCGCATGATTACAACCACGCTCGTTCAAACGTGCCGGTCGATTTATTAACCTCAGGGATTTTCGCTTCGCATTTTATCAATACAGTAAGTCCAAGATTCCTCTGGGAAATTGCCGAAGGCTGGCACCCCATGGTTCCTTGGTCGGTTCGGCAAGAAATCCGTAACAAATACAACGCAGGTTGCGCAGCCGGAATTCTAAACGCGCCTGACGTTTCTTACAATCCGGTGACAGATTCTGCGTTAGTTCAGACCTTTTCGGTTGAAGATTTTGCCGAAGGTAAACGAGTAAACAAAGAGGCCTTTCAACGCGAGATGGGCCTTGAGGTAAATCCAGATGCGCCGCTTTTCTTTTGGCCTTCAAGATTAGACCCAGTTCAAAAGGGTCCCCAGCTTTTAACGGATATCCTTGTTCAAACAGTTTCAGATTATTGGGATAAAGGGCTGCAAGTCGCAGTTGTTGCCAACGGACCTCATGAGGTTTTCTTTAAAGACATCATTGAGAAATTCAAGTTGGAGGGACGTGTTTCGATTGTGAACTTCGACGAACGGCTTTCGCGATTGGGCTATGCTGGCTCTGACTTTATGCTGATGCCTTCTTTGTTCGAACCCTGTGGGTTACCACAAATGACAGCTCCACTTTACGGATCACTACCTGTGGTTCACGGCACAGGTGGACTGTACGATACGATCAGTCCAATGGACGTAAATAATTCGACCGGTAATGGCTTTCGGTTTGACCACCATTCGGCTGAAGGCTTCAGGTGGGCAATTGACCAAGCGGTCGAATTTCATTTCCTTCCTGTTGAAACAAAATCTCCTCAATTGCAGCGAGTGATGCGCGAAAGCGCGAAAGCGTTCAGCCACGAGGAGGTGGCTAAAAATTATTTTGAGATCTACGAAGAGATGTTGGCCCGCCCTTTAGTGCACCATCCATAGATTGGAAAAATCTCTTAAGAAATTTACCGTTGAGAATTAGGGCGCTTCAGAAGGCGTATTTGTCTCCTCTTCACCTTCCGATGCCGTCGCAGCCTCATCTATTCCGTTAAGTAGGTCCACAAATGCTTCAGCCCAAGTTGGTGCGGATTTATGGCTAAGATTATTCTGAATATGTTTTAACATCGCCACTGCTGCTACGCGCTCGTCGCCAGCACGGTATACGTCTACTTCAGTCCTCCATCGCAGTTGAGGAACAACATCCTCGATGAATTTTTCGTATTCCAATGTGCGCTCTCCTTGGCGCAAGTGTTCGTCTGGTTCGACGCTCCATTGACGTACTAGTTCGCCTTTTTGAGTAATAAGCTTCTGCCATTTCGAGCGGAGGGCACCGACCCTGTCAACTCTCCTGAGTGGGGGCAGGACAAGGGTCTCATAGATTTGATCTATCTGTAGCGGGGCTGTTGGGAAGGCCTCTAATTTTAATTCGGTCACTTCGTAAGCTTTGGCAAAAATTGTCGAGGTGACACTCTGATTGAGGAGCTTGTTATAAGCTCTAACATCTTCTGCTTGTGCTACGATGGAATCCACAATGCGGACGGCATCAGTTGTTAGTAGCTCCATATCGGGTTCTTCAGAGGCTGCTTTGAGAAGAAGAATAAGCCATCGGAGCTGATATTGGAGCGCCAGTTTAAAACCAGGCTCTGATAGTTCGTCCTTATTCTTTTTTTTCCACTCTCGGAAATCAGATCCAGACTTTTCCTGTTGTTTGAAATTCACAAGCTCGATGCAGTCAACGTAGAGGCTCACTGCTGTTTTATCGCTTCCGGCGGCGGTGTTGAACGCGCTCATTGCAGTTCTATACCTTTGGTCGACACGTGAATTTGCAGCCGCCTGAATTTCTTCAAGCTGACTCAGCAGAGCCTCGCGATCTGCGTCGGAAAGTTCATTTCCCGAACTTGCCGAGATAGTGAATACCGAAAGGACACCTAAGATAGCAGCTTTCATGGTTGGTTTTAATCATTCACCACGTGATAAGCCAAGTAATAACGAGATCATAAGCAGATCGATCGGGGGACAAGACTCACTTTCCTCTGAGCTGTTTCTTCAGTTCATTCGCCAGTTTTTGAAGTTTCTCTTCGCGATCTGCCTGCATCGAAGTTGAATCAAACCGGAGGTGTTGATGAAGGTCTGTCGCCTGGCGTAGTTCATATTCATTAACTCCGTGCTCTTTTAGCTTCATAAGCCACGAAACAAAGGTCTCACCCGGATTTCTGGTGCTGAGCTTCTTGCGTGCGATTCTCTCAATTTGGTGAAGAGGGGTGGTGATAGCTTCTTTATTTTGACTATGAGGTTGGGATGATTTTTTCAGCGCTAGCTTTGATTTCCAGAGACGCCGCAGAATGAAAGAAAGGGTGACCAGTCCTAAGGTCCAGATCACAATAGTGGAAGTAAGCTGGTTTTTGGGGCGGTTTCTCCAAAGGAAAAAGTCCTCTTTGATGCGCTGGTAGTAATCATTGAGCCATAGCAAGCGATCAGCGCGCTGATCTGTTTCTGCCAAAAGCCAGTCGGGTGGAGTGGCGTCTAAATCCACCCATTTCTCTGTCTGCTCATCCCAAAAACGAGTCCACGCATGGCTGTGAGTTCCGCGCATGATCCATTCGTTTTTAGTCGGATGTTTCTCCACCACTGAGAATCCTACAGTATAGCGGGCTGGAATGTCTGCCGCGCGGAGCAGGAGAGTTGCGGCTGTTGCGAAATATTCGCAGTGCCCGCGTTTGCTGGTTGTTAAAAAATCCTCGATCTCGCTGGGTCTTTCTCGATAAGCGCGAGCACGAGGAATACTGAGATAGCGTGTGTAAGTGAATTCGCTAAGGAAAAATTCTTTGATTTTACGGACCTTTTCTGAAGTCGTCTTCAATTGCTTGAGGCCAAGGGAGTCGGCAACGGCATGGATTCCATCGAATTCATAGCGGTCGATCGTTAGGTCTTCCTCAGGAAACGGCTCTACTTCCGGTTGCTGCGAATCATTCCAGCGAATGCTTCCATTGATAATCGGATTCTGGGGGAAAAGGATTACGGTCCCGAGTGGGTTGATTTCGATACCATCGAGCGCAAAATCCACCAAGCTCGAGCTGTTTCCGGCGAGGGGAATTGTTTGTTCAGCAATGGCGGCACCGCGAATCTCAAAAGACGGGAGGGGTTTCGTCAGGTCGTTCTGTTCCATGTTCTCCCTAAGTAGGAAAAACGGGCGATCTTCTTCTATCGCCATGGTGGCGAGCTCGCGGTAATTTGTATCATCGTAGCCCGCGACGATCGGTATCTCGGTTTTCCAGGTGATTCCCTTGTATCTATTGTAGCTGGCCGTACGGAGTAATTTTGGAGGAGCTTGTCCTGCTGCGGGAGAGAGCCGCCAAATCATTGCTGAAGATTGCTTTAATTCGCCAAGTGAGCCGATATTGGTTTTGTTTGCTGTTGGGCTAGTATTCGAGAGACCTCCACCGTCAGGTGAGTAATTGGTTGCCCAGTGATACAGTTTGGACATGCCAAGTTGTCCGAATATGCCGATTAGCGCACTGATGGCTAGTACTGCTAGCAACGCGAATATACGGCTGCGATTTCGCGAAAAGATTAACCACCCAGTGAGCAGGATCAGTCCGATAAAGAAACTTGGTTGCTGAGCGAAGGATCCCAGTGAGGCGGCGACCATCGCTGCGATGAAATAGAAGTTTCCAAAATTGAAACAAATGATGGAGGGATTCAGGCCTAAGGATTCGTTTCTTTGCCGATGAAGCTTAGAAAAGAAAGAGAATGCATTTAAATTCAGGTGATTGCGCATGCCGAAGCTCTGAACGAACTGAATCGGAAGCAGCAGTAACGGGAGCCATGTGAGTAGGGACGGCAGAGCGGTGTATCGATCGCCATCCAACCATACGAGAATACCTGCCACCAAACTGATGCCCATGGTGATACGCCATGACTTGGATACGGCATTGTGATCGAAGTTCCAGCGAAAGCGTATCCAGTTTGAACTTTCTACCAATGCAGCTACGAAGAGTGCCAAGAAGGGCTTTTCGGTCATCGCTCCCCAAAACAGAATACTGACTCCTAGGAGGAGCCTCGGCGGCGGTTGGACCGCTTTTTTGAGATCTACATCTGCTGTCATGCGGGTGCGGAGAGTTGTGATGGAAGGTGCAGGAGTTCACGTTCGATGCAGTTAGAGTCGATCCAATAACCAGGAACGCCATCAGGTTTAGGTCCCGCGCCGATGATGATTGGGACGGAAATAACGGATGAGCGTTGCAGCTTTTTTAAAAATA
>Ga0307933_1001398_pt1 | contig 19021 bp, 19 predicted proteins | sample OrgLakmetageno88_FD_201811 | JGI IMG/M metagenome (GOLD analysis project Ga0307933, IMG submission 201811) | Saline water microbial communities from Organic Lake, Antarctica - #88 | ecosystem: Environmental > Aquatic > Non-marine Saline and Alkaline > Saline | place: Antarctica: Organic Lake...
TGTACTGTTAGTGCAAAGGTAACAAATAAGTATATACTTACAAAATGCTTAACCATATTTAATTTTTTAGCTTACTTTAATTTACTATGCACTTTTTTCCATACTGGCCATAGCACATTATAAAAGTGTTTCATATTATCGCAATACCATTTTATGATATTTTCTCGATCCTCTTGCAGGCTATTTAAGCCTGGACTGGTTTTTACTTCTAATTTAATTCTCGATGCTTTTTTGCCTTCCAATCTTTGGAAAACAATGTCTGGAATATGCGTTCTTAATTGGTCTTCGTGTTGTATCATCGTATCAATATATTCTTTTTCAGAATCGTTTGAAAAATACAATTCCACCCTAAAACTATTTCTGCCAATACAGAAACAAAATTTACCAGCGTGTTTCCAAAACCCTATGGAATAGTGACTCTTTGCACTTACATTATCTAAATAATCAAGGTTTTTTAAAACTAATTGACGTTTTAAATCTGTCCAAAAATCTATTAAAATCGCATTGGACTCTTTTACACGCTTACTTATACCTTTATCTTCTTTTTCCTTTTGTTTTGCATCAATAATATACTGTGTAGTTTCAGGTATAGGTATTATTTGTTCGATTTGAAGAAACTCATCATTATCAAATAGATAAGGGGTAACTCTAAAGCACTGAATATTTATATCATGGTCTAACAGCCACAAAACAGTCGATGTTACTTCTTTTCTGTAGTTATTGGCTATAAAAATAAGTTTTTGGTCGTTGGCATTAAGTAACAATTCTGAATCATCTTCACGTCCTAGAAATTCGAGAATATTTTCTTTGGCATTCTGTTCGCTATCGATTTGGTTTAGATATTCTTGATAAATTCTAATGATTTGAGTTGTGGTTAAAGTAGAACAATAGGATGCATATTTTAATGCTTGCCATACTACATCTCGTCCCGAATCATCCAATTTATTTTCTATAATGACTAAATCTCCTGTTTTATCTATAGCCAATAAGTCGAGCCTTTCGTTCGTGTCGTTAAAGCCTTGAAATTCCTTCTGTATGATTAAATATTCGTCTCCAAGTACTTCGGGGTTATTGGCAATCCATTCTTGTAAATGGTAACGCTCGGTATAGCCCAAATCTTTAAATAAGGATTTTTCTAATCGTTGTATATTATTCTTTTCTCTGTTTATTTTGTACATATTTTTTTACTTAAATTTTCTAAAGGCTTGAATGGTTTGATATAAACCATAGCCAATAAATATTCTACCTATAAAATCAAATAGATATGGTAGGCCATAAATTGGTTTTAAGCCATCGATATAATCAAATGAGTGAGTTGGATTGAAGTTTATAAAAAACTGTTTAACAGTAGTATTAAAAATTTCCAAATCAAAATCGCAATTAAAACAAATGCTTTCCCAAAAAGTGAAGCTACTTAAATAAGTTAGTGTTGTAAATACCAATAATGAAATAAATGTAAAGCTGATACCATTCCTAAAATCTGTTTTAAAATTATTTGATAATCTGTTAAATAATAGTACGAAATAATTAGATGTTTTTTTTGCCGTCGATTCCTCTAAAAATGTTTGCTTCTCAAGCTTAGCATATTTTTCAGCCTCAATTAAATTGTTTTGCTCTATAAGTTGTTGTTTTATGATCCGAAATGTCTCTCGTTTATTTTGATAAGGAATAACTCCCTTTTCAGTTATTGCGTTATCAAATTCTGGCGAGCTTGAGTTTATGTACTTGGTTTTAAAATTATTTAATTCTGTTTGGAAAAAAGTTAAATTCCTATAAATATCACTTTGAGATAGATCTAATCCACAATTGTGAAAAGTAGTTCTTTTGATTATTAATGACTTAAAAAACATTGTGTCTGTAAATAAAACGTTTGCATGAAATTTTGATTTATTGAAAACAACGTTTTGATTAAATGTTGCTCTATTGAATAATGTTGGTTTAAAATTTTCACAATAATAAACCTCAAATTGTTTTTCAAAGGTGGAATCTTTTGCACTTAAGCCATTAAAATCGCACATTCGAAAACATATTTTATTTTCATAAATTTTATCATTAAAATGAAATGAGTGTAAAAAACTACACTTTTGAAACAGTAAAGAAGGTTTGAATAACTTTTTACTATTAAATTCAATATTATTTTTAAAAATAATATTAATAAGCTCTATTTCAATGTCTTCAGTAAAATCTAATTCTTTTAGTCTCTTATAATATAGTTCTTGAAAAGAAAATTTAAATGAAACAGAAATTTTTTCATCTAAGAGCCCAACGGAAACAAACTGTGTACCATTAGATAGCCTTTTTACATCGCTTAATCTTATATCTTCATAATTATCAACACTTTTCAATATAATATTCTTTTCCATACCTACACAAACATTTTCTGCAACAAGCCTTTCTTAAATGTTTCTGTCTGCTGGAGCTGTTGTTGCGTTCGGTTTATTTTTTCGTCAATAGCACTAAGGAAATTGGCTATTTTGGTTTGTTCTTCGCTTGTCGGAAAAGAAAATTTTAATTCCTTTACTATTTTAGCAGATAGATTCCCTTGACCACCTTGTATGTAAGTGTCGACAATTCTTTCTTGATTAAATTTTAATAGATGATATAGGTAATTTAAATTTTCATTAGACCTTATGCACAATACTGCCTGATTAATTGCCCCACTAATTTTTGAAATTGCAACGTCACCGCTTGTTGCTCCGTAAAGTGCATAAAGTAAATCTCCAACATTAACCATTTTTGCTGAAGAAGATTTTAGAGCATCATTTGTTATAAAACTATGCACTTCTTTATCTGAAATATTTCCAGACCCTATAAATGGTATTTCTCCTGAATAGAATAATCTATTAGTGCTTTTTGGTGTTCCACCTGAAAAAAAATCACAAAACTCAGCTAACCTTTTCTCCTCCCAATCAGGAAAAGAACTCCCATCATCCTGTTTAAAACGAATCTCCTGACTAAACAGCTTTTGCATCCCCCCTTTTTTATAGGTTTCTAAGGCTGTTATTTTTTGGGATAGCAAATCAATTTTTTGATCGACTTGCTGTAAAAAAGAGGCTATTTTTTGTTGTTCTTGTTCCGATGGAATATTAAGAGATAACGAAGATAAATTTTTATTATAAAGATGAACAACTGAGTTTCCTTGTGCTAGTTGTGCGATTTGTTTTTTCTTATTGCTATTTAGATAATATGCTAGAAAAACTCCATTATAATTCGATCTAATGACATTTAAATCTCCACCTAAAATAACACCACTTACCTTAATACATGAAGCCGTAGCAATATCTAAATGAGTTTCACCAGAAGAAGGTATCAATACATCATTTTCAATGCTAAGTTTGGATTTTTTTATTTCTACATTAGTTTTAGAAACTATCTTATCTTTAGTTATAACTTCATTATACTCAGTATATAATTCACCATACCTTATGCATGAATTTTTACCATCTTCAACTATATCAGATTTGGAAATACCTTTACCTTTAAGAAATGTTGCATTCATTCCTAACTTTTCATCGTTCCACTCATCATTAAACTCAGAAAAACGCAGTTGAGGATTTTTTTGAACTTGTTGCTTCATACTAAAATGGTGTTTCAATATTAAGCTCTTTACAAAACTCAGCGATTTGTTGGTCTGTTTCTTTCAGTTGTTGGTCTTGTTGCTTGAGTTGTTGGCTTACCGCTTCTAAATCAACTGGATCTTCTTCTTCAAACGTATCTACATAGCGTGGTATGTTTAAGTTATAGTCGTTTTCTTCCACTTCAGAAACGTTAGAAACGTAGGAATACTTATCTATCGTTTCTCTACGTTTGTAGGTGTCTAATATTTTTTGAACATGGTCATCAGTCAGATAGTTTTGGGTTTTAATTTTTTCAAATTCCTGGGATGCATCTATAAACAGAATATCCTGGTCATGTTGTCTGTGCTTTTTAAAGACCATAATACAGGTGGGTATGCTTGTGCCATAAAAAATATTGGCAGGTAAACCAATAACCGCATCCAAATAGTTTTTCTCTTTTATGATAAATTCACGAATATGACCTTCTGCCCCACTTCTAAATAATGCGCCATGTGGTAAAACCACAGCCATGGTACCTTGTTCGTCCAAATGATACAGCATGTGTTGCACAAAAGCATAGTCGGCTTTAGACTTTGGTGCGAGTTTGCCGTAATGGCTAAAACGTTCATCGCCCAAAAATAAATCGTTTGCAGACCAATTAGCCGAAAATGGAGGATTAGCAACAATGGCTTCAAACTTCTGGTCAAAATGCTGTGGCTTTTCGAGTGTATCTTCCTGGCGAATATCAAAACGTTTATAGTGCACGTCATGTAGGATCATGTTCATCCGTGCTAAATTATATGTGGTTCTATTAAGTTCCTGACCATAAAAATGGGCGACATTGGCTTCTTTAGCAACCCTAAGCAATAATGAGCTACTCCCACAAGTAGGATCATAAACCGATCTTATTTTGTCTTTATCCAGAGTGACCAATTTTGCCAAAACTTTAGACACCTGTTGTGGCGTGTAAAATTCGCCTGCCTTCTTCCCTGCTCCACTGGCAAATTGGGCAATCAAATATTCATACGCATCGCCTAAAACATCGCTTTCCGTATCCTGAAGTTTAAAATCTATCTTGTCCAAATGCGCTAAGACCTTTGCAATAAGTTTATTTCTGGCATCTACACTTTTCCCTAACTTGGTAGAGTTTAAGTCTAAATCTTCAAATAGGTTGCCAAAATCATCTTCAGATTCTGTTCCCATAGTGCTTTGCTCAATATTATTTAAGATACTGGTGAGATCTTCAATAATAAAATTGCTTTCATCTACAGCTTCGCTGTTGCCTCGTTTGGCAATTTCCGAGAATAATTCGTTGGGTTTTAAAAAATACCCCAGCTTCCCTAAAGCTTCTTCTTTTACCGCTTCGAGGTATTGAGCATCTTTGCCGTTGTTGGCATGTAAGTCCGTAAAACTGATGTTATCGGCTTTTAGAAGCTCATCAGCATACAAATGCATTTTTTCTGATAGGTATTTAAAAAATATAAAGCCTAAAATATAATCCCTAAACTCATCGGCATCCATTTTGCCTCTCAGCTCATTAGCAATATTCCAGAGTTGTGTTTCGAGTTGTTTCTTGTGATCTTCGGACATGTATTACTTAATTTTGGTTTATAAAAATAGGAAATGTTTATGTTTTGATGTAGTATTTACATCAGAATTGAAAAGAATAATTTTTGGAGCATACTTTTTACGATCAAATAGTCTGATAACTTAAGTAAGCTAAAATCATAATAAAGTTACTAACGTGCATAATCTAGCATAGTTAAGTTATGTTATTTTACATTTGCGTATGTTTAATCAATAAAATTTTAATATTATGTCAAAAGGTAATCAAACGCAAGCAGATTTAGATCACTATGCAAATTCAAACAATCCGAATAATGATGCATATCAAGATGATTTGGATAATCATGCGGATCAGCTAAATCCAAACAATGATAAATACCAAGGTGATTAATTCGATTTAGTGTAAATGTGAAAAAATTATGGCTATTTGCTATTTTTGTAAATAGCCTTTTTTAATATGAAAGAACTTTTTGACAAATTAGTCAGCTCAGGAGTAAATGAGCAAGATATGGCCTCCTTAGAAAATATTACAATACACCTTATGGGTGGTAATGAAAAAGCTGAAAATAGAATTGAGGAATTTAAAAAACAATCAGATTCTGCCGAAGATCTACTGGCATTAATCTTTAAGGAAGTCTGTTTTGACAGTTTAGCTGACCTATTTAAGAGCTTACAGAATTCAAATAATTTGAAAGATACTTTCAATATCATAGCAGAATTTGCAGAAGCTCATGCTAAAAATGACACATTTATAGAATCTATAAATTTGATAAGTGAATTACCATCTGATATTTCACAAAGCATAAAGTCTAATGCTATATCTAAATTAGGCTTAGATAAGGACAACTATATAGAAGAAATTCAAAAAAAATACCTCTATACGTCAAAAGAAAAAATAGCAGAAGAATTTGATGTCAACAAACGAACTCTAAACAAGTGGCTAAAGCACTTTTTTAAGGATAAATATGATGGTAAGAAAAAAATATATTTTAAAGATTACAAAGAAATATTTGAAACTTTAGTTGGCATTTCAATTTCTGGAGAAAAACAAGTAAATTTAGCTAAAATCAAGACACGTATTAAAAAGGGCATGAGTTATAATAAGTCGGACATATCTTATTTAACTACGTCAGATTTAAAAACCCAAAAAGACAATTTAAAAAACATTGAACCCTATAATTTTATGGATGTATTTCCATATTCTTTAGCTAAGATTTTTGTTGAAAAAATGGGTAGTGAAATTGAGTTTTAGTCATTAAAAAAAATGAAAGCCTACGAATTAATAATTTATCCAAAACATATGGTTGGTTTTTAATCTGTTTTGTTATGTAGAATGAATCGTCAATGCCACAAAGTAAAGATAAAAAGAGCTGTGTTTAAGAAACGTAGCGAAACGACTTATTACGCTTTGTAATTAGCCTTTTTTCTAATTATGAAACGAAAAAAACGAAAAAAAACGAAAAAAATTTATCTTTCGTTTCTGATCGTTTCCCTAATTTTAAATTTTTTCAGTAAGTAAACCAGAGCATCTTCCTCAGAAAAGTTTGTGGCTTGTTTTTGGGGTTTAATTTTATTTCTCTCTTACATACTTTGCACGTTTTACTCCTTTACTTATTTCGGTTCCATATGATTCTGGAATGCCAGCAGCATTAGCAATATCTTTCTTAGAATATCGATTTCCTAATATTTTATTAGCATACTTAATCCCAAAAAGGTGAATCATAGCAACTGAATCTCCATTTGGTGCAGTGCTGTACATTTCATTTAATTTTTCGCCTAAATCTTTTAATGTCATGATTTTTATTTTTTGTATGTTTCTGTTCCTAGCCATAAAAATACCTTAGATAATTACAAATCCAACAATTACATCGAATAAATTTTAAATTTCTCTTCGCAAATTACTTTTAAAAACGATAAAAACGTAAAAAATTTATCTTTCGTTTCTGATCGTTTCCCTAATTTTAAATTTTTTCAGTAAGTAAACCAGAGCATCTTCCTCAGAAAAGTTTGTGGCTTGTTTTTGGGGTTTAATCTTGCTTATTGAAAATTGGCTTTTCAGCATTTTGTAGAGCTTTATTTGCTCTTTAATTGGTAATGCCTTGGCGATAGTGTAAACGGTTTCTGCGGTCATTAGTGAAGGTCTAAAGCGTGTAATCTTGAATTTCAATGCATCGGAGAGCGTTCTAAAATAGGGTAGGAGCTATAAAATCTTGTTTATCGAGGAAAGCCTTATTAAAAGGGTGTGCTATAGTATTTTTCCACTTATGTAATGTCCAATTTGCCTAATATTTAATCTTTTACTAAACTTAATTTCAAAAACCCCGACACCACTTAACCAGATTTTGAAATCACTGTCTCCATCAAAAGTCCCAGCAGTTTCAATTGAAAAAGAGGAAATTTTAGAATATGGGAAAGTCCTAAATTCTCTTTTACTTCCAGTCAGTCCTTGGACGTCCATTGTTATAATTCTTTTATTTGTAAACCAAACTTTGTCCCTTGTATGTGAAAACACTGCATCTATTTTTTCATCTTCAATTAAAATTTGATTAATCATGCCAATGTTTGCACTTGGGTCTTCTTGTTTTGTAACACCAAAAGATACTAGTAGATCTATTTTCATAAGCTTTTTTTTTACAATTATAAACAAAAATATAAATAGATCATTGAAAAAAAGGATGATCGACTATTCGCTCAAATCGTTCTTTTGTAGATGCTTTAATGTATTTTAAAAAGGTTTTTTCTGATTTGTGTCCTGAAATCGTCATAATATCAATTACAGCAACGCCTGCTCTGTAAGCGTTAGTGCAGAAGCTTCTTCTTCCAGTGTGGTTTGAAACTTTCTCGTACATTTTATACGTTTCTACTGTTTCTTCACCCTTTATGGTTCTTTTTATTTCAATTTCTTCGTCCAATCCTGCTGCTTTCGCAATTTTTTAATGTATTTATTTATTTTAGAATCAACTACTTTTTTTGGAAAGTCATTGCCATAGCTTTCTAAGATATTTTTAATTTTTTTTATAGGAATATATATTGGTCGTTTTGTTTTATTCATCTGTAGGCTAATAACCTCAGTAGGTTTATTTTTAATATCAATTGTAATTATATTTTTTTTTGTCAGCTTTATGGTGTCCGCTACTCTTAAGCCTGTATGACACTCAATTATAAAAAAATCTCGACACCTGGATAGATAATCTAAAGTCGGTTTCTTTTCCTTTTTTCCAAAGTACATATTGTCTTTGTTTGCAATTATTTTGGTTAAATCAACATTGGATATAGCTTTAATTTGATCTTGATTTAGATAGATATTTTCAACATCTTCCGAAGGTTTTGTAAATGCTTGTTTTTTAAAGTCAAGATTGGAGTGTAAGTCTCGTTCATAAGCATCATTCATGACCACTTTTAAGTTTTTGATTATTGTTCCCATGTAGTTCAGGGAGTATTCCAAATCTGTAAGATAATCTAAAAAGGCTGTATGAAAATCAAGGGTAATATCCTTAAATTGTAAAAATCCATAATGTTCTTGGAATTTTTCAATAGCTGTTTTGGAGTTTCTTATACTCCGTAAGGTGTCTTTTTTATAAGGTTTGTTTGTACTTGGTCTTGGATGCTTAGAATAATGATCAATAAACCAATTAAAATATGCTATAAATCTTGTTGGTTTTTTATTTTTAGATTTTCCTTTATTGAGTAAAGCTTCTGTAAAGTCACGCTTTATAATATCATTTGTGATATATGCATCACTGAAATTGTAGTCTCGAATAAGCTCCTGTGCTACGCCTTTCAATTCAAAAAGCTTGTTATTAATTTGTACTGCCTTTGGTTCTTCTTTTACAATTTTAATTTCTTTGTTTCTGCTATCCCAATTTTTACAATTTTCGACAGCATATCCAGTAGAATGTCTATATTTCTTTTTTCTACCATAATTAATGTTTAAAATTATTTTTGCACTTCTCGAGGAGTTTTTCCTAATACTTAAACTTATTGATGCCATAATGATTTATATTTTGTGTAGCCATTTGTGTCGCCCAAAGTTAAATCATTTCAAATTTAAAGCAAGCTAAAAATTAAAATAAGCTTGTTTATTTGTTATAATAGATTAAATATCAGCACTTAAATCTTATGTTTGGTTCTTTGTTGATTAAATTTGATAAAGTCAAAACGAATCCCTTCGCGGTCACAACAAACACAAAACCACGCTGACAAATATGTCAGCGTGGTTTTGTGTTTTAAGTAATGAACCTATTTAATATAAACAATGTTACCGAGGCCAATGAATTTACTTTAAAGCTTAACTTTAATCAAGCTAAGTTTTGCGAATGCTAAGCCTTTATTTCTTTACTTTATATCTAATCCTAATTGATGAGGTATAATGAAAGTATTTTGTTTTTCTTTTCAATCACAATAGATTTTTCAATTACCAATGTACTAAGTATTTTATAAATTGATATTGCTTATATTTCAATTCTTTAAAAATCAATTTAAAATGAAAAGAGTTTATCTACTATTCCTATTGATGATGATTGTTTTTAGCAGTTGCGAAAGCTCAAGAGATACCGAACAAAGCGAAACCATCAAAATAAAGCCAGAAGCATATTGGGGAGAGAATCCTTGGCCAGAAATTAGGAAACAACGAATTAACACCTTGTTGCCAAAAGCCTTAAAAGCGGCTAAAGTAGATTGTTGGTTAGTGATTTGTAGAGAAAATAATAACGACCCAATTGCTGACCATATAGGTGGAGAAAACGCAGGTGGAACCGCAGTTTTTTTGTTTTTTAACGATGATACTGGATTTAATTCTATGGTTTTTTCACCCTCTGGAGAATCAACAGCTCTGGACGATTTAGAGATTCATGATACTATAGTTAGCGTTAAAAGAGGTGAATCTGCTATACAAATTGCTGCAGATTTTATCAAACAAAAAAGCTTTAATCGCATTGCTATAAATTCTTCAACTGCAAATTCTTTAGCCGATGGTTTATCTTATACACAACGTATAGCACTCGAAAATAATCTAGGAGATGATTCTGAAAAACTAGTGAATTCTACTCCATTGGTTTACGAATGGTTATCTATCAAATTACCAGCTGAAGTTGAAATTCTAACAAAGGCAGCCCAACTAACAGCAGACTGGCAAATTGAAGCTTACCAACAAGTTGTACCCGGTACATCCACAGATGCCGATATTGCTAGATATTTGAAGCAAAAAATGGCAACATATGGAGTTACAGACGGATGGGCGGCAGATCAAAATCCAAATGTTAATTCTGGACCAGACCGAGGGCACTCCCATGCAACAGATAAAATTATTATGCCCGGAGACGTCATACAAATTGATTTTGGAATAAAAGTTTATGATCGCTGGGTGAGTGATATTCAACGTTTTGCTTATGTTTTAAATGAAGGTGAAACCACGGCGCCTGAAGATATAATGCATTACTGGAATAGTAGTAAAGCAGGCAACAGAGCAGCGTTAGCAGCAATGAAGCCTGGGGTGAAAGGCGTTGATGTTGATAGAGCTCAACGTGTTCTCATGGAGGAAGCTGGTTCAGCATATGTCATGTGGAGTACTGGCCATCCCGTAGGTTATGTGGCTCATGACGTTGGACCAAACTTAGGAGGCTCACAGTCTTCTCATGTTCGACCTGCAAGCCAAAGAGAATTGAAAGCAGGAATGACTTTTGCTTTTGATGGATTTCATGCTTGGAAGCTTGAAGGCGGAGAATTAAAAACCATCTCAGTTGAAGAAATGGCAGTTGTTAAAGAAGGTGGAGCTGAATACCTTATTGAACCTCAGGAAGATTTAATACTAATCCCAACATCTCATTAATTAAACACATTCAGATGGGTGTAAAAAGAGTTTGGTTATTTTGGGTAGTTTTGATATTTGTATTTGTTAGTTCTTGGTCTCAAACAGATAAGAACAGAATATCAAAAAATCCTACATTCATTGGATTAAGCTTTGATTATAGCTACGTACTGCAACATACATCGTCTCTTAGAGAAATTGGTGATGCCTATCCAGTAGGTTTAAGTGTAGACTGGAGTAAACTACTACTTCAAAAAGAAGCTTGGGAATTTTGTAATTGCTTTCCAAAATTAGGGGTAGAATTGTCCTACTGGGATTTTGGGAATACAGATATACTTGGGCAGGCTGTAATTGTTCTTGGCTACGCTGAGCCATACTTTAGAACCTCCAAAAAAGTTAACGTGTTCTTTCGCATAGGCTTAGGCGGTACATACCTTACAAAGCCCTATGATGTCTTAACAAATCCACTGAATGAAACCTACAGTACTAATCTGAGTCTGGTCATAATGGCTGGAACCGGGCTGAATTACAGAATAAATGACTCATGGAACCTTAGGCTGTTAGCTAAATATAATCATACTTCAAACGGTGGGACTAGTACACCCAACAAGGGCATTAATTTTCCTTCTTTGAGTTTGGGGGTAAGTAAAAGCCTTAGTCCAGTAATTTACCCAAGCTATGAAAAAATAGGAAACCGTGAACCACCAGCGGATAAAAGTCGTATTAGCTTATCGCATTTTTCAGGTTGGAGCAATGCACAAGTAGGAGACAAAGACAAATTTTATGTTTTTGGCTTCTCGAGCAAATATAGCAGATGGATTGGGAGGAAAAGCGCTTTGACTGCTGGCACAGAAATTATCCTCGATTATTCTAGGCGTGAATTAATTGAAAGTGAAGGTAAACAAAACAACTTCCTTCAAGCTGGTATTTTAGTAGGTCATGAATTTTGGCTAGGTAAAGTTACCTTCGGTCAACAATTTGGATTTTATTATTTCAACGATTACCGCATAAATGATGATGTTTATCAGCGCTATAGTTTAACTTATAACTTCACTAAGCACTTCTTTGCTGGTTTTGGAGTTAAGGTTCATGGACACGTGGCTGATTTTTTCAATTTTCGAGTGGGGTATAGTTTCTAAACATTTTTTGCCAGGTTTGGGCTGAAGGCGCACAGTTATATTTCTGATTTTTATTGATTTAAGGTGAGGGTATAGCATATTTTAAATAAAAAGTTTGATTTCCGTGTCTAGCTGTTTTTATCTATTTTTTAAAGCTGATTTGATGTTTTACTTATAGCATATAATTGAATCAAAATATGATTTTGAAGCACTTAATCTAAGTAAATAATATTGTTATTATAATCTATAGTAAGAAAACTCATATCAGGAAGCCCCTGAAATTCTCTCAATATTACGTTCGATCAATTCAATGAATTCCTCTGATTGTAGGATAACATTCTCTTCAAGCCTACTACCGAATAATGATATAAAAATTCTCTATGAACAATCATTTTTTCGAATGCCTTCGCTGTCACTAAAAATAACATCTATTTGTTGAATAGTTAATAATTGATTCAAACGCAATTGCTAATTTCCAACAACTGTATTTCCGAATAATTAAAATAAAGGAGTTTGGCGTTCCAAACTTTTATTTACTATACAAATTGACTTAGAAAATGATTAAAATGTTAATAAGAAAAATTTTTATATACTAAAAAAACATTACAACTTATCTATCATTAGGTACTATCTGCTAATTTACACTTTCAGAAGGTAAAGTGTCTTCTTAAATTTGATTCATAACACAATTGTAAAGCGGCTTTTAACCGAATATAAAAACACTGAAAATGAAATACATTTATCTCTGCACACTCTTATTTTTTATTTATTCATTAAAGGCACAGGAATTCAAAAAGGTTTACGAACATGACATTGATAAATCGATTGGAACCTTACTAGAAGGTGATTTAACAGATTTTGAAATTTCACCATCAGCCGATTATGTAATGGTGCTCACTAGTGAAAATATTAAAACACTTGACAAAAATGGAGATGTTATTTTTGAATATCAATGCGTTCCCAAGTCTAATAGTTCTGCATCACTATTCTCAGATTTCATCGGTGGTGAACTAGGGAATATGGTTAGCAATATTAAATTAGATGAAGGTAATGGCTTTTGGCTTTTTGAAGAAGACAACCTCATAAATGTATTGGATTGGAATCTTGAAAATAATTTGGTGATAGCCTATGATTTAGACTCTGGTGAAAATTGTGGGAAAGAAATAAATATCGTTACACCCCAGGCAAAAATAAGCAATTAGGCATGGTGCTGGCCGCTTCTGCAGTATCAGCAGTTACCTCTCAATCTTTTTCTATGGGAGCTATCATGGCAGAAGTTGCATTTACCTCAGTCCATACAGAATTGACAAGTAGAAGAGGAGTTGGTAGTAAGCGAGCACAGGCATTAACAACGCCACTTCCTGGTACAGGAGATTTTGTTCTGACTAATAAAGACAATATAACAAGCATTAATAACCTGACGGATAAATACCATAATTTAGTTATGCAGCATATTTAATGTCTTGATGATTAAAATATTTCTTTACCCTTTCACTATTTTGAGTTAGCATATTCATATGGTTTTCGATGTTATCTTGTAATTGTTTCTGATTTTTAGGAGCTGGTTTTTCAGACATACCATATTTTAAATCACAGTTCAAATATTCATCAGGGTTTTTCTCTGGAGAATAAGAGGGTAAGTAAAAAAGTTCAATTTTTTCTTTGTTGTCTTCAGCCCATTGTTTTACAATTTTGCTATGATGTACTCGAAGATTATCAAGAATCAAAAACACCTTTTGTTCTTTGTTTTCAATTAGTTTTGACATGAATTCAATACATCTATCAGCGTTCATACTTCCTATATAGCATAAATCTAACTTGACCTTGATTTGTAACAGTAGAAAACATGTTGACTGAAAAACGTTGTGCTTTATGCTTTTTTACTGGAGTTTTCCCTTAGGTGCGTAAGATCGACCGTGTTGATTTGAGATTCTTACTCCTGTTTCATCTCCCCATTGAATTTCAGCAGATTCTATTTTTGCTCGTTCTTTAATAGCTGGATATTCCTCATCTATCCATTTTTGAACTTTCTTAGGGCATTGTTCATAGGCTCTTTTCTTTGGTTTTTGGGGTGTAAAGCCCTACGATCTTAAGTAGTTACCCATTGCATTGATAGCTAAAATAACTCCAAACTCTCTTTCAACAAGCTTCTTAACAGCTTTTCTAGTCCATAAAGCATAATCTAATTTCAGTTGGTCTGGCATGACATCTACTATCATCTGTTGTATTTTTTGCCCTTGGACTTTTGATAGCAATTTTTTGTCTTCGGATTTTACTCCTCGAGTATTTTCTTTTAAACCTTTGTTGCCTTCTGTCTTGTAAGCCTTCATCCAACTGCTCACTGTTGCTGTACTGACTCCAAACAATGAAGCTACTTCTTTTTGTATTTTACCTGATTCCACTAAAGTTATTGTTCGCTTTCGAAACTGATAACGTTCTGAAATCGTAAGCTTTCTAAAGTCTATTTTTTTCCATGCAGCTAATATTCAAAATAATTCTTAAGTATTTCTATATTTTACCGCTGTGTTAATAGTTGCGAAAGGGATGAAATTAATTTTTAAAAATTCCAAAATAATAAGAGGAATTAGCTTGGAATTTGTTTCGAATAGTCTGTAAGCTTACCTAGAATAACAGAAAGATTTTGGAGTCTCGAATTAAAATTTAAATAGTGTTTTTTAAAAATAATTTGAACTATGTTGGTCTGAGCTTACTTTTTAATATGGCATGCTCAGGATAAAATACAGTAAGTGATCTGACTGGGGCTCGAACCCAGGACCCTCTCCTTAAAAGGGAGATGCTCTACCAACTGAGCTATCAGATCTTTTAAATAGAAAAAGTTGAAGCTAATCAACTTTAGAACATGCAAGTGAATTTTTATAGGTTTCACTTCTATTCGTATTATTCTTAATGAGTAGTCCGATAATTATCGTGACTCACCATCAATGTCAGAACTTCATTTTGTGATCTGACTGGGGCTCGAACCCAGGACCCTCTCCTTAAAAGGGAGATGCTCTACCAACTGAGCTATCAGATCATTGAAAAAGTGACCACTTTTTGCGGGTGCAAATATAGTATCTATTTTTCTTTTATCAATTAAAAATTCGTTTAAATTTGAAGCTTTTTATAACTTGTTTGAAATTTAATATTTAGGCTTTGAAAATAGTACTTTTAGGATACATGGCTTCTGGGAAATCTAGTCTTGGTAAGCTACTTGCCGAGCAGCTTCAAATGGAGTTTATTGATTTGGACTCCTACATTGCTACTCAATTAAAAATGAGTATACCAGATGTTTTTCAAAATAAAGGAGAAATCTACTTTCGCAAAATTGAAAATGAATGCTTACAAGAAGTTTTAGCAGTTCCAGATGAACGTAATATAGTCTTGGCTTTAGGTGGCGGCACTCCTTGTTATTACAATAATATAGATTTGGTTTTGCAGGCTACAAATACGATTTCTTTCTATTTGAAACTAGATATAGAAAGCATTCTACATCGCTTATGGAGTGAAAAAGAGACTAGACCTCTTATAGCTCATTATAAGGATAAAAATGGACTGGAGGATTTTATAAGGAAACATTTATTTGAAAGACAATTCTATTATTTAAAAGCAAATCATACCTTAGCCCTTTCTAATCTCAGTTTAATTGAAACAGTAGAATTAATACAACTTAAAATAAAATAAAAATGAAAAAAATAGGACTTATTATATGTATGTTTTTTGCGGTTTCTTGTGCAGAGCTACAACAAATTGCAGATATAGCAATGGAAAATCAAGGCATAACCAATGCAGATATTTCTGCTGGTCTAAAGCAAGCCTTGAACCAAGGAGTGCAAGATAGAGTAACCAATTTAGCAAGCGAAAATGGCTTTTTTTATAATGATATGGTGAAAATCATGCTTCCAGAAGAATTACAATCTTTAGACAATACGTTAAGAGGGATAGGCTTAGGAAACATTGCTGATGAAGGCTTAAAATTATTGAATCGGGCAGCAGAAGATGCGGTGTCTGAAGCTATTCCTGTTTTTGTAAACGCTATACAGGAATTAACCATCACCGATGCAAGAGATATTTTAATGGGGAATGATATCGCTGCGTCCAACTACTTAAAATCAAAAACGTCTGACGAATTGTACCAACGTTTCCAGCCCATAATTGAAAGCAGTTTTGCTAAAGTGGGAGCAGCAGAAGTATGGTCTAACTTAATCCAGCGTTATAACCAGATTCCTTTGACGCAAAATGTAAATCCAGACCTTACAGATTATGTTACTCAAGAGGCGCTTAAAGGTGTTTTTGTGATGTTAGAAATTGAAGAAAAACAAATTAGAGAACGTATTGGAATGCGTAAAACTGAACTAATGAAAAGAGTTTTTGCTTTACAAGATAGTGGATTAAACCCCCAATAATTCTATAAAATCAGGATTTAGATTTCAATGTTGTTTAGTTAAGAAATAATATTTTGTTTAACTATATTATAATTTTCTCTTTTATTCTAAACAAGTTGCAAAATAGTTTATAAAAAACTGCTTCGAGATGAAAAAACAGGAAATAAGGGCATGTCATATGACTTGCCTAAATACACATTTATAAGCAAGGTGTGTGTGTGTTTTTTTACCAAGACGTTGTACCAAAAGAACCAAATCATAAAGCATACTTTATAAAATCCAAATTAATAAATACGAAATCTGATGACCAATACAACAAACTAGTTAGGGTCTGCTGAAGAAGACTAATGTCTTTTAAATGTGAAAGACAAGGCCTATGTTTGTGCTATAAAGTGCTAGGAAATATAAAGAAAATCTTAATTAATCGTGCATCTTTGGCTTGATAAGTCTTAATGAAAGCAGTCTTTTAAACTATAGGTGATGATAAATATTTACCAAAGATAAGAAACATAATTTTGAAATGTAATCCCGCTAGGGACTTAATATTGGTAAAGAATGAACTTCCGCCAATGTTTTTACAGTGCCGTTAGGCCTGCCTTACGGCAAAGGCAGATACAACATATCAAATGATTTTCTTCGGAGATTTGAACTTAAGGTTTATGTTTCGGGAGTTTTTCAGCAAACCCTAGTTAACTAAACGACATTGATTTCGATTTGATAAATTGAATGCTCAAGTGGTTGAAATCACTTGGGCGTTCTACATTTACAACATGACCGCACCGGTTTATTACTTCTAGAAAAGATTGTTGGTGCTCTTCAACTATTTTTCTAATGGACGGCAAAAACAAATGGTCTTGTTCTCCCATGATATATAAAGAAGGAATAGCGATGTCTTTTTGCCTAAACAACTTCAATAAAGGCTTAATTTCTGAAGTTAATTTAAACCACTTAATAAATTCTTTTTGATAGAGTTTTTTTGCTTCATTTACAAACAAAGATCTTGATTTTTTGTGATTTTTCCTTGGCATAATGATAAATGCAAAAAGCTTATACAACAACATATACGGAATAACAGATTTAAAAATATTGCCTACGTTCATTAAAAATCGAGAACGGATATTCATTTTCATTATGGCTCCACCCATAACCATACTTTCTACTCGTTCTGGGTTGTTTTCAGCAAGATTCCGAATTAATATTGTACCTAGCGAAATGCCTACAAAATGAGACTTCTTGATGTTTTCGTGATCCAATACTTCAATAATATCGTTGGTTATGATATCAAAAGTATAGTCTTCTTTGAAGCTATCTGCTAATTTTGGTTTAGAATTTCCATGACCTCTTAAGTCTAATAGTAACACATTAAATTCTTTTTGGTAAGCTCTAATCTGTTTAAACCAAATGCTTGAACTACCTCCAGCACCGTGTACAAATGTCACCCAAGTCTGGGTAGTAGAATGAATGTATGTTTGGTAGCTTAACAAATTTATTTTTTACAATAATCGTGATTTTTTTCATAACATCATTCTTTTTAAAACAATATTTAGTAAATAAGGGAAACTTCAAATAGCTGTAATTAAGCTAATTAATTTTATAGATTTTAAATGAACGGAACTGATTTTCATCATAGTTTTAGCTTTCATGCTCTCCTATTTTTGTTTCGAACTTTAAATTAGATGATAATGAAATTAAATTGGGGTGCTTCACTAGTTTTAGCCATGTGCTGTTTTATTGGCTTTATTTTGTTTTTTGTGGTACAGATGCTGTCTTCTGCAAACAATCAAGATTTAGTTACCGAAAATTATTATCACAAAGAATTACTTGTTCAAAATGAAATAGACAAAGTAAATAATAGTGCAGGTTTAATCGGGGAATTTCAACTTGAAAAGACACCAAAAGGACTATTGATTTACTTTCCATCTTCTATTGAAGGGAATGATGTACAAGGAGAAGTTTTAATGTATAGACCCTCTGATAAACAAAAAGATTTTCGATTTCCAATTCAACTAACCAATCAGCAACTTTTAATTCCTGTGCAGTTTTTGGAACAAGGCCGATGGAATGTATTGATAGACTTTAGGCTAGGAAATAAAGCTTATGCATATAAAAAAGAAATGACTTGGTAATGTTGTGGTCTGCTTTTATACTTGGTTTATTAGGTAGTTTACACTGTGTTGGTATGTGTGGACCGATCGCTTTTATGCTACCCGTAGGAAAGTCAAACTCAACACAAAAACGTATACAAGTTAGTTTATATCATCTTGGTAGATTAGTAGCTTATGCAGGTATAGGCTTGGTATTTGGAATCATAGGTGAGAGTTTTGCCACTTTTGGAGTGCAACAACAACTTTCTATTGCTGTAGGTATAGTTATGATTTTACTGGTGATTTTACCACAAAAACAACTTCAAGCATTCAAGTTTACTCAACCCTTGTATAAATTTATCGGATGGGTGAAAAAAGAGTTGGGACTCGCTTTCAAAAAAGATTCTTTTTTCAATTTTTTTCAACTTGGGTTTTTCAATGGTCTTTTGCCGTGCGGCTTAGTGTATATGGCTGTTTTTGCATCGGTTGCTTCTGCAAAAATAATAGA
>Ga0307933_1001403_pt1 | contig 18914 bp, 13 predicted proteins | sample OrgLakmetageno88_FD_201811 | JGI IMG/M metagenome (GOLD analysis project Ga0307933, IMG submission 201811) | Saline water microbial communities from Organic Lake, Antarctica - #88 | ecosystem: Environmental > Aquatic > Non-marine Saline and Alkaline > Saline | place: Antarctica: Organic Lake...
TGTCAGTGAATATTTTAGGTTTAGAGCACTTTTAAAGGGCTCAGCGGCGATATTGAAGAAAGATTCAAGCCCAGTCTCAGACTCTGGACCGCGCCAGCACTGAACTCATGCCTTTTCGGCCAGGCACTACGTATTGGATGATTTTTGCAGTCTCTTGGCGCAGTGAGCGGAAGTCGCACTCCACTTGGATGCCGTGCCAGAAGTCTTCCGATTGCCGGGCGGCACAGCCAAATCTTCGATCTTTCGGGCGCGATTGAGTTGAATGAGTTTACGCAAGGTTACGCGTGCGATGGCACTGAAGCGTCGATTCTTCTCTTCGGTGAAGAGTTGCTCAGTGTCTGAACTCGCAAATGATTGGATCCTATTGAATTTTTACATTATGAGTATGCTCGTGGCAATCGCTTGCTGCGATAAAGGTCATTTAGCCCTTAATGCCTGAGTGTACTGTGCCTAATTAACCCCAATCTTTATATTTTGCGTTCGACCCCTTCGATTTGCTCCCTTCGATTTGCTTAAGGGAGATGGAATACGCGAAGTATCAGGTCTTGCTGGATACTTCACCCCGCGCGGTGGATGCGGATTTTGAAAAAGCGACGGAGAAATTGAAGAATCTGCCAAAACCGGAGGAAAAACCATGACAACCGAAGACCAACTCGAACAGCTCGCGATCCAGTGGTTCGAATACACGGGATGGAGCTACGTGAACGGGAAGGTGATTTCGCCGGAGGGCGAGGCACCGGAGCGGGAGGATTTACGCGCTGTTTGAATCACTCGATTTCCAATTCAGGATCTGCGGCAAATCCTAGCCGTTTTTATCAATGTATTGTTTGTGCTCGATCAGCCTGGTTGGATTTATTGCAGCCCTTACACTTTAACGATTGCCTTGCCCATCTTGTCTCCTTCGAAAAGATCGAGGAAGGCTTTCGGTGTGTTGTCGATCCCTTCGGTGATGGTTTCCTCCCAGACGATGCGACCGTCGCGGACCCATGCGCCCATCTCTTTTTGAAATTCTGCCTGGAGATCCTGATGGTCGCGCACGATGAAGCCCTGCATCCGGAGCCGTTTACCGATGATCTTGAAAAGGTTTGAGGGACCGGGCTTCGGCTTCGCATCGTTGTAGCCGGAGATCATCCCGCAGCAAACGATGCGTCCGAAATTGTTCATGTGGTCGATGGCGCCAGCTAGGTGGTCGCCGCCGACGTTTTCGAAGTAGAGATCAATGCCGTCGGGGCAAAGCTTGGCGAGGGTGGCGGACACGTCATCGGTGTCGTGATAATTGAACGCTTCATCGACGCCCGCCTCAGTTTTGAGCCAGGCGATCTTGTCGGCGGAACCCGCGCTGCCGACGACGCGGCAGTTTTTGATTTTGGCGATCTGGCAAACGATGGAGCCGACAGCTCCGGAGGCGGCGGAGACGAAAACGCTCTCTCCGTCTTTGAGTTGCCCGATCTCGTTGAGTCCCACCCACGCCGTCATGCCGGTGAGGCCCAGGATACTGAGATAGTTCTGAGGCTCGGCGGCCTGGGTGTCGATCTTACCGACTCCTTCGCCGTTGGAGGTCCAGTATTCGCGCCAGCCTTGGTTGCCGAGGACGTGATCGCCGACGCTGAACTGCTTATGATTGGACTCAACGACTTCGCCGACGCAGCCGCCCTCCATTGGCTCGCCTAGTTCGAACGCCGGAACGTAGCTTTCGCTCTCGTTCATTCGCCCGCGCATGTAGGGATCGACGGAGAGCCAGAGATTGCGGACGAGGATTTCCCCGCTGCCCGCTGATGGGACATCGGTCTCGACGACCTCGAAGTTTTCCGGGGTGGGGACTCCTTGGGGGCGGGAAATTAGATGGACTTCCTTGTGGGTAGTTGGTTTGCTCATGATGTTCTTAATATCGTTGGATCTGGTCTGCCTCACGCGCGGACGGGGTCTTCGATTTTTGTGGCGTCGTCGCTTTGGACGGCGACGTGGTTGCGGAGGGTTTCCATGTCGATGACATGCCGGAAGTGTCCGTCGCTATGGCCGTTGGCCAGGGCTTCGAAGACGGAGTTAATATCCTTGATATCGATCATCTTGATGGAGGGGCGGATATCCTTTTCCGCGCAGAGGTCGAGGATTTCCTGGGTCTGCCTGATCCCGCCGATGAGCGAGCCGGCGAGTGTGATGCGGCTGAAGACGAGGGAAGCAGGGGAAAATTCTGGGAATTTCACCATGTTACCGACGACGATGATTTTTCCGTCGGTTTTCATCAGGCTGATATAGGGGGCAAGGTCGTGGGGGACGGGTATGGTATTGATGAGCATGTCGAGCGATCCGGCGGCCGCATCCATCTGATCATCGTCCGTGGAGGCGACGACTTTGTCCGCGCCCATTTTGAGGAATTCGTCCTTGTTGCTGTCATCGCGGGTGAACGCGACGACTTTCGCGCCGAGGGCCTTGCCGATCTGGAGGGCCATGTGCCCGAGCCCTCCGATGCCGGCGACCCCGAGGGTCTGACCTTCCTTGAGATCCCAGTGTTTCATCGGTGAATAGACGGTGATGCCGGCGCACATGATGGGACCGGCGTATTTGGGATCGATTTTTTCGGGAACTTTCAGGATAAATTCCTCGCGGGCGATGAGGTCAGTGGAATACCCGCCGTAGGTGTTGGTGCCATCTGGATTCATGGGGCCGTTATAGGTCATGGTCGCGCCTTTTTCGCCCTGACAGTAATTTTCCTCACTGGCTTCGCAATAGTCGCATTCTTGGCAGCTATCGACGATGCAGCCGACCCCGACGACGTCGCCGACCTTCACCTTGCTCACGCCCTCGCCGATAGCGGTGACGGTTCCGACCACTTCGTGGCCGGGGACGCATGGATATTGAGTATTGCCCCAATCATTGCGAACCTGATGGAGATCCGAGTGGCAGACACCGCAGTGAGTGACCTTGAACGCGACTTCGCCTTTCCCGGTCTTTTTTCGATTGAAAACGACAGGGATGAGATCCTTGTCCTTCCCCTGTGTTCCGAATCCGTAAACTGTGATGGTATCCTTATTCATATTTTTGTTATTTTATGGGCATTGATCCCATTATTTGATGAGGGAAGTGCGTTTTGCATCCCATTGAAGGATCATACTGAACTCCGGACGTAGATGAAATGGGGTGAAACCCGACCTAGCGTGCCACGGTAGGGCTCAGATGGTCGAACATAGCTGCGTTTGGCGCACGGACTAGCGACAATTGGCACTGGCACTGGCGCATGAAATCAAAGTAGGGTTTGACCCGAATGGCCATCCCTGCGGGCGGGCTCCGGCAGTGAGTGCTACGATCTTTTCAATACGGGAAAACTGAGCGCGGTGATACGCTCGCCTGCAAGAGCGTCTTCACTCACCTCCAGGGTGCCGCCATGGATTGCGATGATCCGCTGGTGTTGCTCCATCTCCTTCGCTGCGGGCGGTGTGCTGGGGATGGGTTCGCGCAATTCCATCACCACATCCTGGTCCGTGGTGATAACCGCCGCTTTCAGGGCGGTGCTTGGCGCGCGCCACCAGGCTTCAAGGACGATCTCGCGCATCACGGATATGATCGCATGGGCGTCGACCATCAGTTCTCGCGCCACCAGTGGCACCGACCATGAAATCCGGCGGGAGGCGGTTTCTAAGGGTGTGATCTGCCGCTGCCACAAATTCAGCAGATCAGCCGAAGTGAACGTCAGCGGGGCAGGCTTGGAAAACTTGCATTGCAACGCCTTCACCGTCGCTTCCAACTGCGTGAGTTCCGCGCACATCCGCCGCACCGTGTCGGTCACCTCGGGGTCGGTGCTGACTTCGCCGAGCAACACCGCCTGCAAGTTCAGGCCGCATAAGGAGTTCCTCACGTCGTGGGCATGCTTTTGAATGATTCGTTCGATGCGTTGGGCTTCTTCAGTCATGGCGATGTGGGGGGTATTTGATTGATCAACTGCCGTAGTTGGTTCATGTTAACTGGTTTCACCAGATGGGCGAAAAAGCCTGCCTCTTTTGTGCGGAGCAGGTCATCCTCCATGCCGTAGCCGCTCAGCGCAATGCCGGGGACGGGGCGCTGCTGCTGCAGCTCGCGCATCAAATCCAGCCCGCTGCCGTCTGGCAGGCCGAGGTCGCTGATGACCGCATCGAAGCGCTCCTTCCCATGAATCGCGAGCGCCTCCTGCACCGAGCCTGCAGTGGTCACCTGATGACCTTTGATGGTTAGTAGCCGCTGCAGCACCTGGCGCGTCGCCTCGTGGTCCTCGACAATGAGGAGCTTCAGCGTGCGCGTCGGCACCGCACCCGGCTCCGTGGCGGTGGCGGAGGCGGCGGGCGCGTCGCTGGTGAGGAGCTCCACGGTAAAATCCGAGCCGCAGTTGAGCCCCTCGCTCTCGGCGCGGATCGCACCGTCATGCGCGGTGACGATGGCCTGCGAAATCGCCAGCCCCATCCCAAGGCCGCCATAGCGGTGCTGGCCCGCGATGGCTCCTTGCTCGAACGCATTGAAAATGTGCGGCAGAGCCTCGGCGCTTATGCCGATGCCGTTGTCCTTTACGACGATGACAATCCGTCCGTCGGCGTCATTCGTCGTGCGCACGCTGATGCTGCCGCCGCCCGGTGTGAATTTGACCGCGTTCTTGAGGAGGTTCCAGAACACCTGCTGAATCCGCGTGGGATCCACCAGTGCGTGATGCCGCCCGGCCTCCAGCTTGAGCACGATCTGGACTTTTTTGCCCAGGCCGTCGCTGCGGATGATCTCGTGGGTATGCCCTAGCAGGGCGTGCAAATCGGTGATCATCGGCGCGAGAACCAGCTTACCGCGGCTGATGGTCGTGAGGTCGAGCAGGTCGTCAATGAGCTGCGCCTCGAGTTCGATGTTGCGGCGCATCATGTCGAGCTGTTCGCGTGTTTCGCCAGGCAGCGTCGGATCGCTGGCGAGCGCGGTGGCCGTCATCAGCACGGGGGTCAAAGGCGTGCGCAGCTCGTGGCTGAGCGCTGCGAGGAAATTGTCCTTGGCTTTGTTAGCGGCTTCCGCGTGCTCCTTAGCCTCGATCAACGATTCTTCCGCCTGCTTGCGGTCAGTGATGTCGCGCGCGGCGGCAAAGACGCCGAGCACGTTGCCACTCATGTCCTTATAAACAGAGGCGTTGTAGAGCACGTCGGTGAGACGACCGTCCTGGTGCCGGATGGTGAGCGGGTAGTCGGTGGCGAAGCCCTTTGCAAAGACCTGCTGGTAGGCCCCGCGCGCCTTCTCGGGCTCGGTGAAGTAATCGGAGAAATCGGTGCCGATCAGTTTTCCCCGCGCCATTCCGGTCACCTTGATCAAGCCCTCGTTGACGTCGGTGATCTTGCCTTCCGCGCTGATCGTGACGAGCGGGTCGAGACTCGCCTCGATGAGGCTGCGAACATACTGCGAGGCCTGCTTGCGGTCGGTGATGTCGCGGACGTTGCATTGGATGACCCGGTGGCCGTTTTCCTCATAGGCATTGGCGACCACCTCCACCTGGCGGCGCTGGCCGGTCTTGCTTCCCAGCGGCAGGTCATCATATCGGATGTAGCCTCGGTCCTGCAGCTCTGCCATGGCCGCGCGGCTTGCAGTCGCGTCTGCAAACACGCCGATTTCCCACAGTTCCCGGCCGAGCACTTCTGCGTGCGTGCTGCCGAGCACTTCCAGGATGTAGGGATTGGCATCGGTGATCTGGCCGGTCTGCCCATCGAGAATGAGCACGCCGTCCTTGGCGGTTTCAAACAGTCTCCGGTAACGAGTCTCGGAGGAGCGTAGCTTAGCTTCCGCATGCTTGCGCGCGGTATTGTCGGAGCCGATCAACAGATAGCCGATGATGATTTCCTGCGCGTCGCGCAGCGCGGTGACCGACACCACCGCCGGGAATCGGCTGCCATCCTTGCGGATATAGGTCAGCTCGTAGATGTCCTCGATCCCGCGCGAGGCTTTGAACACCAGGGCCTCGAAGCCGGGCGTAATCGGGGTTCCGAGTTCGACGCTGAGCGCCGTGGCGCGTGCGATCAATTCTTGCGGATCGGAAATATCGGCCGGCGTGATCTTGTTCATCACGTCGGCGGCCGCATAGCCCAGCATACGCTCTGCGCCCACGTTGAAGATCTGGATGACGCCCGCCGCGTCGGTGGCGATACTCGAAAAGTTGGCGCTGTTGAAGATCGCACTCTGGAGCGTGGACACGCGCGCGAGCGCCTTCTTCTGCCGGAACAACTCCACGAACACGTTGACCTTGTTCGTCAGGATATGCGGTTCGACTGGCTTGTAGAGGAAATCGACGGCGCCGGAGTCGTAGCCCTGGAACATCCGCTTCCGATCGTGGGCTCCGGCGGTCACGAACACGATCGGCACGTGCTTGGTGCGCTCGCTTCCGCGCATCAGCTCCGCGAGTTCGAAGCCGTCCATGCCGGGCATCTGCACGTCCACGAGCGCGAGCGCGACTTCGTGCGCGAGGAGGAGCTCGAGCGCCTCTTCGCCAGATCGGGCCTTCAGCACGCGCACTGCGGGGCCGCGCAACAGCGCCTCCATGGCGAGGAGATTTTCTCCGAGATCATCGACGAGGAGGAGGGTGACGTTATCGGTCATAAAATACGGTGCTTTCGGTATTGACCACGCGATGGGCGTCGAGCGCTAAGATCCATTGAATGATGTCATTGAGCGGCGCCACGAACTGCGGCTGGGCGCTGGCGATGGCGGCCTCGGGCATCGTACGCGCCGGGGCTTCATCGGGCGATTGCACGGCGCACAGCCCGCCCGCCGCCTTGATCGCCCGCAGGCCGAGGGCTCCATCCTCATTCGCGCCGGTGAGGACGACGCCGGCGACGCGGGGCCCGAGCACCTCGGCGGCGGACTGAAACAGCACGTCGATGGCGGGGCGGCAGTAGCTGACCAGCGCGTCATTCGACAACGCGAGCCGCACGTCCGGCGCGCCCGCGACGTGGCGGGCGCAATCGACGTCGAGCAGCAGGTGATAGTCCGGCGGCGCGATCGTGAGGCCCGGCAGGAGCATTTCCTTGTCCTCGGCTTCGCGCACGGCGATGCGCGCACGCGCACCAAGCACCTCGACGAGCAGGCTCGGCCGGTCGCGTGGGAGGTGCACGACGGCGACGATGGGCAGCACGAACGAGGCAGGCAGCAACGCGAGGATCGCGAGAAGCGCCTCCACTCCGCCAGCGGACACGCCGAGCACAATCGTATCAACGGGCGCGACCGGCGCCGACATCGAGAGCCGGCCAGATGCAGGCGGTGCGTGGTTCAATTGTTGGTTCATGGTTGCTTCCGATAGATGCGCTCGCGCCCGTCGAAGGTTTCGAAGGCGGCGGCGCGCGAGGAGACGCGCAGGTTTTCCTTGGAGCCGAGCGCGAGGAAACCGCGCGGCACCAGCGATTGCTCGAACAGGGCGATCGCGCGGTCTTGCAGCTCGCGGTCGAAGTAGATGAGGACGTTGCGGCACATCACCAGGTGCGTCGCCGCGAAGTCGCCGTCGGTGGCGAGCGAGTGATCGGAGAAGACGACGTTGCGCCGCAGACGGCGATCAAAAACGACGCCGTCGTAGGCGGCCGTAAACCAGTCCGACAGCGAGCCCGTGCCGCCGGCCTTCGCGTAGTTCGCTGAGAAGCCTGCCACGCGATCGAGCGCGTAAACGCCGGCTTCGGCCTTGCGCAGCGCCTCCTCGTTCACGTCGGTGGCGTAGATGATCGTGCGATCGAGGAGCCCCGCTTCCGCGAGAGTGATGGCCATCGAGTAGAGTTCCTCGCCGGTGCTGCAGCCGGCGATCCAGACCTTGAGCGAAGGATAGGTCGCGAGCAGCGGCAACACGTCGCGGCGCAACGCCAAAAAGTGCGTGGGATCGCGAAACATCTCGCTTACCTGCACGGTGAGGTAATCGAGGAGGATGGGCAGCGCCTGCGCATCGTGCAGCACCCGGCCCTGCAGCTCGGAGAGCGAGGCGACGCCGAAACGCTCCATCGCCTGCCGCAGCCGCCGCCGCAGCGATGACTTCGCGTAGCCGCGAAAGTCGCAGTGGTAGCGCTGGAAGATGGCCTCGAGCAGTAGGGTGAGCTCGATTTCGAACGTGCTATTGCCGCTTTGTCCGTCGCTCTCGTTGATTGTTTGAGCGCTCATTGTTTGAACATCCAGACGCGCAGCAGCGACAGTAGCTTCTCCACGTCAATGGGTTTGGCCATGTAGTCGGACGCACCGGCCTCGAGGCACTTTTGTTGATCGTCCTTCATTGCCTTGGCGGTGAGCGCGATGATGGGCAGTTTTTGCCATTCCGGTCGCGTGCGGATGGCCCGCATCGCCGCGATGCCATCCATCTCGGGCATCATGATGTCCATGAGCACGATGTCGATGCCGCCTGCCCGATCCTCTGCGGTGCCCAGCCGTTCGAGGGCGGCGAGCGCCTCCTTGCCGTTGCGCGCGATCTCCATTTTGGCACCGCGCGGCTCGAGCACATGGGAGAGTGCGAATACGTTGCGCACGTCGTCCTCGGCCAACAAAATGCGCCGACCCTCGAACGCGGCGTCGCGGTTGCGAGCGTCGCGTAACATGCGCTGCCGGTCCGCAGGCAGCTCCGCCTCCACGTGGTGCAGGAACAGCGTGACCTCGTCGAGCAGCCGCTCGGGCGAGCGCGCGCCCTTGATGATGATCGAGCGCGAGTATTGGCTCAACCGCTGCTCCTCGTCGGGATCAAGCGAACGCCCCGTGTAAACGATGACGGGTGGGTGCGAGTAGCGCTCGTCGGCGGCCATGCGCTCGAGGAGTTGGTAGCCGCTGAGATCGGGCAGGGTGAGGTCCATGACCATGCAGTCGAACGTGGAGGAATGCAGGGCCTCGAGCGCGGCGGTCGCCGTCTCGACGGCCGTGATGCTCACGTCGCCGCCGCCGAGCAGGGCCTCGATGGCCTGCCGCTGGCGTTCGTCGTCCTCGACCACCAGCACGCGTCCTATCTTCTGCGCGAGCTTCCGCTCCATTCGTTCGAGCGCGCGCAGCAGCTCCTCGCGCTTGACCGGCTTGAGCGAATAACCCACCGCGCCGAGCTCGAGTGCCTGCTGGATGTGATCCTCTACCGAAATCATATGCACCGGCACGTGGCGCGTTATCGGATTCCGCTTCAAGCGGTCGAGCACCGTGAGGCCCGAGTGATCGGGCAGGTTCACGTCGAGCAGGATGCCCACCGGATGGTGCACGTGCGCCGCGGCGATGCCGTCCTCGGCGGTGGGCGTGGCGACGACCTTGAAGCCGCGCTCGCGTCCGAGTCCGACGAGGATGCGGGCGAAGGTAGCATCGTCCTCGACGACGAGGATCACGCGGTCGCCCTGTACAATGAGGTCGCGATCGTCGTCAACCAGTTTCGCCACCGGGCCTGGCCCGGCCATCATGGGCGCAGGTGCTGGTGGGAAAGACGGCGACGAGGCGGGCGCGACCGGCGTTGGAGCGGCGGGCGCGGCGCTCGCCGGGCGGGTCGTCGCGGTGGTGCCTGGCGCCCCGAGCGAGCGGGGCACGGTCAGCGTGAAGGTGCTGCCCTGGCCTGGCTCGCTCTGCAACGTGACGTCGCCGCCAAGCAGGCGCGCGAGCTCCCGCGAGATCGACAAGCCGAGCCCGGTGCCGCCGTATTTTCGGAGCGTGCTGCCGTCGGCCTGGCGGAAGGCTTCAAAGATGACCTCGTGGTGATCGGGCGTGATGCCGACGCCGCTGTCGGTGACGCGGAAGCGCACGAGCGCCTCCCCGTCGGCTGACTTAAGAGAGTCCACCGCGAGGCGCACCGTGCCGCTTTCGGTGAATTTCACGGCGTTCGACACAAGGTTTTTCAACACCTGCTGCAGGCGCTGGCCGTCGCTCACGATGACATCGTCGTTTTCGTCCTCGAGCGAGGTTTCGAGGAGCAAGCCCTTTTGCGTAGCGAGCGGATCGAAGGTGCGCCGCAACTGCTCGATCATCGCGCGCAGCGAGAGCTTGTCCATGTGTAGGTCGATCTTGCCGGCCTCGATCTTCGAGAGGTCGAGGATGTCGTTGATGAGCGTGAGCAGATCGGTGCTCGCGCCGTAGATCGTCTCCGCGAACTGCACCTGTTCTGCGGTGAGGTTGCCGCCCGTGTTGTCCGCGAGCAGCTTCGCGAGGATGAGCGCGCTGTTGAGCGGTGTGCGCAGCTCGTGGCTCATGTTAGCGAGGAACTCGGATTTCACCTGATTCGCACGCACAAGCTCGACCGAGTGCAGCGTGAGCTCGTGCTGCGCGCGTTCGAGGTTGTCCTTCTGCGCCTGTAACTCTTCGGCCTGTGTTTCGAGTTGGGAGTTTGTCTGCTCGAGCTCCGCCTGCTGCGTTTCGAGATTCACCGCACTCTCCTTTAGCGCGCGGCTCTGCTCCTCCAGTTCTTCGTTAGAGACGCGCAACTCCTCCTGCTGAGCCTGCAGCTCCTCAGCTTGTTGCTGCGTTTCCTCAAGCAGCAGCGCGAGCTTTTTGCGGTATTGGGCCGTCCGCAGGGCAATGCCAATCGGCTCAGCGACCCGGCGCAGCAGCTCCAAGTCCTGCGCAGAGACGGGGCGAAAGAAGCCTAATTCCAGCACCGCATTGGCCACCCCGTCGGCACTGGTCGGAGCGATCACAAGGTGCCGGGGCCGGCTGCCACCGAGGCCGGAGGTGACAGGAAAATAATCCGGCGGCACATCGCTGACCGTCAGAACCGACTTCTCCCGCATGGCTTGTTTCGTCAGACCGCCCACAACATGAGGCTGGTCGGATCCGTCCGACGCTTGCGCGGGGATCGCATAGGCACCCACGAGGGAGAGGTGGCCCTCTTCCCCGGCAAAATACATGGCACCGACCTGGGCGTTGAGATAGCGGGCGACGAAGCCGACGATCTTTTCGCCGAGCTGCCCGACCTGCTGCTCACCCTGCAGCCGGACACTGAGTTCGTTCTGCCCCCTCCTCAGCCAGGCCTGCGTCTGCATTTCGCGGAAATCCCGCGAGGATATAACGGCAGCGGCGGCGATCAGGAACAACAAGAGCGCTGATCCCGCCCAGATGACGAACGTCGAGAAGGCGGCGGCCCGCTCCCATTCCCGCGTGTTGGCATCGAGTGTCGCGCGCTCGGTGGCCTGCATCTCGTTGATCAACGCACGCAGACGATCCATCATCACCTTTCCTCCGCCCAAACTAATCAGCTCGAGTGCGGCTTCAGCCTGGCCGGCAAGCTTCAGCTCGATGCCCTCCTTAATGTTTGTCATTCTGTCCGCGGCAAGGCTTTCGACGGCTTCAAACCGCTGCAGTTGCGCTGGGTTGTCTGCCGCCAGACGTCGAATATCCGCGAGGTTGCGCGGCAGCTCTGCGAGCGCGGCAGTAAACGGATCAAGATAAGGTGCGGAGTCCGTCAGAAGGTAGCCGCGGTAACCTGTCTCCGCGTCCGTGAGCGTGGAAATCGTGGCCTCGAGCGCCCGCGTCATCGCGAGCGCTTGCATCATCTGTTGTGCGCCTGTCGCTCTAGCCTGCAGGGCGCGATAGGAGACCGCCGAAATGGCCAGGACGGCGATCAGGGCGACCATAAAGCCGAGCAGGGTCTTTCGTGGCAACGACGAGCCCCAGCGGCTACCCGGCGCGGCGGATGGACGATCTTCTTTGAAGCGCAGATCAGGCGGGCTCGTCAGCGGGGTTTCATCGTCCATGGATTCTTTGGTCATGATTTTTTTCGGTCCGCCTGATCGTCAGTGCCGCGGATGGGAATGTTTTTTGGGGTCGTAAGCGTGCGGGAATACCTGCACGACGCCGACCGCTGCACAAACCCTATTAGGCAAACAAGAACTGTGCGCATACGTCAACCTTCTGTCAATGGGGGTAAATGCAAAGGTCAGGAGTTCATTCGCCACAGGGTGAAGTTCAGCACCGCGGCGAAACTCACCCATGCCAGATAGGGCACAAGCAGCCACATGGCGGTGCGGCTGACAGGACGAAAGGTGGCAACCGTCGCGGCAATCGCCAGCCAAAGCAGTACGATTTCGGCGAAGGCCACCCCGAGCCAGTGGAGTCCGAAGAACAGCGGCGTCCAGGCGGCGTTCAGTGCCAGTTGCACAAGGAACAGCGTTAGAGGCCGGCGTTGCGCGGCAAAGCCTCCCTGTTTCCAAACGAGCCAGGCGGCGACTGCCATCATCGTGTAAAGCGCAGTCCAAACCGGGCCGAACAGCCAGCCCGGCGGATTCCACGACGGCTTCTTGAGGTTCTCATGCCATTCGCCCGGCATGAACAGCCCGCCTAATGATGCGGCGGCAAAACAGAGCAAGAGCCAGCCAGCCAACGCGAGATAAAGGTGGCCGGAAGATCGGGGAGCGGGGTGGTGGTTTGTCATGGAGGTGTCGGGTTTAATGTGAGGAATAATTCACAAGCTGATTTTAGTCGCGATGAAATAGGTAGCCATGGAAACAAGGGATCCCGCTGCTGTTCCCCATGCCAAATCAACGAGCGTGATCAGCACCTTGGTGTAGCCGTCCGTCATGCCTTCAGCGGCGACTGCGAAGGCTCTCCAAAATGCCGTGAAACCAATGTTTCATCCCGTCCAGCGTTTCGCTTTTTTCGATCAGATCAAGCAGTGCGCGCCGCTCTCGTTCGAACAGGCTTGGCTTGTGGATATCAGCGGGCAGTTCATCGGGGCCAAGGGGCAGGATGTTCTCGAAATAGGTGCCACCTAGGAAACGCCGGAGTATGCCTTCGCCCACAAAAGGCTCGTCGCTATTAAGCGATCGCGCTGCCCGTAACAATCGACGAATATCATACTGTCCGGGGTAGAAGTCGGGCACCTGTTTTTTGACTCCAAGCAGGCTGTAGACACCGATTCGGGCTGTTCTGACAGAGCTTTCCAATGTGAAAACGACGTCGTTATTTGTTTCTACGAATTGACCAAGACAAGCGATGTTAGTGGAACCCTTCGGCACCACCCTAGGGCGGTCGCCACTGGCGCGCGGCATGAATTGTGACGTGATATACGGCATGAGCGCGGTGCGCACCTTGGTCGCGGCAGTGATCTCTTCGACTTGGTCGATCAGCCCGAGGTGGAAACACAATTCAGCCAGTATTTCGTTGCCAGTGCATTCGGGCATCGGCTTCTTGATGTGGTCTCCGGGCTTGTCCATCAACAAGGCATAAACCCATAGCACAACCACGTCATCCGGCTGATCCGGGAAGTGTGGCTGACGGTTGACGGTGAAACTCATCAGCCAGGCCGAGTCAGTGATGGTGATGACACCTCCTGTGACCGTCTTACCAGAAGATGGGTCGTTGACCGAAAGTTCCTTGAGTTTTTCCATCAATGGCGAGGCCTTGCAGGTCAGCGTCGCCGATTCCCAGGTGGTGGCGGGGACGTTGCCGCTGAATTTCCGAGGGCGCCCGAAGACCGTAGATTTCCGAGCGAGGTTCTCCCAAAGTTGCCAGCTTGATCCAACAGCCAGATCTTGTTTGTTAACCTTCAATTCAGGGACCGTGTCGCCGTCGCCATAGGCGGTATCCTCGACAATCGAGCCGGTGGTAACAAAGACCATATCCCGCGCGCCAAGTTCAATCGTGGTGTCCCCACCATCGGTGTGGCACATGATTGCGGTGGCGGTTTGGGTCTCGCCGCTGACATCCAACTCCAAGTCGGTGACGATGGTGTCGTATTGGATGTTGACCCCCTGTTCTTTCAACCAAGTCATCAAGGGACGGACGAAGCTGTCATACTGGTTGTATTTGGGAAAGACCAGCGACGTCATATCGTTCAGCCCGTCCATCAGGTGCAGGAAGCGGTGTGCGTAAAGCTTCATCTCAAGCACCGAGTGCCAGTTCTGGAAAGCAAACATCGTTCGCCAAAGCATATAGAAGTTAGTATCCAGGAAACCCTCACTGAACCAATCCTCTACTGTGACGTCGTCCAGATCTTCCTTTCGCGCTAGCAGCAGCTTCATTAGTTCGATTTGCTGGAGCTTGCTGAGCCCCATGGTTGAGAAGTCTTTGATCTGGCCCTGTTTTTTCAGTAGGCGCGCTTTAGTCCAATTCTTATCCGCGTCATTAACGATGCGGAACTCATCAAGCACGGTGAAGGGCTCGGGCAGTTCCAGAGCCGGTATTTCCGAAAATACATCCCAGAAGTTCTGGTAGGCCAACTCCATTTCCCGGCCGCCGCGAACGATATAGCCGTCCTCGGCATTGCCCGCGCCATCCAGCGCACCACCCTCGATGTCCAGCGCTTCCAAAAAGGTGATGTTTCCGGCAGGCATGTGGCCGTCGCGGATCAGGAAGAAGGCGGCAGAAAGTCCTGCGATCCCGCTGCCAACGATATAGGCGTGGCGGTCGGCGACGCCGTCGGTTGGCAGCGGACGATGATTAACGTAGGTGCCATGCAAATCCGCAGGCGGAAGCGGCGTGTCGCGGCCATTGTGAAGGTGCCGGGACGACGCATCGGGTTCCACATCGACGACTTGCTTGGCCATCGCATCAATGTGGTTTTTTAGTCGCGAACTATCTATCTTTCTACCATCACGGAGAGTCATCAAAGTATCTTTCTTGAGAGTTTTAATTACCTATTGTATTCTTTCTAGGTATTTTTATTGTTCGATTTTGTGGTCAAATTTCTGATTTCACATGCCGCACAGTAGCACATTCGCCTCCCCCTCTTAAATAGGGTGAAACCCTACCAAAACCTGTTCCGAGGCTTGAACGATCCGCTAAAAAAATCTGGAAACCACCTTTCAAAAGAAGCCACCAGCCACTTTTACGGGAAAAAGTTTGCGCGGTCGAATAGGGCGTTTACAATTCCTATACCATGAAAAATTTGACTCCTATCCATTCTCGCCGACGCCAGACGTCACGACCATCCTATTTCAAAGCTGCTATACTGACCCTCGTCATCCTCGTCATGCAGGTTCCATTGCTCACTCTTGCACGAGGAGCTGACACCGAAGTGCCGTGGGAGTCCTTCACCGCCACCTCACTGACCTATGAGAAGGTCGACAGTAGCGTTCTGCTTGGTCAGCCGACGCTGCTTATCATTACGCCATCCAAGGCTGCAGCGGACTCTACGAAAGCGTGGACGAATGCCTTGGAAAAAGCGATGGAGGGCAAGAAACTCCGTATTCGCGCCGTGCTGACGATCAATCTGCCGTTCTTCATGTCCGAAGCGGATGCAGTTGGCAGTGCCAGAGAAGTGGTGCCGGAGCGCTACTATGATCGGACCTGGATTCTCGATTCGCAGATCATGGAAGAGGCACTCGATATTTCCACCGAGAGCAAGCTTGCAGTTATTCTGATTCTGGACGCTTCCGGGACCATTATCGCTCGGGTTCATGGACAGCTCACCGACCTGCGGCTCGCGGTGATCGTCCGTGCCGTGGACTTAATGACGAAGTAAACCCGCCCGAAGGTCGTCTAGAAAGAGCCTGGTTACGCAGAAGCTTGGTCGCACCCCTGCGGCAACCTTAGAACGACTCTATACGCATCGATTATTCCCGAATGAAAGCCTTCTGCACTACCCCGTAAATAGAGTTGAAACATCCGGAACAATTGTTTTCCCCAGCGCTGCTCGATTTCTGCACGATTGTCTTCAAGGTTTTGCGCCCATGTCCTGGTAGTGAGGTAGTAATTGTGTCGGTCATCCCACACGCCTGTTAATTGAAAAGGTGTTTTGGCCACTTCGGCCAGGTATTCGTGCAGGCAAAGCAACGAGGCATTACCTTCAAAAATATACTTTCCCATAAATGTGCCATGCCCGTTTTTTGTTTTTTCGGCACTTGCATCGAGATACAGGTGTCCACCGGGTTTCAATAGTTTTCTGTAATGCAAAAGTGAGGCGGTATAATCCGGCAAATGTTCTGTAACACCACAATTAATGATAGCGTCATATTTTTCCCGTGGGTTGTGTTCTAAAAAATGTTGCTGTTAGGAATTTGCTTTTTGAAGTGCACTGAAGTCGCATCTAGATACGATTCTCTATAGTTGTTAGTTCTATGCTCAAACCGTGCCGTCCTCGGCTTTGCCTAACGCCAGTGTCTGTGTGGGGAATGCAAATTTAATGCCTTCTTGGTTGAACGCCTTTAAGAGCGCTTTGTTGACGAGCGTGCAGTGCCTGAGGTAGCTGAACCAACCGCGTTCACTGTTTCGCTGCAACTCCTCGCCATCATCTGCGATGAAATACCAGTAGTAAACTTTAAGATTCAGATAGTAATCGCCATAGTCGCTGAATGAGATGATCGGCGGGCGCGTCTTCAGGTTGCACTTTCCTTCGCTGACGATTTCCTCACTGCGTAGCACTTTATCGATGAGTTCGAGCGCGGTATCGATTTTGTCGCTATCTGTGGCGTAGGGAATGGCGATATCCATCTCCCGCTGCAGGTATTTGCGCATGGCAAGGTTTTCGACTTCTTTCGAAATGAACTGCATATTTGGCACGATGAGCATCTTCCCCGAGAGCAGCCGTATGTGCGTCGCTTGCATGCGGACGTCGACGACTTCCCCCAGCTTACCCTGAAATTCAATCCAGTCGCCCACCACGAACGGGCGGTTGACGAAAATCGAAATCGCGCCGAATAAGTTTTGAGCGGTTTCCTTTCCCGCCAGCGCTAGGGCAAGTCCCAGTATGCCGATCCCCGTGATCAAGGTGGCTACGCTGAAGCCAAAGACGTTTTCGAGAACGAAAACGGCAACCATAACAAAAAAGAATGTCCGCACGGCTCGTTGTATGATCGTGACTGTCATCTCCCCGTATTCTCGGTTTTCGGTGACTATATGGCTGCGCACCAAAGTGGAGATCAAATCCGTGAAGCCAAAGACCACCCAGATCAGCGCGACCAGCAGGACGACCTGAACGCATTTCCAGTATAGCTGGGACATTACCGGCGAGAGCTCAATAAAGGCACAGGAAAAAATGAAGAGCAGTGTTCCAATGATAATGGAGACCGAGGTGGAGATGCTTCTAAAAAGAGCGCCGATTAGAGGTTTCGTCCGTGCTTCATAGCGATCACCAAAGCGAATAAGTTGGCGTCGTGCAGTACGCCCTAAAAAAAATGCACCGACAAAACCTGCTGTGGCAATTATCCACGCCCACCATGGTGTCTCGGTGAATGAGGGTAGAAATACTTTGCGAGCCATCTCGCCACGAGTGTTAGCGAAAACCGGAGGGATCGACTTCATCGATTCCAGTAGAGCCGGGGCACCGCGTAGGGTTTCCGGAGTGAAGCGCCAGCCTCCGTCGGCTAGCTTTTTAAGTGTAATGCTTCCCGCGGGGGAAGCGTCCAGCCAAAGCCAGACCCACGCGTGATCGATGGCGTAGGGGAAGACCTCGTATTGATCGATCCGATCGACAATGGCGTCACCTACAGATGGAAAGTCGGATGGATGTAATGTGCCCAATCGATCAAAGACAGACTTAAGTGCGAGCACTTCAGGGGTCTTGCTGTCATAACCTTCCGGTAAAATGTTGGCTATCTGCTCTTCGTAATCTTCACCACTGTATTGAGTCAGGTTCATACTTTCGAGAAAAGTAAACACGCTATCGCGCGGGCTGTTGTTGGAAGACCAAGTCTTCCGGTTGCCTTCGCCACCCACTGCCGCCCGGACTTTGTCCATGATCAGCTCGGTGGCCGCCCCAAGGATCTCGCTTATGCCAGGACCATCTTGCCGGTCATTGAGTCCTGCTTGACTGCTATTTCCAGAGCTAGATGAACCAAGAGATGCTTGGGCGCTTGCAGTGCTCAGAGCGCCTAACAGAAAGCAGGTAAGTATTATAAATAGTCGCATGTGTCTATGTTGATAAGGGGCTGTGCCAATCGTCGGCAGATGAAGAAACTATTCATGGGCCGCGTCACTAGAATGGTTGGTAAGATTGGCTCCGCACCGAACCTCCGCCTGCGCGGCGCACAAGCAGATTCCGAAAACCCCCATGCAGCTTGAGAGATAAATCCACAGCAGCAACGCTGCGGCACCGCCTAGGGCGCCGTAGAGCATGTTGAAATGCGCGAAGTGGACCGTGAAAAGCAGGAACAACCATTCGCAAGCCCAGATCAAGCCTGTTGCGACCAGCGCTCCGATCCACACCTCGGAGAATTTTGTCGACCGGCTGGGGGCCAGCCGATAAATCATGATGACCCCGCAGAACAGCACGAACCAGGGTAGGATATCGAACAGCAGGGCAAACGCCCAGCCGGGAAATTCGAGATAAGTAGCGAGCCAGCTACGGGCCAGCCGCGCGATGCCCGGCAGCAGGATGCCCAGAAGCGCAGCACTCAACGTGACACCGAGCAAACTAAGGCTTTTCAAAGGCAATCGCCACCATTGATACGCGGGCGAATGCCAGATCCGGTTCGTGGTTCGAATCAGGGTGCGCAGGAATTTTAGCGCGCCCCACAGCAACAACGGAAGTGCCGCCAGGCTGATTTTTCCGCGCTTTTCCAACACGTCGCGAATATCCGCCATCGCGCCGCTTGCCTGTTCGCCGGTCAGCGGCACATATCGTTCGATCCACTGAACGACCTCGCGCGTCGCCACCTCGCGTTCGACGAACAGTGAGCTTGCGCTTAGCAGCATGAAGACCAGTGGCAGAAGTGAAAGCAACAGGTAATAGGCAAAAGCAGCGGCTCGCTGGTCGCCATCCTCTTCCGTCCAACGCGCCCAGGCTCCTTTGATAGTTCGCCACCCGTGTGATTGATTTACCTTATGCAACCATGTTGGCATTTTTTTAATCTGGTTTGATCAAACTTCCGCTTAATGTAGACGGTTGGTTTTCAGGCGCATCGGCAATGAGCGGTTCATTCATCGGGATTGTTCCTAATCCCGAGCAGGGGCATTTCAGCTGTTTACCTAAATGCTTAATTTAGAAAGTTTTTTCTAAAAATAGCTAGACTTATCATATGGTCTCTGTTGAAGTTGGCAGACTATGAAAGTCCAAAATGATACCCATAAAT
>Ga0307933_1001409_pt1 | contig 18850 bp, 14 predicted proteins | sample OrgLakmetageno88_FD_201811 | JGI IMG/M metagenome (GOLD analysis project Ga0307933, IMG submission 201811) | Saline water microbial communities from Organic Lake, Antarctica - #88 | ecosystem: Environmental > Aquatic > Non-marine Saline and Alkaline > Saline | place: Antarctica: Organic Lake...
TGATGTTTTAAATCTTCTCATTGTGAGAAGAGGTGCTGATGCCGACAAACATGTTCTCGTTTCACTACACGTGTTACAAATTCATTTGTGACGAAAGAGACGTTTGAAATGTTTTTCATCAGCGGAAGAAATAATAATGATGTTTTTCCAAAGACGCTGAAACATATTGAATTTATATATTATTAAAATGATAAATTGTTTAACAAATTACCTAAAAAACTGGAACACATTCAATTCGAAAATGATTTTGATCAAAAGTTGACAGAAAAATTGTCAAATTCACCAAAGAATATTGTTTTTTCCAGTCATTTTGATCATCCAATTAGCAAAAAAATGACAAAATTATTAGAAAAATTCGATTTATTTTGGATTTTGATCATCCATTCTCTGACAATTTACCATAATCATTGAAATGAGAAAAAATCATCTTTTTAAAAATAATGTAGATTTGAATATTGAAATAAAGTTCTTTTAAATTCATTTGATTTGCACACAAAATCATCAATCACTAAAACAAATTTTGTATTTTTTATTCATTGAATTGTTTCACAATTATTTTAATAAAGGTTCATTTTTTGAAACTTTTATGTAATCAAAACAACCAATGAAAATTGTCAATTTATAAAAAATCAAAAACAAATTATTCATCAACAAAACAATTTTAAATTTGTGGGACAAACACATTTCAAAAATGTTTTTCAAAAACAATAAATTTTCAATCAACCAGTTACAAAAACAATGGATTCACAGAAATTATAAACCAAACACAAATCCAAATCATTTTATTTCAAACAATCATGTGAACAATTTTAAATCATTGAAAAATAGTGAAAATGCCAAAAACAACACATTCAAACGTGATTTCAAACTTTTGAATTTTGAAGACACTAAACAAATATACAGAAGCAGATCAACGTTCAATTTGATACAAAATATCATTTATTTGAAAAGTTGCAGAATTCCACTCATTAACAGATATGGACCAATATTATTGGAACATACTGGATTGTTATTGGAAAAACCCACAAAATACACTTATTTCAAACACTTTTGTGGTGGTGAGCATTTGGATGACAATTTGATGAAAAAAGTCATATATAATTCTTCCATGAGAGATGGGTTTCAATGCATTTTAGATTATTCAGTAGAAGGAACACCTCCATCCAATGCTTCTTCTGCACACAATGTTTCTGAATTATTTGTGGACAATTATGATAGAAACAGAGTAGATTCCATTTCCAACGTAATCAAACAAAGTATTATATTCTCCCACGAACAGAACCAAATACACAAGAACCACATAAAACACATCAAAGATGTTAAAAATCAAATTGTTGCGCCAAACAGAACAAGTTTTGCAGTAGTCAAAATAACAGGTATTTGTGATGTTAATGTACTTCAACGAGTCAATGAAATACTTTCATACTGTCAAATAAAAAGCAGAAATAACAGAAAAATATACAATGCATTGCAAAAAGAATTATTGCCCTCATTTTTTGTGATTGAAGATTATGCACAAAACAGAACACCATCTTTCATATTTCATGACACAAACAAACCAAGACCATTGAGTGAAGTCGAATCTGAAAGACTTTTACACACAATGAACGAATTGGACGAAATGTGTGTATTAAATTCCAACCATAATATTCCAATGTTGATTGATGCAGAACAATTGTCGTTTCAAGCTGCTATCGATCAATTTCATATGTGCATGTGTTTAAAACACAATAAAAACAATTTACAACAACATCAAACACCAATCATTTACAACACATACCAATTATATTTGAAAGATGGTTTGGATAGATTAAAATATGATTATGAATTTGCAAGAAAAAACAACAAATCATTTGCATGTAAACTTGTGAGAGGTGCATACATGAGAACAGAATCACAAAGATGTCTGGAATTGAAAACACCATATCCTGTAAATGATTCAATTGAACAAACTCACCAAATGTATGACAATGGTGTAAAATTCATCATGGACAAAATATCAAAAACAAATGATGTTGCACTTGTCATTGCTTCTCACAATCAAAGTACCATTGAACAATCATGCGAGTCCATTGTGCATGAGTACGATTTCCCAAGAAATTCTCCAAAAATCCAATTTGCGCAATTATATGGAATGGGAGATTCCATGTCTTTGGTGTTGTCAAGCAATGGTTTCAATATTTCAAAATATATTCCATTTGGTCCTTTAAGAGAAGTTATGCCATATCTTGGAAGACGCATATTAGAAAATGGTGACATGTTAAATGGAACTACGTCAGAAATTCAAAAAATGGAAAAAGAAATCAAAAGAAGATTTTCAAAATGAAATTGTATTTTATCTTGTATTTGTGTGTATTTGTAAATAAAAATTTAATGAATTTTATAGCGAATCAGATGATCATGAACCACAAATCATAAAACGAATGATTTGTCCAGGGTTGAAAAACAAGTTAAATGGACAGATTTTATTGAAATCTCAAATCTCACGTGGAATTGAAAACATAAATTGGTTGCAATTACAAAAATAAAAAATTGATTTTTTATTTTTTTATTACTTGATCGAATTTGTTTTTTTGTTCATGATTAAATTAGAAATTCATTAAATAAATTCGTTTCATTGAAAATATTCTTCATATGTGAACTGGTGTTGCAATAGTTACTCAATTGATGCGACTGGAAAAATACTATGAATTTACAACTATACATCTTCTCCACAATACACTCCACTGATAAAAAACATTCCAAATGCCTCTTTCGCTACAAATGAATTTGTAACACGTGCAGTGAGACGAGAACATGTTTGTCGGAATCAGCACCTCTTCTCATAATGAGAAGATTTAAAACATCATCTTATCACAAAGATTATCATAATTCATCAACCAGATATTCTTTGATCCATTGTAATCTCTATTTAAAATCATACTACACCACTTTCAATTGTATGTTTTCTTTACACTTTCAAACTGAGTTTTCTTTTTCATTTTTTGTTAATGTTTTTGTTTGTTGTGAATGTGGTGAATTTTATTTTTTTTCAAAAAGATTTTGTATTTTTTTTAATAAAATTGTGAATATTTTCAAGGATTTGTGATTTTTGTGTCAACAGTTTTAATTTTAGTCACCTGTGAATAATTTTTTGTTTGTTTGTTGCTTAGAAATTTTTTATTTTTGAGTTTGTTTTCATGTTGTTTTTCAAAATGTTCCAACTCGCTGATAAATTGATCAACTTTCTGAGTTTCTTTTTTATTTTGAGAATTGTTGTACATTTTGTTTATTTTCACAAAAAATTTATCTTTTGTTTGATAGTTTTTTTTTTAAAAAAAATGCAGTAATTTCAAAAATAAAACGTTTTTATTGAGGTGTCAGAAATTGATCAAATAAATCTGTTTCATTCAACATATTGGTTATAAGTGAATTGGAATTGCAATGGTCTTCCAACCGATGAGCTAAGTAAAATGAATAATATGTATTTCCCTTTATGTATCCTAAACCATCAATGTAGTTTCTGACTTTATCAATTTTTTGAATTTTTTCCATATTTTCTTTATTGTTCTCACCTTTAAATGGATATAAAATGCAAGATAAAAATGATCTAAAAGGTTTGCTTAAATTTTTTGTTTTTGGATGTTTTTCCAACCATCTTTCATTTTTCCGATCGCAAATTTTTTCGCTGAATACTTGTTGATAGGATTGACTTTGTCTTTGGCTGTCCAATCCACACCCAAGCATATGTTGAAGAAAACGGTAAGTAAATGTTTTTTTAATATATTCAAATTCTTTTGGTTGTTGTGATATATAAATGATCGCTTTGATAAAATGGGGATCTTCCGAATGAATTAAAAGTCTGGCTAATTTCATCATGTCAACAAAATATAATTTTGAGTAATTTTGATTTGATTTATTCAAATCATTCAAATGTGTTTCTGTTGATATGCCATTGTAGGAAACATGTGATCTTCCAAAATCAATCAATCGAAACAAATAACCACGGGTTGGAATTTTATAAGACTTTCCTTTTCTTTGCAGTTCAATATATTTTTGGTTTGTTTTCTCAACTGTTATATTTGGTAATCTGACATCAAAATGTACAAGTTGCATTGCTTCTGCTGCATCCAATAGACCAAAATATATTTGAGGAATCAGACTATCATAAAAATCAAATTTCAATTTTACTTTCTCATTAGAGTTAAAATTATTAAAATTAGGATCGAAACCATATTTTTTAGGAAATTGGATCATCGAATCTACACTGGTTATTCCCATTTTTTCTTGAATGGTTATTATTTTGAACATTGCTGTTTGTGATTCGTGATTCAATTGCAAATCCACACATGAATAATACAAAAATGGAAACACATGATTAATGTGATTCATATTGCTTAAACATATTCCATTGACTGCTTCATTCAATGCCTCGGATTTTCTTTGGAAATATTGCATCAGTTTTTGAATTGCTTGTCTTTTGATGACCATTTTGGAATTTTTATATTTTGAAATAGACATTAACATTTTGTAATTTTCACGATTTCTTTTGTTTTCAAGATCAGCATTTGTATCTTGAAAGAATCGTAAATCATCTAAGAAATCTTGAACTTTGACAATTACAGGAACACCCATTAATTCACCAGAGTACAATTGTCTATCATTTTTATTTCCAGAAAGCAACTTTAATGATTTTTTGAATATGTTGATGCGAATGAAATCAAATTGATTTTCCAAAAACACAGAACTGTTTTTTTGAGTTAGTTTTTGAATATTGAATGGATTGATGTGAATAAATTGCTGATTGTGTTTTTCTAAATTTGAAATGTAAGACTCGATATATTGATCATCTAATGTCAATCCCACATTATTGTCAGATAATTTTGAAAAATCATTATACATTTGTTCTCTGTAATCATTCGCATTGTTGAATATTTTATAATCTTCCAATAAACTTATGTTTTTCACATTGTAATGATCTTGTATCTTTTGATGGATAGCAAGTGAAATGTTTTGATTGTAACATTTTCTTCTGATACTTTCTTTTCTCACGTGATTTTCATCACTGTTCATGTTTTTGTAAACATGTTTTTTAAATTTCTGTGAAATTGATCCAAGATCCTCTAACTTTGAAAAATAAAGTGAATGTGGTTCAGTGTCTGAATAACTTTCAATTTCTGAATCATTTGCGTATTGACTAGGATGATGATCACGTCCATCATCTATTGGTTCAAATGAATCTATATTTTTCAATCGTTCATATTCATAAGACGGTACAATATAATCTGCTTCAGGTACTCTTTTTTGAGAAACATCGTAGTATCGGAAATTTCTATTTGCATCATATACATCAATCATATTTCTAGGAATAGTGGTCGATTCATCATCATGTTCATCTACATAATCATCATCTTCTGCTTCAATGTCTTCTAAATTGTGCTTCTCCATTAATTTTGAAATATCATCAATATCCATTAAATAATCATTGGAATGTTTTTCATCGGATGAATCATCTGATGATTCGTCATCGGGATTATATGATTCATCATCAGAATTATATGATTCGTCATCGGAATTCATGTTGGAAAGCGAATATTTATCGCTTCCTTTAATTGGAAGGGAATCGTGAGATAAGCTCTTGTTTACGATTGAACTTTTCAATGAATCGATATCCATGGAACTACTCGCTGTGTCAAATTTTTTTTCTGGGGAATCATTTAAAAAAGCATGATCTAAATCATCCAATTCATCATTTGAATTAGAAGAAGACTTTCTTGTTTCGGATCTAGAATGATCAATATTTGAATCTCTCATTGATTTTTTTTGTTGTTCAATGGGTGATTCCAAACGCATTGACGGAGCAGTAAATTCATTGTAATTGACTGTTGGTTTTGAAGATGGATAGTTTTGGATTTTATTTGATATTCGGGGATTGAGTTCATTGTCATAACGTTGTGGGTACAATTCTTTTAGACTGTTACGTTGTTCTTGATTAGGATCATCGATTATTTTGACAATTCTATTTTTTAAATCTATTTCTTTTTCTCTTCTATTCATTTGATCGATGGTCATTTTTTTAACACGTTTTTTGTTAAATTTTGAATTCTTGACATTGATACGATGTCTTTTCTCAAGAAAAGTCAATTTTTTCAGAAATTGATCAACTTTCTGAGTTTCTTTTTTGTTTTCAAAATTGGTGTACATTTTGTTTATTTTTTAAAAAGTTCGTCTTTTATTTAATATCGTTTTAATTTTTTAATTTTTATTACAAATGAACACTTTTCAAATATTAATTTAACGCAATTGTGCACTAGTTTCTGAAATCATCAAACAATGTTGTTTCTTCAAATATGTGATTGATGTGTGAATTTTTATTGCATTCATTTAATAATTCATGTGGTTGGAAAAAGGAATATGTTCTGTCCAGTTTGAAATATCCCAAATCTTCAATATAAGTGTCAGGATTGATGTCAATATTTTCTGGATCAACATCATCTTCTAATTTCAAAATACATGAAAGGAAAGACCTGAATGGTTTGGATAATCTTTTTGTTTTTGGATGTGTGTCCACCAATGCTTTAATTCTATCACCACAATAAGTGGGTTCAAAGACATTTTTGTATTTCCGTGGTTCATTTTGTGAGTCGACACCACAAGACAACATGTGTTCCATAAACTTGTATGCAAAACTGTTTTTTACAGCATTAAATGAATAACTTTGTACAGAAGCATCAATGATCATTTCAAAAAGATTTGGATCTTCACCTTGCAATAACACTCTAACAAATTTCATCATGTCAACAAAGTACAATTGAGAATAGTCCTTCACTGTTGATAAATAATTGATTTCTGATACGGTTTCATAATCTTCATACGTTGTGTGTGATCTTCCAAAATCAATCAAACGGAAAATATATCCATTTGTGGGAACATTGTATATTTTTCCGTTTCTTTTGTATTGCACATATTTTTGATTTGTTTTTTCAACGGTGATGTTTGGTGGTCGAATGTCAAAATGAATAAATTCCAAAGCATCCACTGCATCTGCAATACCAAAACACAATTGTGCAAACAAACTATTATAAAATGAAAGTTTAGTTTTAAGATCAAAAGTTAATTCATTTTCAAATGAATATGATTCTGGATCATTGACCACTTGTTGAAGATCAGTCAATCCCATTTTTTCTTGAATGGTGATTACTTTGAATTTAGCTTCTTGTCTTTCATGATCTAATTCCAAATCTAAACAAGAATAGTATAAAAATGGGAACATGTGGTTGATGTGATTCATATTACTTAGACATATGCCATTGATTGCTTCATTCAATGCTTCAGAATCCGTATCAAAAAATATATCAAACATTTTTTGCATTGTTTCATGTGTCATTATTATTTTGGAATTAGAATATTTAGTCATTTGCATCAATATCGTGTAACACTTTCTCTTCATGGCATCGACTCGAACTTTAATTCGTCTATTATGTTCATCCAGCTCATCATAATAACCATCACCAAGATCAAGAAAATCTTGGACTTTTAAAATCACAGGAACACCCATCAATTTACCTTCATAAAATTGTCTATCTGGTGCAAGTCCAAAATGTTTTTCTTGCAAGTCTCCATTGAATATATTGTTTGTGATAAAAGTCAATTGATTTTCCAAAATGACCATACTTTTTCGGTTTGGAATGTCTTCAAGAATGAATGGTTTGATGTGTATCAATTTATCATTGTATCGGGAAACGGCGTTAACATAAGAATCAATATCAGATTTTTTCAAAACCATTCCTGTGTTTTTTTCTGATTCTTTCAAAAAATCATCATATAATGCTATTTTGTATTCGTTTTTGTTTTCAAAAATTTGATAATATTCTAATATGCTGATATCTTTGACATTGTAATGATTTTGAATTTGTTCGTGAATGGCAACTGATATTTTCTGATTGTAACATTTTCTGATTCGATTTTCTTTTTTGATGTGATTCATTTGATTTGAAAAATTTTTGTAAATGTTTTGTTCAAATCTTGGATCCAATTTTCCAATGTCATCCAATTTAGAAAAATAAAGACGTTGAACACCTGAAGTTGTAAATTTTTTGGTTTCATTGCGATTTGCATAATTTCGCGGAATCTGATTGGTGTATTTTTCTGTTGGAAATATCATGTCCATTTTTATTGGGTATTCGAGTTGTTCTGAAGGAATATCATAATAATCAAGTTCAGATGATATTTTACGCGATTTAAACATTCTATTAGGCATATGAATTTCATCTGAGTACTGTGTGTAATGTTGATCATCTGATTCAGAAGAAGAATCGGATGAAATGTCTGAAATTTCAGAATCTGAATTATATCTTTCTTCTGATGTATCATCGTTCGAATAAGGAATTGAATTTTCAGGTGTAAATTGGAATTCTCTCATTGTGTTTTATTATTGTAAAGCAATGTGATTCGAATGAAATATAATAAATTGAATTTTTGGGTTTATATTTTTCAAGTGATTGTGATCTAAAGTGTTTGTTTTTTTAAAGCAAATTAAAAATATTTTCAACACATGTTGATCATGTTTATAAAATTTAATTGAGTTGACAAATTGAAAAATCAATCAAATAAAATATACAAATAATTAGTTTTTGAATCAAAAAAAATGTTTTATTCATTTAAATTTATTTTCAACTCAAATTTGTAATCATTGAATGATTTTAAATGCACAAAATTTTTACAATCATCATTCAATTCTAAATCAAAACCCAACTTGATGTTCAGTGTTTTTGGTTTCCAAAAATCCATAAAATTATCACCATCCCATCGATCAAAATCTTTTTTCATTTCTTTTACAGTTTCGTTCAAACATTTTTTCTGTATTTTTTGAGATTCATCTGTCCATTCCAATATTTGTTTTTTAATGTTTTTTGATTCTTTGGTGCTTTGAATTTCTAAATTAACATTTGTTTCAAGTCTCAAACACTGGGAGATAAATAATTGCATATTGTAATCGAATTCAAATGTTCCGTTGATTGAAAATGTGGGACAAAACAAATGTTCATCGAAACTTTCAATTACAATTCGTTTTAATGGAACACCATCTTTGAATAAAATTGATCGTGATGCTTTAACTTCATCATACACAATAGTTTTGACTTTTAATCTTTTTGGAAGAGACAACAAAGTAAAAGATTCTAATATTTTCAACACATTGACATAAGAAACATTTTCATCAAAATTGTCCATTTGTTTTTTTGAAAATATTTGATAAAGAAGTTTAAAATCATCACCCATGCAATGTTTATCATAATCCAAATGAGGTGATAAATTTTCATTAATAAATGAATTGATCTTTCCTTGTTTCAAAATAAATTGAATCAAATCATAAGCTTCTTTGTTTGTTTCTTTGATTGGTCTTTTTTTTATAATCAATGTATCACATTTCAAATGAATCGGAAATGATGTTAAACGAAGAATACTTGTTGCGACAAACACATTGGTTTCAATGTCCACTCGTTTTAATGTATTTTCATCAAATGAGTGAAACTCAATAAATTTTGCATTTGGGGAATTTTGAACATGATGAAAAGCTTTTTTTTTCTTTAAATAATTTTTAATACTTGACTTTGATTTCTTGTATTTGATGGTGTCTCTCACTTTAATAATTCTTTTATATTTTGAAATTTTTCCATTCAAATGAAAAAAGTTTGTGACTTTGGATTGATGCATTTTTGAATATTGAACTGTCATTTTTAATTTTTTAATTTTGTTGTTTTGAAAATATCAATGTGAAGATTATTTTTTAGTGTGATTGAACATATAATAAATATTTTTTAAATCATTTTGAAATAGAATATTCCAATTCTTTTTTGAAATATTATTTTGATGTGATTTGTGAAAAAATAAAAAAATGTTTCATTTTGTTAAATTTTTTACCAACAAATTGATTTTAAAACAAAAATGAAAACATTACTAGATCAAGAAAAATCAAAAGTTTATTTAATTGAGAATGCGTTGACAAAAGAATTGAAATTGGAATTGATTGAATTTTTAAATCAAGTCAATTATTCTCATGATATTTTCAAATTTGGATCAAAGGAAATCAATTCACCACGAAAAACACAATCTTTTTGCTTTGAAGAAAATTTAAATTACAATTTCAATCAAAAATTCAAATCATCCACTTTCATCAAAGATCAAAACCATATACTAAAAAGGATTGCAAATCATTTAAAAACATTAAAACAATCAAACAATCATGATGCAAATAAAATCAATTATGTTTTGATTAATTACTATAGAAATGGCAAAGATTACATTGGATGGCATAGTGACAATGAAAAATCAATAGATTCGAGTTGTGGTATTTTTTCATTAAGCATTGGTCAAGAAAGAGCATTTCAAATGAAGCATATTCAAACTAAAAAAACAATCATCAATCAACCTTTGATGGATAATAGTTTATTAATAATGTGTGGAGAAAATACACAAAAAGAATACAAGCATCAAGTTCCAAAACGATTGAAATTGAAAGATGAACGATTTAATTTAACGTTTCGATGTATTAAAAAATAAAATAAAACATTTTGTTGATAAATATTTAAAACACAAATAATTATTTGATTTTATTTTTTTGAAATGTTTTTCAGCTTGTGAATTTTGTGTATTTTTGAAATGTTTTGTTTGTTTGAAATGTCAATTGGTTGATGTTTGCTAAACATTTGTTTTACACATTGACCAATTTCAACCAAGTCTGATTTTTGATTGGCATTTCCAGTTATTAATTTGTTATTGTAAAAAAACACAAAACCTTCACCATTTGAATCTATACTTGAAGTTAAAGAAGAACACATTTCTTTTACTTTGCTTGTTTCATCATTTTGATCATCATCAATTTCATTTTGATAATCATTGATTTCAATTGGTTGTGTTGATGTTTCCTGTAATTCATTTTGTTTTTTTGCATTTTTTAAAAACCCCTGAATCATTGGTGATTTCATAAACATTTCATAGTATTTTGTATTCATTTTTGGTAAAATTTGTAACTTTGGCGCAGGTGGTGGTTTTTGAAAAGTTCCTTGTATTTGATTTTGATTGGTCATTCTATTGTAAAATTGCAAATATTTTAAATTTTCATCTGAAAATATTTGTTCAATCTCTTGTGAATTGAAAAACATTGAATCCATCTTTTTGATATTTTTGTTTGTGTTCAAATATTTTACCACATTCAAATCAGATGGACTCAAATCTTCATCTGTCACGATCGATGATAAACTTGATAAAGCTGGTTCAATTTGTATTTCTTTGAATTGATTGATCTTTGGTAGAGCTTCCATATATGAAAAAGTTGAATATAGTGATGACTTCAAGCAATAAGATGAATCTTTAATGGGAATTTCTTTGGTGTTGTGAACTCGAATATTTTGTTGTTCATCAAAATCAAAAACATCCAGTTCAATATCTTCTTTTATAAAATTCGGCACTTCATTGAAATTGAAATAATAAAATCTATTGTCTTTAAACAAGGGAAACACATTAGAAATTCGAGAATATCTCCCATTGGTCATCCAAGTTAATTCTCTTATTGTTCTTCTCGTGTTACTTTCTGTCATTATGATAGGTCGATCTTCTTGGCTTGAAATCAATAAACAGTCATTGTTCATTACTGATATCAATTTAACAGCGTCAGTGTATATCAATCCCTTGTAAAAATAATTAATTTTAAATCGATAATGACCATCTTCGAAATAATACCATGTATCGTGAATCAAACAATATATCTGCCTATGAACCTCTGAACAATAAATCTTGACTCCTTTAAAATAACTCAACATATGGTTAGTCAACTTAATCTTTTCTCGAATGCTCACTTTTTCCATTCCAATGTATGCATTGAACATGTAAACTTTTTTTTTCCAAATTTCATTGTCTGCTGCAAAATACTTTACAGTTTCTTTTTTTGAATCACGAAATGGAATACAGTGATCAGCAAAATCAAATAAAAATGTTTTCCACCATGATTGATTACAATAAAAATTAATCTTTGAAAAAGCGGGAATAGAATTTAAAATATTGCGCTCAAATATTTTTCTTGTTTGAATGTGATTGTATAATGGTTTCTTCAAATCAAATTTAATTTGTTGAATGTCTCTGCGTATGTCAATTTTTACACTTGACATGTGAACAATATTGTTTAATTTTTCTTGATAAGCCATTGAATCGAAACAATAAAAATCGAAAATGACAATATTTGAATGACATGTCATTTTGAAAAATAAATTAAAATGGTCAGAATTTTCTTTTTTAAAATGCGTGATAGTATGTGAATAAAGTGGTCGTTGATCATTTTGATTTGATTTATTGTTGTAATCATCAAATAAAAATAACAAATTGATTGTCTTGTTGGTTGAAGTCATGTCCATTTGGACTATTTTATTTTGCACACATTCTCCTTTTCTCAATAAAACAGCACGAGTGATTGTTTTTTGTTGATTTCCAACACAGAGTAAAAATACATTTTCTTCACAAACGAACATTTTTAATTAATTGAAATAATTTATTTGGCATTGTAGATGATTTGTTTTTGCTGTTTATGTATTATTTTATTTTATATTTTTCACATAATTTAATTTTTAAAATAGAATTTTCTATTTTCAAATAGATTTTCGAACAAAATTGATTTTTATAAATTTGCACTCCAAAGCAATTAGTTTTTATCATCAAACTTTGAAATCATGTTTCTCAAATTAAACGTTCATCATTTAACCAAAGAAGAAAATGGGTATTGTTTGTTATTTTGTTGTAGAATAACATCACAAATAATCAAACACCTCAAATTCGACAACATACAACAAATAAAAAAGAAAAACGATCCATTGTTTTGTCATGCATGGCAAATTAATTCGAATAAAAATCGATGGTCTCCTGGAGTTGGAATCACTGAATTTCAAAAACTTCAAAAATGCATTGGACAAGAAATTGAAAAAGGAAATGTTTTGATATTTGAACCAAGAAACAAACAAAATATTTTAAAATTTATGGAAAATGATGAAACACTTTACAATCGTTTGGAAAAATTGGTTTTGACAGAAAGAAAACAAATGAAAGATGCTGACAATGAACCTTCAAGTCATTGTAAAATTGTTTGAAATTCAAAAATTCATTGAATAAATATTTAAATTGAACATTTTTTTATTTTTCTTTCATTGAAATTTAAAACCACACATTTTTCTTTCGAAAAAACACTTGAACATTTGTTTTCTTTTCATTTTTATACAAAAAATCATCTTTTACATGATAATTTGTTCCAAGATTTTTTGTTTTTGAATAGACTGATGTATTGAACACAATCTCATTCAAATGATGTGGGAGATTTTGAGGCAATGGTTGATTATATAAATATCCAAATTCAATGCTTGATAATGATTGTGGTAAAGTTTCACGTAATGATTGATTATACATGTCTCCAAAAACAATGGTTTCCAAACAATCTGGTAATTTTTTTGGAAGTGTCTTGTTGTAAAAATCACCAAATTCAATGATTTTTAAATTGCTTGGTAAATTTTCTGACAAAGTCGAATTATACCAAGTTCCAAATTTCAAGTGAACCAATGATTGTGGTAAATTGTTTGAAAGAGGTTTATTATATTGATTTCCAAATTTGATGAATTGAATTGTTTTTGGAAGATTTTCTGGCAATACTTGATTATAATCATGTCCAAATGAAATTGAAATCATTGACCTTGGCAAATTATCAGGAAGAATTTCATTGTAAAAATATCCAAATTTTATAAATTTCAATGATGATGGTAAATTTTCAGGCAATTGTTGATTGTAATTCGATTCTTGATTAAAAATAATTGATTCAAGTGTTGATGGTAAATTTTGTGGCAATGGTTTATTAAACTTTTTTCCAAATTCAATGGTTTCAATTTTTGAATTTTCAATGTCAAATATACACTCCTCCAATTTCTTGTTACATTTTGGTGTTGTTTTCAAATGTTTGATTTTCATTTTTTCAAAAACAAATGATTTTTCAGTTGCAACATTAAAATGATCAAAATAATAAAGTGGAACAAATTTCAATTTCGTTTCTCTTTTTTTTAAATCTTTTAAATTGATTTTGTTATTTGAGAAATTATATTGATATGGTTCGACATGAAAACAACGATGTGCTTGCAAAAAATAGACAAATTCTTTGGTATAAATAAATTCACTAAACAAATATCTCAAAATGTCTTTATTCAATAAAATTTCACGTTTTTCAAAAGCATTCATTTTTTAATCTAAAAATATTAATTCACAAATTTTAATGTTCAAGTTTTTGTTGTTTTTGAAAAGAATGTTATTTTCAATTGAATAATTGTTTCCAAGAATCTTTTTTGTATTGCATTGAAAAAATACCAAAAGTTCCAAACATTTTGGCAATTTTTCAGGCAGTGGTTGATTATAACATTGTCCAAAAATAATTTTCTTTAATGAATCAGGTAATGTTTCTGGCAGTTTTTGATTATATGGTTCACCAAAATTTATTTGAAGCAAAGAAGATGGCAATGTTTGATTGTAATTAGTCGTTATGATCATGTGCTTGATTGTTGACTTTTCAAGATTTTTAACATAATAATTTAAATCGTTGGTCAAATCATGACTCAAAATCAATTGTTTTGCTTTTATATTTTCAAAATCGTATTTTTCCTTTGGTGACAAATCAAAACAATCAAAATAAAATTTGACACCTTGATACTTTGTTGAATTGTGAATTGAAGTTGTTTTCAAAATTATATTGGTATGGTTTCACATGGAAATGTTTATTGCATTGAATTAAATGATTTGAATCATCAAAGTATAAAAATTCACTTACAATGTATTGTATTGTGTATTGATTCATTTTTTATTTTGTTTTGAATTGATAATCACATTTTTATTCTGATGATTAAAATTTAAAACATCAAACATTGACTTTTAATCGACATCACAATGTTCAATGTTTTCAAACTCATCATGAAATGCAAATCTCAAAACAGGTTTTTCTGATTGATAAAGAACATGGTGATCTTGTATCCAATTGAATAAACCTGAACCAGCTGGCGTTTCTGCACCAAAGCAATTAAACTCGATTAAAAAAACACCCATGTTATTTGATTTTTGTTCATTTTCCCAAACTAACACATCCATGATACAATCATCATATGGAATGTGTTTTTTTATAGAATTGTAAAATGTTTTAATTTTTTCTAAAATGCTCAAATAATCTTTTTTGGATGAAAATAAAACGTTGGTTTCAAATTCTTTTCCATATTGTGTGATTGCTCTTAGTTTATTTTTATAAACAAAACATCGAAATTCAAATTCACTTGGAATATTTTTCCATTCAGATAAAACCAAGTATTGATCAAATCCATCAATTTTTAAAGTATTTAAAATTCGTTGTGATTGACCAATCATTGTCAATATTTGATTAGAATCATTGATTTTAATGTTTTTTCCATTAGAATTAAACAAATCTTTTGGACTGACACTTGCCAATTTGAAAAACCAGTTTTCAATGTGTTTGTTTTTTTGAAAAATATTTTCAATTTCATTTTTTAAATCACTTTTGTCCATATTTTCTGGATGATTTTTAATGCATTTTAAATCATCTTTTGTCAACTTGATTAAAAAACAATCAGAAAACATAATGTTCAAATCCTCGACATAAAATAACCAAACATCACAATTGAACGTGTAAACTTGTATATTATATAAATGATCCACATGAAACACTTTTTTCCCACTTTCATTAACAACACAATGATCTTTCAAATCACAACACATGAAAACAAATTTTTGTTTTCCATTTTCATCTTCTTTTGTATAATCAGACAAATAGGATTCATGGGCAATCCAATGTTTATTCTTTTGTAATTGACTCAAATTGAGTACAATTTCATTAACTTTTATATTTCTGTCCTCAAAATAATCAATCAAATACATATGATAATAACGTTTTGGAAAGTAACACTTGTTTTCTATTTCTTTGTACCACAAATATTCCAAATGAGAAGTTAAATTATTTGAATATTTTTCAACATTTCCTCCAATGTAATTCATATTTTCAAAATAAATAATGGTTAGTTTTTGAATTGTTTAAAAAATGTTTTAAAAACAATGTACTTAACTTTTGTTTCATTTCTCTTAAAATGAAAATGAATTCAAATATTTATGAATAAATCAACAACATTTTTTTTAAAAAAAATAATTTGTTCTCATCAAATCAAGCATCAAAAAAATCAAAACCAAATATAAAATTATAAAAATAAACATTTAATTTGAAAAACTAATTTTTTTAAAGCATAGAAAAAAATTGATTGAAAAGTTGTGAAATTGTTTCAAAGAAAAATAAAATGAAGTCTTCAATTTCAATATCATATTCAAACAAGAAAACATTCACATCAAAGAAAAGTGGAATTGAGAAAAAATAGCATAGAATTTTATTTGTTTCACAAGATCATTCGAATTTAGTGAAATAAAAAATAATTGTATTTTTCCAAAAAAGAACAAATATTTAAATTCAAAAAACACAAAATTGTTTTTCACATTTTTTGATTCAAAATAAATCACAATAAATTAAAATCATGCATCCATTTTACATTTCAAATTACATAGAAAACAAAATAAAAAATATTGATCCTGATATTCTTTTGGAATCAATTTACAATAGAGTGAAAGAAAACCAAGAATTATGGAATCCTAAAACACAAATATTTTCAACTCAAACTTTTTTTATCATTGTGTTGGTCAATTCAATAAAAAAATTAAAACGTGTTTCATTGAAAGAAGCTAATAATGAACAATTGATTGAATTTTTAAGTGAAATAGTGTTGAATAATATCACAAATCAAGAACATTTGTCTTTTTTGATCAAATGTTCAAAAAAATCAAAGAATTATCATTGTTGGAATGATTATCATCAAGAATTTTGTAATGACTGGCATGATTTGTTGTTTTATTTGATTGAAAAAATAGATAATCATCCACAAAAACATGTTGAAAGTGATGTATTATCTCTTTTGTATAAACATATGTCCATTTGAACATGTTAATAAACATTTGAATATTCAATGAATGTTTTTTCATTTAAATATTTTGCCAAAAACTTTATTTGTTTCCAACTTTTTCAAAACAAACTCAAAAAAAATATTTTTATTCAAAATGAAATTCATAACACCAGATGGAAAAGAAATTGTTTCTTTTCCAAAATTAAATAAAATAGAAACAAACCAAGCATATTGTTTCATATGCAAGTCATTTCTTGAATCTACAAACATACGTGGTTTTGTTCAATGTAAATGTGGGCGAGCCATTGATGGTGGATTAGAATATCAACGATCACTTGGAAAAACAGCATCTTTTCGTTTGTTTCAACACATAGAGAAGTTGAAGATTTTAAAAATAAATTAATTGATTATGAAAATTATGCATTGATCAGTGTAAATGAACCATGGTATAGTTTGATTGAAAATAAAAAGAAAACAATAGAAGGAAGATTAAACAAATTTGGCATTGAAAAATTAAAAAAAAGGCTCACTAAAATCACAACTTTTGACACAAAAATCACAATTCGTTGAAAATATTCACGATTTTATTAAAAAAATAATAAAAATAGAATATTCTTTGTTTTTATTTTGAATGTTCTAAACATTTATTTCAAAAAAATGTAAAATGATTTTTAAAAAATAAAATTCACAACAAACAAAAACAAAAAATATTAACACAAACAATGAAAAATGAAAAGAAAGAAAACTCAGTTTGAAAGTGTCAAGAAAACAAAAAAGAAAAAAACAAATGATAAAAAAGAAAAAGTAAAAGAAATGTGTCCTTGGTGGTGCCAACAAAAAGAATCTTTTTCTTCCAAGTTATCAATAAATAATCCATTTTTTTATCGATTCAAAAAACAAGAACCAAAAAAAGAAAGAGTAAATATTGGCGGTCAAATGAAAAAAGACAAAGTGAAAGAAGATGAACTCATTAGAACATTGGTTGTGAGATTGAAACCAACAAAAGAACAAAAGATAATACTTCAAAAGTTATTTGATGTTCACATTTCAGTTTATAACAGGACGATAGATTTTATTAAAAAACCAGAAATAAAGTCTAAAAGTAAAACAAAAATAAGAGATTATTTATTTGACAAAGAAACAAAACATCCGAAAAGGTGTAAAATATACGACAAGATTAATGGAAATAAAATTAATTTGTCTGTTAAAAGAGAATCAGTCCAAGAAGCTTTATTTGCAAGAGATACTTCCATATTATCATTGAAAGCATTGAATGAAAAAGACCCTAAAAAACATAAAATGAAAAAAATTAAAATGGAATACAAATCTTATCATGATTCTAAAAAATCGTTTGTGATAACAATGAGTTACAATAACAGTATCACATGGGATGAAAAAGGTTTTCGATTTTTTCGAACTTTATTCAAAGAACCAATTGCTTTTATGAACAGAAAAGATATTAAAAAATTGAAAGGAAATCAAAGTAAATTTACTGTGGTGGTAAAATACACATCACCAGGAGTATATCACATCTGTATCCCTCAAATCTTTAAAAAACAAAATATTCACAATGGTGAAAACGCAATAAAGAATCAACACGGAATCATAGATTCAATAGGAGTATCAGACCCAGGAGTGAGAGTGTTTCAAGCTGTTTACAGACCATTTTCTAATGAATATGAAAATCATATCATTGACACTAAAAGATTAATGTCTTTGAAGATCGAAAAAGATAAACTAAAAAGTCAAATTAAAAAAAATAAAAAGGGAAAAAACAAAAAGAAGAGAAAATTAATAAAACAAAATGAAAACAAGTTTCAAAAAATCATTAAAGACAGTCACCACAAGTT
>Ga0307933_1001412_pt1 | contig 18804 bp, 16 predicted proteins | sample OrgLakmetageno88_FD_201811 | JGI IMG/M metagenome (GOLD analysis project Ga0307933, IMG submission 201811) | Saline water microbial communities from Organic Lake, Antarctica - #88 | ecosystem: Environmental > Aquatic > Non-marine Saline and Alkaline > Saline | place: Antarctica: Organic Lake...
CCGTGAGATCGCGCAGGTTTCCTACGCCATGCCGCCGCAAGCAACGGTCCAGCCCGGAACGCGAGGCGTTCGGGTTCAGAAACTCGCGCACCACCGCCAGCAGGTCATCCAGCGAGACCAGCAGCGTTTTGCGCAAGGCCACCGCGACGGCCTCCTGCGCAGGCGTCAACGTGGTCTGAAGCCGGTGCGGCGTGTGGCTGCGATCCTCGACGCTGTCTCGCTTGCGCCATTTATAGATGGTTTGCGCGGTAACTCCGAAACGTTCCGCAAGCGCCGTTCCGGCATCATAGCTGGTCTGGATTGCGGCCCTGACCTTCGGCGTCGTTGTCGCTTGCTTGTGAAGATTAATCAGCATGGTGGCTCCCCATCCCGAAGTTCCCTCAGAACCGATCTTGCCATGAACAGGGCGGAGCGCCGAGGGGAAATGTGATCATCCGGGATGGAACAACTATGCACGGCCAGCACTTTCATTCCGTTTACTTGCACTATTAATTAGCAGCCGGGCACAGACAGCCAGAAGCATATGAAAAGGCAGTGTCAAAATACTGGCCTTCCCCGACGAATAATTTTACGCTGGCGAAAAGACGCCACAAAAAACCTGAGGGGGTATACGACAGATGACCAAGGCAATGACACCGCGGCCCAGCATGAGCCGCCGCCGCTTTATGACCACGGCCGCCGCAGCCGCGTTGACCGTCGGTTTGCTGGCAGGCACGCGCCCGGTAATGGCCGCCGAGCCGATCAGAACTGCAGGCATCTATACCGTCCCGGTCGAGCAGCAATGGGTCAGCCGCATCCACAAGGCCGCCACCTCTGCCGCTGAGCAGGGCGACATCGACTATGCGTTCTCGGAGAATGTCAGCAACACTGACTACGCCCGCGTCATGCGCGAATATGCCGAAAGCGGCTATACCCTGATCATTGGCGAGGCATTCGCCATCGAGCAGGAGGCGCGCGAGGTCGCAGCCGAGTATCCTAATATCGCATTCCTTCTCGGCTCCAGCTTCAAGCCCGACGATGCGCTGCCGAATTTCGCCGTCTTCGACAACTATATTCAGGATGCGTCCTACCTGACTGGAATCATCGCCGGTTCGATGAGCGAGAGCGGCAATATCGGCCTGATCGGTGGCTTTCCCATTCCCGAAGTAAATCGCCTGATGCACGCCTTCATGGCTGGCGTGCGCGAGACAAAGCCAGATGCCAGCTTTCAGGTCAGCTTCATCGGGTCGTGGTTCGATCCGCCCGCCGCCAAGGAGACTGCCTTCGCCATGATAGAAAATGGCGCAGACATGCTCTATGCTGAACGGTTCGGCGTCAGTGATGCCGCGCAGGAAAAGGGCGTTTTGGCCATCGGCAACGTGATCGACACACAAGCCGACTATCCCGACACCGTCGTCGCCTCAGCCATCTGGAATTTTGAGCCGACGCTGAACATGGCGATCTCTCAGGTGCAGGGTGGCACGTTTAGTGCCAAGGATTACGGCATCTACTCCACCATGAAGGAAGGCGGCGCCGAGCTGGCTGCGATGGGCACGTTCGCAAGTAAGGTACCGCAGGAGGCGATGGATCTGGTCGCGGCACGCAGTGCCGAGATCATGTCGGGTGACTACATCACCGAGATTAACGACGAAGAGCCGAAGTCCCAATAAATGCACCATCACAAAGAGGCGCAGGTCGTCCTGCGCCTCGACCAGATTACCAAGACGTTCGGCGCTTTGACTGCGAACGATGCCGTAGGCTTCACCCTCCATGAGGGAGAGGTCATTGCACTACTGGGCGAGAACGGCGCAGGCAAGACGACGCTGATGAACATCCTCTTTGGCCAATATACCGCCGATAGGGGTACGGTTGAGGTGATGGGCCGGGCCCTGCCCCCGGGCAATCCGCGCGCCGCGCTGGATGCAGGTGTGGGCATGGTGCATCAGCATTTCACGCTGGCCGACAACATGACCGTGCTGGAGAACGTGACGCTGGGCACCCGGCCCCTGTGGTCGTTGGGCCAGCGCCGTACAGCCGCGCGGGCGCGGATCGTGCAACTGGCCGATGATTTCAAGCTGAGCGTCGATCCTGATGCGCGCGTCGGCACCCTCACCGTGGGCGAGCGGCAGAGGGTCGAGATCCTCAAGGCGCTATATCGCGACGCACGCATCCTGATACTGGACGAGCCGACGGCGGTTCTGACGCCGCAAGAGACAACCGATCTGTTTGAGACGCTGCGCAAGGCCGTTGCACTTGGCCTCTCCATTGTTTTCATCTCGCATAAACTGCACGAGGTCATGGCTATCTCGGACCGGGTCATCATCCTGCGCCACGGCAGGGTGGTGCATGAGGGCGCCACCGGCGACACGGACCCTCAGGATCTTGCCGCGCGCATGGTCGGCGGCGAGGTAGCCGCGCCTAAGGCCGCTCCTGGCACGCCCGGCGCACCACTGCTGGCGCTGAGCGGTGTATCGACGCCAGATCGCGGCGCGGCACCAGGCCTTAAGTCATTGGATTTCAGCTTGCTGGCAGGGCAGATCACTGGCCTTGCTGGAGTGTCGGGCAACGGTCAAGGGGCGCTGGCTGACCTGATCGGCGGCATGATCCGGCCTGCCAGCGGCACGCTGTCGCTAGCGGGAGCCGACGTCACATCATGGACGCCGCGCACCGCCGTGCAGGCCGGGATCGCGCGCATTCCCGAGGACCGTCACAAGACCGGCACCATCGCCGATTTCGACCTGACCGAAAACGCGATTCTCGAAGGCTATGCAGGCGCCCCGTTCAGCCGCCACGGTTGGATGAACTGGAGCGCGGCCAAGGCGTTTTCCGAGGATATCATCACCCGCTACGACGTGCGCTGCCCCGGTCCCACCACACGCATCCGCTTGCTGTCAGGCGGCAACATGCAAAAGCTGATCCTGGGCCGCGTCATGGAGGGGGAGCCACAGATCATCCTCGCCAATCAGCCCGTCCGCGGCCTCGATATTGGCGCGGTCAACTATGTACATTCACAACTTCTCAAAGCGCGCGATCGCGGTGCGGCGGTCCTGCTGATCTCAGAAGATCTGGATGAAATCATGGCCTTGTCCGATGTTATTCACGTTATTTCAGAAGGGCGGCTATCGCCCCCATTCGCGCGTGGCACCATGACGCCCGCTGACTTGGGCGTCTGGATGGCCGGTCATGGCTTTGTGGAGGCCGCCCATGCGTCTTGAACCCATCGTCAACCCGTCACTAGCGCGCACGCTGGCGCCGCCGGCGCTGGCTATCGCCGGGACCGTTGTAATCGCGTCCCTGTTGGCCATGCTGGCGGGTGCAAATCCTTTTTCGGTGCTAGGTCTGATCCTGAAGGGCGCGTTTGGCAGCCAATTTGCGCTGCTGGAGACGCTGAACCGCGCCACACCCTTGATTTTTACCGGTCTTGCTGTCGCCGTCGCCTTTCGAGCCCGGCTGTGGAATATCGGCGCCGAGGCGCAGCTTTATGCCGGTGCGCTGGTCGTCGCGATCCTTGGCGCGGGCCTGCTCGATTGGCCCGCAATCCTACTACTGCCGACGATGGCAATCCTTGCGATGATCGCGGGCGCGGTTCTGTTGTTGATCCCGGCACTGCTCAAGGTCCGCCTCGGCGTCGATGAGGTGGTCACGACGCTGCTGATAAACTTCATCTTCCTTTTATTCGTGTCGATGCTGTTGGAGGGCGCTCTGAAGGATCCGATGGGCATGGGCTGGCCCAAATCCGCCCGCCTAATCGAGGAGGCGCGCCTGCCCCGCATCATCGATGGGCTGCGCCTACATTGGGGCTTCGGCCTTGCGCTCATCTCGGCGGTGATCGTCTGGATCATCGGCGCCCGCACGACACTGGGATACGAGATGCGCGCCGTCGGCCTCAATCGCGAGGCGGCGGAATTCGCCGGCATCCCGGTAAGCCGCGTGTTGATAAAAACGGCCCTGCTCTCGGGCGGCCTTGCCGCACTCGCGGGCTATTCCGAGGTGGCAGGGCTCAAGGGCTCGCTCACGCTCGATCTCAGCCCCGGCTTTGGCTATACGGGTATCATCGTGGCAATGCTCGCGCTACTGAACCCACTGGGTGTGATCGCAGCCGCCCTCTTTGTTGCAGGCATCTTCGTGGGCGCTGACAGTATGTCCCGTGCCGTGGGCGTTCCGACATATCTGGCCGATATCATGCTGGCCACCGCGCTGCTGCTGATGGTCGTAGCGATCCTTCTGACCCGGTTCCGCGTGGTGAGGGAGTAGCCAATGGATATCCTTGAAATCCTGATGACCGCCAGCTTTTGGACCGCCGCGATCCGCATCGCGTCACCGCTGATCTTTGCCACGCTAGGCGAACTGATCTGCGAGCGAGCGGGCGTGTTGAACCTCGGGATTGAGGGGATCATGGTCGCAGGCGCCTTTGCGGGCTGGATGGCGGTCTATTCTGGCCTCGGCCTCTGGCCCGGTGTCATGGTGGCGTTCGTCGTTGGCATGGGGTTCGGGCTGATCCACTCGATTCTCACGGTGCCGTATGGCCTGTCACAGCATGTCGTCGGCCTTGGCGTCACGCTGCTTGCGACCTCCAGCACCTATTATGCCTATCGCCTCGCCCTGCCCGAAGTCACCAGCCCGCCCAAGATCGCGGCCTTCCAGCCCTATGAAATCCCAGTGCTGTCGGACATACCACTGATCGGCCCAGCCCTCTTTGCGCAAACACCGCTGACCTATCTGGCCTTCATCATGGTCGCCATCGTCGCGATTATCCTCTATCGCACCCCGCTCGGCCTTGCCGTGCGCGCGGCCGGTGAAAACCCGCAAGCAGTCGCGGCCCAAGGGCTGTCGGTGACAGCGATCCGCATGGGTGCGGTCATGATCGGCAGTGGCCTGATGGCCATCGGCGGCGCGTTCCTGACCATGTCGGCGTTCAACAGCTTTTTCTTTGAGATGGTGTCGGGCCGCGGCTGGATTTGCATCGCCCTCGTCGTATTCGGCGCGTGGCGGCCGGGCAAGGCACTCTTGGGCGCGATCCTCTTTGCCGCGTTTGACGCACTTCAAATCCGCATCCAGCAGACGCCGCTGGGCGCAGGTATCCCCTATCAGGTGTTCCTGATGATGCCGTATTTCCTGTCTATCCTCGCCCTCGTCGCCATGTCCCGCCGGGCCGAAGTGCCCGCGGCTCTGATGGTGCCATTTAACAAAGGAGAACGCTGATGTTCGACATCATCGTCAAGGGCGGCACGCTGCCCGATGGCCGCATAGCCGATATCGGCATCGAGGCGGGCCGGATCAAAGCCATAGGCGCGCTTAACGCCGAGGCGGGCGAAGTGATCGACGCGGCCGGCGATCTGGTCGCGCCTCCCTTTGTCGATCCACATTTCCACCTCGATGCCACCCAGTCCTACGGCCGCCCCCGCATCAATCAGTCTGGCACCCTACTGGAAGGGATCGGCCTCTGGGGCGAGTTGAAGCAGGTGATGACTGAAGATGATATGATCAACCGCGCGCTCACTTATTGCGATTGGGCCGCATCGATGGGCCTCTTGGCGATCCGCAGCCACGTGGATACCTGCGACGACACGCTCAAAGGGGTGCGCGCGATGCTTGAGGTCCGCGAGCAGGTCAAAGGCTATGTCGACCTGCAACTGGTCGCCTTCCCCCAAGACGGCCTCTACCGCGACCCCACGGCGCGGGCCAATACCATCCGCGCGCTCGACATGGGTATCGACGTAGTCGGCGGCATCCCGCATTTTGAACGCACTATGGCCGACGGCGCCGCCTCTGTCCGGGACTTGTGCGAAATTGCAGCCGAGCGGGGCCTGCGCGTCGACATGCATTGCGACGAAACCGATGACCCCCTCAGCCGCCACATAGAAACGCTCAGCTTTGAGGCGCAGCGCCTCGGCATGCAGGGACGCGTCAATGGCAGCCACCTAACCTCAATGCATTCAATGGACAATTACTACGTCTCTAAACTCTTGCCCCTGATTGCCGAAGCCGGCGTAAGTGCCACACCAAACCCCCTGATCAACGTCATGATCCAGGGCCGTCACGATACTTTTCCCAAACGGCGCGGCCTCACGCGCGTCAAGGAAATGCAGGCGCATGGCATCACCGTCGGCTGGGGGCAGGATTGCGTACTGGACCCGTGGTATCCACTGGGCACTGCCGATATGCTAGACGTCGCGTTCATGGGCCTGCATGTGGCCCAGATGTCCTCGCCCGAGGAAATGGCGCGCTGCTTCGACATGGTTACGCACCAGAACGCCGCGATCATGGGCCTTGAGGATTACGGCCTGCGTGTCGGCGCGACGGCTTCGCTCATCATCCTTGACGCCGCAAGTCCCATCGAGGCCTTGCGGCTGCGCGCCGCGCGCCTCTGCGTCATCTCCAAGGGCCGCGTCATATCCCGCACCCCGCGCATGGACACCGCGCTTACCCTGCCGGGCCGCCCACAAACCATCCGGCGGCGCCACAAAGCTGCCTAGCCACCGGCTGTATCTTCTGGCCAAAAATATCCTGGGGTGAATTTGCCAAAGGCAAAGAGGGGCAACGCCCCTAACCTTAGCCCAAGCGTCACAACGATACCGCCGCATGTCGTATTCGGTATAGGCCGCGCCCTCGCAACCTGCCACAAGGGTCAAGCCACGCATACCCCAACAGGAGGCCACCCCATGTTCCTATCTGTCTTTGACATGTTCAAGGTCGGTATCGGCCCGTCCTCGTCGCATACGATGGGCCCGATGGTGGCCGCCGCGCGGTTCCTTGAGAAGATGCGCGCAGCCCCTTTCGCCTGTCACGGCGTTAAGGGTACGCTGCACGGCAGCCTCGCCTTCACCGGTATCGGCCACGCGACCGACCGCGCCACGATCCTCGGCCTCGCGGGGTTTCTGCCCGAAACCTATGATCACGCAAAAGCCGAGACTGTGATGGGGCGGATCCGCGAGACACACATGCTGGCTCCGGAGGGCCTGCCCCCACTGGCTTTCAACCCCAAGGAAGACCTGTTGTTCGATTTCGGTCCCAACTTGCCCGGCCACGCCAATGGCATGGTGCTAATGGCGACCGACAGTCAGGGCGACACCATCCTGCAAGAGACGTATTATTCAATCGGCGGCGGATTTGTTATGACCGAAGCCGAGCTGGCGGCGGGGCGCAACACCGATGAGGGAGATCCTGTCCCCTACCCCTTCAAATCCGCCGCCGAGATGCTGCAGATGTGCGAAACATCAGGCAAGAGCATCGCCCAGATGAAGAAGGCCAACGAGATTTCTCGCAAGGCCGAGACGGACATGAGCGCGGGCGTCAAGCGTATCTGGCAAGTGATGGACGACTGTATCGAGCGCGGCATGGTCACCGACGGCATCCTTCCCGGCGGCCTGAACGTCAAACGCCGCGCCAAGGGTATCCGCGACGCCCTGATCGCCGAACGCGGAACTAACCTGCAAGCCCCGCACAAGATCAACGACTGGATGAGCTGCTACGCAATGGCCGTGAACGAGGAGAACGCGGCCGGCGGCCAAGTTGTCACCGCGCCCACCAATGGCGCAGCGGGCGTCGTGCCTGCGGTCATCCGCTACTACCTGGATCACTACCCCGGTGCGTCTGAGGCCCATGTCGAGGATTTCCTGCTGACCGCCGCCGCTATTGGCGGGCTGGTCAAGTTCAACGCCTCGATCTCGGGCGCCGAAGCGGGATGTCAGGCCGAGGTAGGATCAGCGGCCGCGATGGGCGCTGCCGGCCTCTGCGCCGTGATGGGCGGCACCCCGATGCAGATCGAAAACGCCGCCGAGATCGCGCTGGAGCATCACCTCGGCATGACCTGCGATCCAGTCAAGGGATTGGTGCAGGTGCCTTGTATCGAGCGTAATGGCCTTGGTGCGATCAAGGCCGTTTCTGCCGCCAGTCTGGCCATGCGCGGGGACGGCACGCATCTGGTGCCGCTGGACGCCTGTATCGAGACGATGCGCCAGACCGGCGCCGACATGATGGACAAGTATAAGGAAACGTCGCTGGGTGGTCTCGCTGTCAACGTTCCCAATTGCTGACCGGACGCTGATGCAAACCGGCCTGCCCTTGCCCCTCCAACTTCCGATCCCCGGCGTGTCGCTGGGCATACTTTTTATGGCGGCCTTCGCGCTGATCGCGCCGATGATGGACAGCTTTGCCAAGCTGATCGGCGATGCCCTGCCAGTGGCGCAGGTGGCGGCGATCCGGTTTTTTGCGCAGGCCGTGCTTCTGACACCGCTGGCTGCTGTGATGGGCTGGCTTCACTGGCCAGACCGCGCCGAGGCGGCGCTGCATCTGGTGCGCGCCGGCTTTCTCTTAGTCGCGACGGGCTGTTTTTTCTATGCGCTGCAATTCATGGCGGTGGCCGATGCCATCGCGATTTTCTTTGTCGAGCCATTCATCCTGACCCTCCTTGGCGGTCTTCTGCTGGGCGAAGCCATCGGTGCTAGCCGGTATATCGCCTGCACCGTGGGCTTTGCTGGCGCGCTTCTTGTGATCCGGCCCAGCTTTCAGGATGTGGGCGCGATCGCAATGTTGCCGCTGGCTACAGCCTTTCTGTTTGCCTTCTACATGATCCTGACGCGGCGCATGGCGACGCGGATGCATCCTATCACGCTGCAAGCCTATACCGGCATCGCCGCGCTCGTGCTGGCGGTACCTGTTCTGGCCCTACTGAACGGCTCGGGGCTGGCGCAATTCGACTCCGAATGGCCCGCCGCGCGCGAGGCATGGCTGCTAGTCGGTTTGGGTCTTTGCGCCACAATCAGCCATATCTGCATCAGTTTCGCGCTAAAATTTGCGCCTGCCTCGACCATTGCGCCAGTGCAGTACCTCGAGATCGTCACGGCAACCGCGTTCGGCTTTTGGATATTTGGCGACTTGCCTGACACCATGGCCTTTTGCGGGATTGCACTGATCGTGGCCTCTGGCTTCTTTGTCTTTCTACGCGAGCGGCATATGGAGCGGCAGCCTCTGCCCCAGCCCTGATATCAGGGCCAGCGGGCCGGATTGTGCATCAGCATGTCCACGACCTGGCCCAGGTGCTCCACTGGAAGTATCATCAGCAGCTTGGGCTCTGTCACGCTTAGCTGCACCGGGCCTGTGCTGAAGTTCGACGTGCCGATCTGGCCATCGGGCGTCAGCGTCAACCCGTCGACGGGCCAATTCAACCCGTCTGAGCGTCCTTCGACTGTGCCCATCGGGAACAACGACACTCGGCAGCCCGCAGGCAGATCCAGCGCAAGGTTAGGTGGCGCCAGGAACAGGCAATCATCCTCGCTGATCAGTACACACCGGCGCGTCGGCCAACGCACCAGCACATTGCAAACGGCCAGCTGGTGATCCACGCGCGCACCGCTAAACCCCGCCCCAATGATCAACGGCGCGTCGATGCGGCTGATGCATTTCTCAAAGTCAGTGCTGTCCTGCTCGGTCACATGGTACAGCACACTGTCGGGTAGCGCCGCGCGCACATTCTGGGGAATCGAATCAAAATCACCGATCACGGCCTCGGGCATCACCCCATGCGCCAGCGCCGTGGTCGCGCCGCCATCCGCCGCAACGACTCGCTCGCCCAGGGACATAGCCAATCGGAATACAGTTGCATCCACCGCAGCGCCGCCGATCAGCGTGACCGGCCCGGATCTGTGAACAATCATACTAAAATCCTTTGGACTTACCGCTGTTAAGGAAACAGATCACAATGTTGCCATGAAATGATACGCTGAAGATCGCAGATTCGGGCCTCTTTGGGCTTGCCCGCCATGTTAATGATTGGCTTAGCAGTCAAGGAAAGGCGAGTTTATTATGGTCAGTAACAGCAAGATCCTCACGGTATCCTACGGTACATTCTCGTGCACGTTAGAAGGCTTCGACGATTCGTTCGACACCATGAAGGCAATCGCTGAGTACTTTCGCGACCTTTCCGCCGATGACCGTTACTTTGGCGCAGAGCCTGTGGCGCCCGACGTAGAAATGTTGGCGCGCATCGCCGAGCGCAAAATCTCCCGCCGGGTAGAGGCACATGACACGAACGGCAAGATCCACCTACGCGTCGGGACCGCCGCCCTGACCGACACCGACACGGGCGTGCAGCATACGACCGATCCGGACCCGCATACGAACCCTGATGCTGCCCCAGACACCGCATCTAGAGCAGCCATGCCAGATGCGGATTTCTCTGCCGCGCTTGCTGCTCGCGGCGCGGCAGAGACTATGGAAACCGCGCCGTCTCAGCCGCGCGCCACGCATCCGGCCAGCGAAAGCATCGCCGACAAGCTGCGCCGCATCCGCGCCGTTGCGACGCCCGGCACATCTGCCTTCCCCAGCAGTGGCTTTGACGAAGACGAGAGCACATATGATTTCGTAAATGGCGCGTCTGCCTCCAAAGAATTGGCACAGACCGAGCCCGAAGTTGAAGCCGATCTTGGCGATCAAAACGCCGAGATGGCCGAGGCAGCCATAGAAGATACTGGCGTGGACACTCCACAGCCGCTGGAAATGGTCGCGGATGTTGCAGGCGACGGGCCTGTTAAGGTCGAGATTGATCTTGTAACGCAAACAGCGCCAAACGGCGACGCGCCCGCTCATCCCGCTGTTGAGGGTGAGGCGTCCGCGCGCCTGACCGATGGCGGCCTTGACGATATCACATTGGAGGCCGCCGAAGCCGCAACTGCGGACGAGGCTGTTGAGGCCAACAACACGCCAAAAAATACCTCAGAGAATACCGCACAAGACGATGAAATATTGACGCGCCTTGGCGCAGACACCCAAGAGTTGGCACATGATGAGACAAATGCCACACCGTCCAAGATTATCTTATCGGACGACCTCGCAAATCTGTATGCGAGCGCAGAGCAGACTGGTCTAGAACAAACTGACGATCTCGATGCGTTTCTGCGCGATGCAGGCGTCGACGCGTCCGCGTTGGATGATTACGGGTCCGATGACGACAGTGACGCCTACACGTCAGACGAGGATACGCTGTCACAACTCTTGGCTGACGCGCTGGGTGAAACCACGTCCAACGACAGCACACCAATCCAGAGTGACGCCGAGCAGGCCCCCAAGGCCTCAGAAATCGACACACCCGCAGCCGAAGAGAACGCAGCCGACGCCGAAGCTGTGCCAGAACACAAAGCGCCCAGCGCCGAGCGCCCGTTAGACGCTCGCGTCGTCAAGATGAAGCGTGCCGATCTGGACGCGGCCCTCGCCAGTGGCGATCTGCAAGAGGACATATTGGACATCGCTGCGCCAAGCGATCTGAGCGACGAGGCCGAGGCCGACCTTCAGCGAGAACTGGCCGAGGTCGAGGCAGAACTACAACAGGCGCGCGCTCCGGCTTCCGTGATCCCGCAATTCAACGATGCCCCTGCTCCGGCGCAGGCGGCCAAGCCCAAGACCGATACAATCAACCCCGAGGTCGAAGCAACCATCGCCCTGGGGAACGCCACGGAACTCGCCGCCACCAATCGCCCTGAAGCCCGCGCAAACGCGGAGACGGCCGCGCAGGACAGCGCCGAGGAGACCACCACAGATACAGACGCGCGCCGGACCCAGCATCTGGATGCACGCGCGTCTGACGCACAGGCGGCGCGGATCTTCGACGAGGCCGATACGCAGCTGGAGGAACCAGAATCCAATCAGCGGCGCAGTGCGATCCAGCATCTGCGTGCTGCCGTCGCCGCAACCAAGGCAGAGCGGCGCGCAGGCGGCGCCATGCAAGTGGATGTCGATGACCGGCCCTATCGCAACGACCTGCAAAGCGCCGTACGTCCACGCCGCCCTCGCCCCGTCGCCGCGTCCATGACACCGCGCCCGGGTGCGGCTGGCAACGCACGCGCTGCCCCCCTCAAGCTGGTTGCAGAGCAACGCATCGATGCGCCCGCCCAGCCCGTGCGCCCGCGCCGTATTACGCGGGCCGATTTGGTGTCCGCCGCACCCGAGACGCCTGTGCAGCACGACGGTGCAAACACTAGCGCCGCAAAACCTGCACCCAGCAGCCCGGGATTTGCTGATTTCGCGGAGCAGATGGGGGCAAGTAGCCTGACAGAAATGCTTGAGGCGGCAGCCGCTTACATGGTCGATATCGAAGGCATGCCGCAGTTCTCTCGGCCCATGCTGATGCAGAAACTGCGAGAAGCCCAGGAGGAGGAATTTTCGCGCGAGGACGGTCTGCGATCCTTCGGGCAACTGCTGCGCCAAGGAAAATTGCAAAAGCTCAAAGGTGGGCGCTTTGCCGTAACATCGGTCACCGAGTTCCGCCAGTCGGCCTGATGCCGGCCTTATGTGCGCAAACCAGAAAAACAAAAACGCTGCCGAGGTTCCCTTCGGCAGCGTTTCGCATTTCAAGTTACCTTTGGTTGAGATAGTCGGCCCTACCAATGGATAAGTTGGCTTACATCGGCGGCATCAAGACCGTATCGATAACATGGATGACACCGTTAGATGCCTCGATGTCGGCTGTCGTGACTGTCGCATCATTTACCATAACGCCGCCTTCGGTGGTGATCGTGACATCGCTGCCCTCGACCGTCGGGGCCATCATGCCATCACTCAGGTCAGTCGACATTACTTTGCCAGCAACGACGTGGTAGGTCAGGATCGCTGCCAACTTGTCTTTGTTCTCGGGCTTGAGCAGGTCCTCGACTGTGCCCTCGGGCAGGGCTGCGAACGCCTCATCCGTGGGTGCGAAAACTGTGAACGGGCCTTCGCCTTTCAGTGTCTCGACCAGACCTGCGGCGCCGAGTGCAGCTGCCAGAGTGGTGAACGAGCCTGCGTCGACGGCTGTGTCAACGATGTCTTTATCGGCGGCATACGCGGGAAACGCCATTGCGGTCGATGCGGCCAGCGCCAAGAATGTCCTACGGATCATTATAAATTCCCCTCATTGAATGTCGCCGTTATCGGCGATGTAGGGGTTACGTGCCGGGCGGGTATTAGATCATTCACGTATCCGTGATCGGAGGCAGGCGGGTGTCAAGGGGTGGCTCAGGCATTCACAGAACGACAAAAATTCTATAAATTACCCGCTATGTCTCCAAATGACTGCACTGTGCTGCGCCATTCTGACGCATCAATGAAAGGAGCGCGGAGTGACCCCCCAGATACCAAAGCCCACTAGACCGCGCGCGCGACATGAGCGCCTCTTCGAATTGATCCGCCAACAGCACCGCGCTGACTGGATCGCACAGCGCTTGGCCTGTGCCCCGAAGCTGACGCCTGCTGCGCTGGAAAAGATCGCGCGCCGCGCTGCTGCCTCGTGGCAAAAACTGTGCTGAGGCTCAAAGTGGGCGGCATTCAGTAGGAGAAGCAGAATTCATCAAAATCCGCGCGCGCCTTCAGTGGCGTGTCAGCCATCTTCATTCTTTGCGACCATAAGTGAACCCAAAAGACGTTAACCCCGAAAGCCTGTCGCAACGACAAACTTTTCCGAACTGTCCGAGCGTGACGCCGGCGGTTTGACATGCGCTACCTTGGCAAAGCGCAGCTTTAGCAGCTTTTGCAGCTCGCCCTCCGCGCCGCCGGCCAGCACCTTCGACACGAAGGTTCCTCCCTCCTCCAGCACGTCAAAGGCAAAATAGGCCGCCGCCTCGCACAGCGATATGATGCGCAGATGGTCCGTCTGTTTGTGCCCCGAGCTGGAGGCGGCCATGTCGGACATCACCACGTCGGCAGTCCCGCCCAGCCATTCCTTGACCTGTGCGTCGGCCCCCTCGTCCATGAAGTCGAGCTGGTGCAGCGTCGCACCGCTGATCGGCTCAATCTCTTGCAGGTCAATGCCGAGGATGGTGCCAATGGCCTTGCCGCGTTTCTCACCCAGCGCGTTGATGCGTGGCACAGCCACCTGAATCCAGCCACCGGGCGCACAGCCCAAATCGACCACACGCGCACCCGGCACCAAAAAGCGGAACTTGTCGTCCACCTCCATGATTTTGTAAGCAGCGCGTCCGCGATACCCTTCGGCCTGCGCGCGTTTGACATAAGGGTCGTTCAACTGCCTTTGCAGCCACCGCGTCGACGAGGCTTTACGGCCCCGCGCGCTCTTGACCCTAATTGTCAGGTCGCGCTGGCCGCGCCCTGACGTGTTCTTGCCATCCGGCCCTTTGTTCATGCGTCCTCCTCAACACTCAGCACGCCGTCTGCCGACATCTGAGCGTATAACATCCCCTCGCGCAGCCCGCGATCAGCGACCGACAGGCGGTCTGTTGGCCAACAGCGCAAGAGCGCCTGTAATATCGCCGCGCCCGACATGATTAACGCGTGCCGGTCCAGTCCGATGCGCGGATCGCGTCGCCGCCCCTCGGGACCCAGCGCTAGATAACTGCGAATCACCGTATCGATCTCATCGGAGGTCATGCGCAGGCCGTCAACCCTGTTGCGGTCATAGCGCTTCAGGCCCAGATGGCTCGCGGCGACGGTCGTGACTGTCCCACTGGTGCCCACGATCTGAAAGCCAACTCGCGACTGTTCACTTTTGTAGGGCGAAAACTCGACCAGATTTTCCTCAAAAAACCAGCTCATCAGGGCAAAGCGAGCGGCATCGTCATCAACGTCGTGGAACTGGTCGCGCAACGTCGCGACACCCAAAGGAACGCTGATCCAGTCAACCACCTTGGCGCGCGGCGTGCCATCAATGGCGCCCGCGTTAAAGCCGCCATGCAATCGCATAATGGCGCGGCGGCGGTCGGCGCGGGGCACATCCGTCAGATCGATCCAGACCAGCTCGGTCGAGCCGCCGCCGATATCCACGACCAACAGTTGATCCGTTTCAGGTGCAACCAGCGGCGCGCAGCTGACGACGGCCAGTTGCGCCTCCTCCAGCGGGGAAATCACATCCAGCGTCAGGCCCGTTTCGCGTAGCACGCGCGCCATGAATGCGGCGCCGTTGCCCGCCCGCCGCGTTGCCTCGGTCGCGACGAGACGCATGGAGGTGACTTTGTGGCGCTTGAGTTTCTGTTGGCACACGCGCAGTGCCTGTATCGTGCGCCCTATCGAAGCGCGCGATAACTGGCCGGTCTTTTCCAGACCGGCCCCCAGCTGCACCGACTTGCTAAAGCTGTCGATCACACGGAATTGGCTGCCTCGCGGCTCCGCGATCAGCATTCGGCAGCTATTCGTACCCAGATCGAGCGCCGCATAGAGCGGCGGACGACTGGGCGGTTTCGGCGCGGGGCTCTCAACCGGTATTGGGACTGCGCCCGCACCTTCGGGACGCTTCGGCGCCATAAGGAACGCCTTCCATTTCGAGTTAGTATCAAAGTATGGATTATGGTGGCCCGGCGCAAGCCCGCACACAGTGCGCCGGGCCTACCTCATAAACGACATGAGAATTATGGGTAGTTCACCGTCATGGCCGGATGCGCCCGCACAAGGTATCATGCCTCCACAGCGTCGCACAGGACGCGCGTTCGGTCGAAAACAGGCGCCGGGCGCCACAAGGTGTGCAGTAGGTAATAAGCGAGCAGCCAAAGGGGAATCATCATGGTCGGTGTTACAATAGTTTACTGGCGGGATATTCCCGCGCAGGTCATCGTCGGCAAGGGCCGTAGCGGTGCGAAAAAGCAGCTCGCTGAGCGTTTCGAGCAGGCCATAGACCGTGCCGCGATGAAGATCGGCGCCGGCGACAGCGACGCCTATCTCGCCGAATGGCGCAAAGCCGCGCCCTACCCCGTAGACGGCGAGCCTGCTGATGTGGTGGCCGCCGAAGCCGCCCGCATCGAGGCCGAATACGACCGCGACCGCATAAAGGCGTTGATCGCCAACGACGGCTGGAACGATCCAGCCGTAACCCCTAAGGCATGACCCCAACCCGGATTAAGGAAGCACTCATGGGCCTTTTGAACTTCAAGAAGCGCGGCCAGATCACCCCTGGTGCGCCCCCTGCTGCCGTCGAGGCCCTGCTCAAGGATTATTCAATCGAGGTGATGCCACGCACCGCCGAGAAGGTTGAGAATTTCCGCGATTTTTTACCCGAGGGGACGCGCGTCTATGTCGCTCACATAGAGGGCACGTCTATCGAAGATATGGTCGCCACGGCCAAGCGTTTGGCCGAGAACGGCTATCCCGTGATGCCGCATTTCCCTGCGCGCATCATAAAGGATCGCGCCATGCTGGCCGACTGGATCGCGCGCTATCAGGGCGAGGCCGGCGTCGATCAGGCGCTGCTGCTTGCCGGCGGCGTGGCCGTGCCGCATGGCGACTATCACAGTTCTATGCAGCTGCTGGAATCAGAGGAATTCGGCAAGGCCGGATTCAAGCGGCTGCACGTCGCCGGCCACCCAGAAGGTAACCGCGACATCGACCCATCAGGCAGCATGGATAATGTGACCGCCGCGCTCAGGTGGAAGCAGGCGTTTTCGCAGACATCCGACGCGGAAATGGCACTTGCCACGCAATTCGCGTTTGAAGCCGGGCCAATCATCGCATGGGCCGATAGCCTCAAGGCGGCGGGCATCAACCTCCCCATCCATATCGGCATTGCTGGTCCTGCCAAGCTGCAGACCCTCATCAAGTTCGCTATCGCATGCGGCGTTGGCCCGTCACTGAAAGTGCTACAGAAGCGCGCGATGGACGTAACCAAATTGCTGCTGCCCTACGAGCCGACAGAGGTAATTGGCCAATTGGCGACCCACAAGGCGGCCAATCCAGACTTTACTATCACCAACGTGCATTTCTTTCCGCTGGGCGGTATCAAGGCAAATGCAACATGGGCCATCGATAATGCGGGCGCCTCCGGCATGCCCGCCTCGGCACCGTAAATTTAGACCCAAGGAACACATATGACCCGCACTATCGTCGAAAGCAAAACGAAAACCGCCGTCATCGGCTTTGACGAGCCCTTTTGCGTCATCGGCGAGCGCATCAACCCCACTGGACGCAAGAAGCTGGCGGCCCAGCTGGAAGCAGGTGACTTCTCGACCGTCGAAATGGACGCTGTCGCGCAAGCCAATGCGGGCGCAACCGTTCTCGATATCAACGCGGGCGTCGTCTACAATTCCAACCCCAACCCAAACGAGACAGAGCCGCCGCTGATGGCAAAGATCGTCCAGATGGTGCAAAATCTGGTCGACCTGCCGCTCTGCATCGACAGCTCGGTTCCTGCGGCGCTCGAGGCCGGCCTCAGGGCGTGCGAGGGTCGCCCGCTGCTCAACTCGGTAACAGGCGAGGAGGACCGGCTGGAATTCGTGCTGCCTCTGGTCAAGAAATACAACGTGCCGGTCGTCGCCATCTCCAACGACGATACCGGGATTTCCGAGGATCCCAACGTGCGCTTCGAGGTGGCCAAGAAGATCGTCCAGCGCGCCGCGGATTTCGGCATCCCCGCGCATGATATCGTCGTCGATCCGTTGGTTATGCCGATTGGCGCAATGGGCACCGCCGGATTGCAGGTATTTGCCCTCGTGCGCCGCCTGCGCGAGGAACTGGGCGTAAACACGACCTGCGGCGCCTCCAACATCAGCTTTGGCCTACCCAATCGCCACGGGATCAATAACGCGTTCCTGCCTATGGCAATGGCCGCTGGCATGACATCAGCCATCATGAATCCCGTAGGCCTGCCGGTGCCAGCAGCCAAAATCGCTGAAAAGCGCGCCGAAGTCGCCGCCACAGGCCTCGAGATTCCTGAGGACATGGATGATGAAACATTCTGCCAGCTCTTCGGCCTTGGCAGCACGTTACCCAAATCCGGCAGCGAAATGGAGGCGATTCGCGCCGCCAACTTCCTAACCAACAATGACCCGCATGGTGGCGAGTGGATCCGCTATAACAAACCGCCCGCCAAGGCCGGCGAAGAAGGCCGCGGCCGCGCAGGCCGCGTCGGTGGCCGCAAGCGCCGCTGATATCCAAGAGAGACACACCTCTAAAGCCCCGCTTTTGCGTGGCTTTTTTGTGCTCTGTGCATATTTGTCATACCTATACTTCTATTTAACCACAGCGTCATTTCAGCGGTTTCTCGCCGGCTGAATTCTAATCACTTCGGTTTGACAGAAATTTGTAGGAAACGTTTTTGTGAGCGCCGCAAGAGCGCATAGGCAGATGACAATACGAGGGACCGTATGACCACTCAATCCGCCCGCAAATCTTGGTGCATCGCGCCCTTACTCTGCGCCGCAGCACTCTCCTTATCGGCCTGCTCAGGCACCCCCCGCATGCAAGAAATCGGCCACGGCAGCATCGATCCTGTCCGCGAGGCGATGGCCCTGCGCGAGGTTGCCAGCCTAAGGGCCCAAGGCCAGCGCGTCTGGTGTGTACCCTTCGCGCGCAACGTCAGCGGCATCGACATTCGCGGCAACGCACACACGTGGTGGGGCAAGGCCAAGAATACATTTGGTCAGAGCAATACGCCCGTCGTCGGCGCGGTCATGTCCTTTCGCTCGACGCCGTCGTTGCCCCTCGGACATGTCGCGGTGGTGTCCGAAGTCGTGTCCAAGGACCGTATCCTGATCGACCATGCTAACTGGCATCGCGACCAAGTCAGCCAAGACATGGCTGTCATCGACGTGTCGAGCAAAGGTGACTGGTCCGCCGTGCGGGTTGAGACTAATCTGGACGCCTTCGGCAGTGTTTATCCCATCAATGGATTTATTCTTCCACCGAGTTCTGGCGGCTGAAGATTGGCGCATAAGAGGCAGTTATACTTTATAATTACTTAGGGCTGCATTCCTTTTGCAGCCAAGTCTTGCACGATCAAATATCACGACGATTTTAACTGTTATACTCCGAGTCCTGCAGAAGCCGAATTTGATGTCTTGACGGCTGGATTTAGAACGATTCATCTATGCCCATGATCCGCCCCGGCTTTCTTTCCTCAGCAGAGCGCCTCGAGCT
>Ga0307933_1001413_pt1 | contig 18797 bp, 23 predicted proteins | sample OrgLakmetageno88_FD_201811 | JGI IMG/M metagenome (GOLD analysis project Ga0307933, IMG submission 201811) | Saline water microbial communities from Organic Lake, Antarctica - #88 | ecosystem: Environmental > Aquatic > Non-marine Saline and Alkaline > Saline | place: Antarctica: Organic Lake...
TACATCGAATTTTTCTACAATCCGAAAAGAAAGCATGGTAATAACAAAATGCTGTCTCCAATCGATTTTGAAAAACAGCAGCTATGGAAGTAGCAAGGTGTCTACTTTTATAGGGGCTATTCAGCTATCGATCAAGTCGAAGAAAAGCTCGGCCTGCAAGGCCAGCCGCGCGCGGTTGTCTTTCATGAGAAAGACGGGCGGCGTCATGCCCATGCGGTTTGGTCGCGGATTGATACGGATCGGATGCGCTCAATCAATATGAACCACTACAAAGCCAAGCTGCGCGATGTATCGCGCGAGCTATTCATAGAGCATGGCTGGAACATGCCGCGCGGGCTGGAAGATCAGCGCTTGCGCGATCCTCTGAGCTTTACGCGCGCAGAATGGCAACAAGCCAAGCGCATCGGGGTTGATCCGAAGGAATTGAAGGCCGTTTTCAAAAAAGCCTGGGAGTCTTCAGACAACCGTGCCGCCTTTGCACAAGCCCTCAAAGAGCGGGGCTTCGTATTGGCGCAAGGTGATCGCCGCGCATTTGTCGCCGTCGATTATCGCGGCGAAGTCTATGGTATCGCCCGCACGGCGGGCGTGAAGGCCAAAGACGTGGCAACCAAGCTTGGCGATCCGACTGATCTGCCCTCAGTCGATACAGTGAAATCTGAGATCGCTGGCCGCATGACAGGCAAGATCAAAGAATTTATCGAACAAGCTGAGCGCGATGCGAAGCGGCGCTCGGCCTATATCGACTTTCGCAAGGCGGAAGTCGTAGGGCGTCATCAAGACGAGCGCAGACAAATGACAGAGGCGCAAGAAAAGCGCTGGCAAGCGGAAACGCTGGCGCGCTCTGATCGTCTGCCCAAAGGCATGTCAGGAATCTGGCATCGCCTGACGGGTCGCTATGCCAAGGCCAAAGCACAAAACGAAACCGAAGCTCTCGAAGGATTGCGCCGTGATCGCAGCGAAAAGGATGACTTGGTCTTCCGTCAAATAGAGGAACGCCAAAAGCTCCAGCAAGATATCAAGACACAGCGCGAGGCTGCTCAGGCAGAACTGCTGCAACTGCGCGCGGATGTGGCCGAATACTTGACACTGGATAATCAAGGCCAGGATCACGAACACGATCATAGCCGCAAGCCTGATCATGATCCTGACGGCGATGATGACGGTCCAAGGCCAAGACCGCCGCGCACGCGGCGCAGGCGAGGCTTTGAGCCGTAAGGATTTGAGGGGCGCAGTTTGCGCCCCTCAGTCTTCCAAGGCGATTATGACCATCTGTTCGATGTATTCTTCGGTGGTCAAAAACTCGGCCCACTCTCTCGCTGGCCCTTTTTCATCTTTGGCTAACCGCGCCGCTTTTTCATAAGCCTTTTTGCTTATCGTGATTGTGATCTCAACTTCATCGTCTGCCATGATTTTGGACTCCATTGCTCGCTTGTGGGTTTCTAGCCTGAACTGGGCTGGCGGACTAGGTCAGCCCGTTTTGATAAGTCGCAGTGAATTTTTCTAGCAGTGAGCGAAGCGTGGGTCGCGCAAAAGCTGCCTCTATGCCTCTTGCAAACCGACCTGCTGCGCCGCTTCGTTTTACCGCCATGTGTGAAGGAAGCGCTTCAGATCAACCGCCTTTTGGGTGCTTTGACGAAAACCGCCGAACCATCAGGCCTTTTCATGGCCATGATGTGTGTGAGGGCCGTAAGGCCCTGAATGGTTCGGGACCTTCTAAAGCAAAAGGAGGATGACATGAAACTTGTCACACAATTTAAAGCGGCAACCCTCAGCACCGTGCAGCTCTATGGTCTGCGTAAAGAGGCTTTTCTAGCCTTCACTGCCGCGCCTCGCGACTCGCAAGATCAGCGCAACGCGCTTGCATCGATGCGAAATATCGAAAACGAGCTGGCCTATCGCGGGCCAGCTCTCCGCTAAACCAAAGCGGCTGGCCATCAGGCCAGCCGCAATTTTTCTTTTTAATTAGAAATTGCCGCGCCTACAAAGATCATTAGTGGATCAATGTTGCCAGCGTCGGCGGCGCGAAGAGCGGCGATGTAGTTTTTGCGGCGTTCATTGTCGGCCTGAAGATCATAGCCGCTTGCCCAAGCAACAGGCGGATGGTCATAAGCTTCATCCAGCATGATATCAGCGGCGATGCGGGCATGACGCCCATTGCAGTTGGCAAACGGATGAATTTGCACCATTCGATGATGAAAACGCGCGGCGGCTTCGAGCGGCGGGTAGGTTTCGTTGCCCACCCAAAAGCGGGCATCATCCAAAAGAGTACGAAGCTCTACTGATATATGCAGTGGATCGATGCCAATATTTTTCTCGGTCTTGCGGTATGAACCTGCCCATGACCATACATCCCCAAAAAGCCGTTTGTGCAATGTTCGGATAAACCCGTCATCAAAGACTGTTCCGCTGCGCCGCCGCGAAAGCCATGCAAGACCCTGTTCGATATTGGCTTGTTCCAGCTCGTCCAACTCGCCGCGTTTAGTGACATGCTGAAACTTAAGGCCTTGCAGCTCATCGGTATCAAGTGGCGTCGCGCCGTCTGGCTCGGTAAAGATCACTTTACCTCCCAAAAGTCAGGCGGCATGTTGCGCATCAGTTCGTCTGCCAGATCATTAATACGCTGCTGTGTTTGTTCCTTTGTCAGCGATTGTTGCTCAAGCGCCATGTGCGCGCCCGCGCGCGTGATCAGTGCTTCGGCTTTGCACCGCGCCTGAGCGCGGATGATATCGTCAACCCGTCCGCTATCTGGGACAATAGCATAGACGAAGCGCCCGCCCATTGCCGCAGCAACTTTGTGCATCTGATTCATGGTAATCGCGCCATCGCGCTCATTGCGCTCAGCCTGATAGATGGCATTGCGGCTGACGCTTGCACGCGCCGCGACTTCTGCGCCTGACATTCCAAGGGCTTTGCGCAGCAATGAAAGCCAGCCTTCAGCGGGTGCTTTTAGATTTGCAAGCTGCTGCGCTGTGCGATCCACGATCTGCACATATTGCTTTCTGGCTGTGTCTTTAACGCTCATAGTCCTGTTCCTTACAGGCAATCGATGATGATTGCCTATCTAAGAGTAGGCAATATTTATAATTTTGTCAATTTATTGATATGCAAAATCTATAGCTCCGCCTATCATTTGATAGGCAAGTAGGATTGCAGCCTTAGTCAAACGAAGCCTTTTGTAACGATTATTCACAAAAGAGTGAATTTTTGCCCCACTTTTCATTGAAAGTAACCATTTTTCATGCAATGATGGTGTCTGTGATGAAAAATTCAACACAGAGATGCGAAAGTCAGAAAAATCATGGAAAGTAAGCGTTTTTCAGGACCAATAACCGTTTTTCAGGAAAGCAGGCTCCCAGAGTGTGCTTTACCTGTCGGCTACGCCGCGCTGATCGACGCCTATAATCTCAAGGTGCCACAGCCGCTGACACTCAGCGCGATAGGGAGACGTCACAAGATATACGATGAAGGCGGCTGGCGCATCTATACTCCGCGCCATGAACCGCAAGCTTCTCTTGAAGGTCATCTGGTGTTTGCCCTGAAATATGAAGGTCTTGATCTTGCCATCCTGAAACGGCTGTTTCTCGCATTGGATGGTGCAGAGCTTGCAAAGATTATCGAAGCCAAGCCGACCAGCGCCTACATGCGCCGTCTTTGGTTTCTCTATGAGTGGCTGCTGGATCGTGCGCTTGATCTGCTAGATGCCAAAACAGGCACGTATGCCGATATCGTTGACCCCAAACTTCAATGGGCGGTGAAAGGCGAAACATCGACACGCCATCGCGTGCGAAACAATCTGCCTGGAACACCAGCCTTTTGTCCGCTTGTGCGGCGCACAGAAAAGCTTGCTCAATTTGTGAATGCTGATCTGGCTGAGCAGGCCCGCACCGCCATCGGCAAAATATCAGCGGGCATTCTGGCCCGCACCGCCGCATTCTTGCTTCTGAAGGATTCGAAATCGAGCTACGCCATCGAAGGTGAAGCGCCGCCTCACAGCCGCATACAGCGTTGGGGCAAAGCCATCGGCGAAGCTGGCAAGCAACCGCTCGACAAAGATGAGCTGTTGCGCTTGCAGCGTATCGTGATCGGCGAAGAGCGGTTCATCCGCCTTGGTCTTCGCGACGAGGGCGGCTTTGTCGGCGAACATGAGCAAGACACGCGCATCCCGCTTCCTGACCATATCAGCGCGCGCCATGAGGCTTTGCCAGCCCTTGTTGAAGGCATGGTTGAATTTGATCGCAGCTACGCGGGAGAGATTGATCCCGTCATTGCCGCGTCCGTGCTGGCCTTTGGTTTTGTCTATATCCATCCGTTTGAGGATGGGAACGGACGGATTCATCGCTATCTGATCCATCACGTTTTGACTGCGCGCAAATTCAATCCTACTGGGATCATATTTCCGGTTTCGTCCGCCATTTTGGAGCGCGTAAATGACTATCGCCGCATCCTTGAAAGCTATTCGCAGCGCCTTTTGCCAGTCGTTGAGTGGGAACCGACTGATAGAATGAATGTCCGCGTCACCAATGACACCGATGATTTCTACAGATATTTTGACGCCACACCCCACGCCGAATTTCTGTTCGAGTGCGTGCAAAAAACAATCGAGAACGATCTACCCGAAGAAGCTGCGTTCTTGCAGCGGTATGATCAATTTAAGAGCCGCGCTGAGGCTTTGGTGGAAATGCCTGCCTCAACCGTTGATCTGTTGTTTAACTTCCTAAAGCAAAATGATGGCCGCTTGTCCAAGCGTGCTAGAGAAAAAGAATTTGCGCCACTTTCTGATGATGAAGTCGCGAAACTAGAAGCGGTGTATCAAGATTTATTCGTGAAATAATCTAATAAGTTCAACGCACGCCTCTAATCTTGTCATGACTTGCTATCAAAGGCAGTTGTTGCAAAATTTGCAACAACTTATCCCATTTCTGGGATTAGCGGCTGGCTCAAAGGCCAGCCGCAATTTTTTCTTTCTCGTTAGAATAGTGCGAGCTGCGGGGTCAGCTCGGCTTCTAGTTTGCGCCTGAAGGCGGCAAGATCGGGCGTGTTGTTGTAGCGTTTCTGCGTGTCGCAGCGTTCCAGCAATCGCCCGATGCCGTAACGGCGGGCAGCCAAAGCGTTTTTGAAGGCGATACCATCCCAAACGCTGGCGGGACTTCCTGAGCCTGAATCGGGCGCGGTGAAATCGCGGCTGACGTGCCAATAGCCCTTCTCGGATTCGTAGAGTCTGAGAGTTGCGGAATAGCCCTTGTGTTCGATCCTGATCATTTCTGCGATCTGGTTCATGACGCCGTGCTGGTTGCATTGCGCGCCCCAAAGCTCGGCGGCTTCAACGGTGGCTTGTGGCTTGCGGTAATATTGCGGCCCAAATTTCTGGCGGATGGCGTGAAGATCGGCGCAAAGGTCGATCATGTCGTTTGTGTCTAAATGGTTCATGGTTCTGTCCTCTTGTAAATTGCTTTGAATGAATGGGGGCGGTCGCCGCCGCTTACGCGGCGACTCCCTGTTTTGTTTGGGTTTCAGATTGCGGCTGAAGGCTGTGCAGATAATCTGCGGCCTTCTGCGCATGGGCTGCGGCGCTGAAGATCGCCCGCTTGTCTTCCTTCAGAACCTTCAGCCAGCTTTGAACATAGGCCGCATGATCCGTGCCAGCTTCGGGCGTCAGATCAAGATCAGCGCAAAGGAATGCTGCGCCAAGTTCTGCAACAAGCTCTTCGCGGGCATAGCCTTCATCGCCCCATTTCTTGCGCCCGAACTCGCGGTCAAGGCGTTTGGGGTGCTTGGTCCAGTGGGTCAGCTCATGCGCCAAGGTGGCATAGTAAGCCTCGGGGCTGCGGAAACACTCAAAGGCTGGCATCTGCACATGGTCGCTACTTCCGCCGCGATAGAAAGCCCGATTGCCGCCATGCCGCAAATCTGCGCCCGTTGCGCTGAAAAACGCTTCGGCATGGGCGATGCGCTGCGCGGGATCGATGACAGGATCAGGCCTGACATAGTAGTGTTCGGGCAAGGGCGGCCTCAAACCCCGTCTTGTCCGCGATCTGATCCGAGATTTTCTGGGGGCTGAGATCGTAGCGTTCTTTATGCGCCAGCAAACGCTGGCGAAGGCTTTCGCGCTCCTTGTCGGTGAAGTTTCCCGTTTTGCGCGCCATGAGCGTGTCCAGCTTGTGTCCAGGCCAAAATGCAAGATCGTGACTATGTGTTTTTTCAGAAGGCAAGACGACGCTTTGCTGCGTCTCAAGTCAATGGATGGAACACGATATGTCTGGAAACCAAAGACCGAACGAAGGATCGCCCAAAGCAACTATGTTGCTTGGCGTTTCGCTTTATGCGCTGGCCAGCTATTGGCCTGAATGGACGGGCATCACGCCAAGTGCGGTCGATGATTTTTACAGCGGCATATTCGCAGCGATGGGTGTTTATGCCACCGTTGCGGGCGCTGTCGGTTCATACCGTGCATGGGTCATGGGTGAGCGGCGCAAAGAGGCTGGAAAGACGACTGGCACATTTGGCGAGGCGGCATTCGCCACGCTTGAAGAATGTGAGGCCGCTGGCCTGCTGAACCCGCAAGGTCTCTATATTGGCCTGCTCGATGGCCAGCCGTTATTCTACAACGGCAAAGCCCACCTTTTAACCTGTGCGCCCGCGCGTCAGGGCAAAGGCATCGGCTTCGTCATCCCGAACTTGCTGCACTATCAGGGCTCGGTCATTGTCACTGATCCCAAGGGCGAGCTTGCCGCCGTGACGGCGCAGCATCGCCGCGAACGGTTTGGCCAAGATGTGGCCGTATTCAACCCGTGGGGTTTGCACGGCTTGCCACAACAGCGGATCAATCCGCTGGAGAACATCATCGCGCTCGCCGCTGATCCCGCTTTGCAGCGCGGCTTGACCGATGAGGTTGCGGCCATTGTCATGCAGCTTTTCCCTGAGCCTGAAGACGCGAAGAACAGATATTTTCGCGAAGGCTCGCGCGGGATCATGCGCGCTGTGCTTCTCTATCTTGCGCTTTGTGCGCCCAAGCTCTGCACGCTGCCAGAGATGTGGCGGGTCATTGCAAACCCGCTGCGCCTTGAGCGCGCGGTGAAGGCCATGCGCAAGAGCGAAGAGCTTGGTGGAATCCTTGCTGATCTGGGCGATGATCTTGCGCACCAGATGAACGACAACCCCGATATGTTCGGAGATTTCCGCACGGGGGCTGTCCAGCAAGTTTCGATTTTTGAGCCTGGCGGTTATCTGGCCGATGCGGTCAGCGCGTCTGATATCGCCCTTAGCGATCTCAAAAGCGGCAATGTCAGCCTGTATCTGGCGTTTCCGCCTGACCGCATTGCCTCGCACGGCGCGGCCCTCGGGCTGATCGTCAATCAGGCGATCACGGCGGTCGCCCGCTCGCCCAAGAAAGGCGAAGTGCTGTTCATGCTTGATGAGTTTGCCAACCTTGGCAAGCTCTCGGGTCTGGCGGAAAGCCTGACCGTGTTGCCAGGCCTTGGCGTGCGCGTCTGGATGATCGTTCAGGAAATGGCGGAGATCGTGCGCCTGTATGGGCCGCATACCGCCAAGACGATCCAGTCGCAGGCTGAGGTCAGACAATACTTTGCGGTCAACAGCGATGAGCTGGCGCAATCGCTGTCAAAGGCGCTCGGTCAAAAAACGGTCAAGACCAAGAACCATAATCTGGGGCGCTTCGACACTGACGATATCGGCGAAAGCCTGGCCGAGTCTGGCCAGCCGCTTATGCGGGCTGAAGAGATTATGCAGCTCGGCCAAGGCCAGCAAATTTTGTCGGTCAAAGGCGTCGGCCCGATCCTCGGGCAACGCATCCCCTTCTGGTTCGTCGCGCCTTGGCGCGGCTGGGCCGCGATCAACCCCGTTGAAGGCGACTATCCGAATGAAAATCCGCGCGTGGTGCTTCGCTACACCGCCACCGAAACAAACAAAGAAAGAGAAGCGATATGACCAAGTTGAAAGTCGAAGTCTTGGGCGGCAAGCCGCCAAGACCGCCTGAAGGGCTGATCACGCGCCTGCGCCGGGCGCTGCGCAAAGCAGGACGCGCCGCGCTGCTGCGGCCCAAAACGTCCGTGCTCGCAGGCTTTGTTGGCTTCGTGCTGGTGATCGGCACGCCGCATCTGGGCTGGGATTACCAGTGCAGGCACGCCGTCTGGGGCTCTGGCTCATGCCAAGAGGCGGTGTGGTGCGAGTATTTCGGGGTCCAAGGACGCCGTGTGATCTGGCCTGAGCGCGGCGAACACTGTCACCTCATCGGCTTTTTGCCGCTGGATTTTAACATGCTGATCGGAAGGACAACGCAATGAGCGAATATTTTTACACGCTCGACCTCGGGGAAATCTACGGCCCCAAGCTGGAGCTTCTGGCTGAACAGGCATCGCAGGAAGACCGTGAAGCGTTCGCTGCAAACATGCTGGCCTATGCCATCGACCGAATAGAGGACTCAATCGATGTCTTGCTGGAAATTCTGAATCACGAAGCATTGGAAGAGGCTCCGAGTGATCTCGAACAGATCAAGGAATGGAGAAAAAACAATCGGCCTCTTGGGGCTGATCTTGATGACGAAATACCCTTCTAACCCGCAGAATTTGTGGGTTTTTCCCAATATGTGCTAAAATAAAGATGGGTATTAAGAAGTATTCATCTCCAGAGTGGAGCAAGAAAATGAAAGATGATTTTAACACAACTGAGCGCGGCGATGCTTTCGAAGCAACCCACGCACCCCCAAAACCAACATTAACTGTCGATGTCGAAAAATATCAGGCATTCCTTGACGGCGCTGATATGACCGAGGCGCAGAAGGAAGAGTTCCTGCAAGCCCTCTGGTCCATCATCGTGTCCTTTGTCGATCTCGGCTTTGGCGTCCACCCGCTGCAAGCGGTGTGTGGAGAAGAGGCCGATTATGACAGTAAGACTGCCAAATCTGAATTTGATGTGGTAAGCTGCGACGATCAAGAAAATGGCAAGAAACCTAACGATATCAGCCCATAAAGCTTGGCTGGAGGTAAGATGAAAGACCAATACAAAAAGAGTGCTGAAATACCGCGCGCCCTGATCTATTGCCGTGTTTCTTCGACGAAACAACGCGTTGAGGGCAGCGGTCTTGAAAGCCAAGAGCAACGCTGCCGCGCTTACGCTGAAGAGAAGGGCTACGAAGTTGAAGCTGTTTTCCCTGACGATGTCAGTGGCGGCGGCGACTTTATAAACCGCCCTGGCATGGTGGCACTGCTCAGCTACATCGATGCGCAAAAGAACAAGCCGTACGTGGTCATCTTTGATGATCTCAAACGGTTTGCGCGCGATACTGAATTTCATTTGAAGCTGCGCCGCGAGTTTGTGACGCGGGGCGCAGTGATCGAATGCCTTAATTTTCGCATTGAGGACACGCCTGAAGGCAAATTCATCGAAACAATTATCGCGGCACAAGGAGAGCTTGAGCGGGAGCAAAACCGCCGTCAAGTTGTCCAAAAAATGAAGGCGCGCATTGAAAACGGCTATTGGGTTTTTCGCGCACCTGTCGGCTATCGTTATATCAACGCTTCATCAAGCGGCGGAAAAGTGCTTGTCCCTGACGAAGTGCTTGCCCCTATTGTGCGCGATGCGCTTGAAGGCTTCGCCCTAGGTCGATTTGCCTCTCAGGCTGAAGTGCAAAGATTCTTGGAGCGCAACCCTCACTTTCCTAAAGACAAGAAAGACGGGACGCTGCGACCGATGACGGTCAGCCGCCTTTTGAGAAAAGTGGTTTATGCTGGATATATTGAGGCCCCGACATGGGGCATCAATGTGCGTAAAGGTCAACATGAGGGCCTTATTAGCTTTGAAACGCACCAGCTGATAATGGAGCATCTTGAAGGCCGCAAGCGTCGTCCTGCTGCCCGTGCCGACTTTGACGTGGATTTTCCTTTGCGTGGTTTTGTTGCTTGCGATTGCTGCGGCAATGCCATGACGGCGGCGTGGTCGAAGGGAAAGTATCGCCACTATGCCTATTATCGCTGCGAGACACGGGGCTGTGAGGCTAAGAGCAAGTCAGTGCCGCGTGCCAAGATGGAAGAAGGTTTTGCTGAAATCTTGCAGGGTTTGCAGCCAACAAGCGGCCTGTTCGAAGTTGCTAAGGCGATGTTGTGCGATGCTTGGGATATGCGCCTTGCAACGGCGCAGAACGAAAAGGGTGAGTTCCAAAAGAAGCTCAAGGAAGTGGATCGTCAGATCGAAGGCCTGCTGGATAGGATCGTCGATGCGAACAGCGCTTCGGTGGTTGGTGCTTATGAAGCGCGGATCGACAAGCTGGAAAAGCACAAAATGGTTTTGCTTGAGCGCTTCGAGACCACAACGCCAATCAAGGGACGGCTGGAGGAGTGTATTGAACTCACCCTAAAATTCCTGTCAAAGCCTTGGAATCTATACAAAAATGGTGACTTCGTCATGCGTCAGACAGTGCTCAGATTAGTCTTTTCTGAGCCCCTCAGATATGGGCAAAATGGCATGTATGGAACACCAAAATTATCGTTTCCGTTCAAGTACTTAGCGGGAATTTCAATGGAAAAAAGTGAGATGGTGCACCCTTATACGCCCGATCGCTCCTATGTTCTTTCAAGTGAAAGCAAACGCAATTTAGCCCCTGTTCGTGGTCGCATCTTTTTGGATCGTGATAATGACGGTGTCTTTAGTGAAGGGGACGAGCCGATTGAAAATGCAGGTCTGAATATCGGTCGCTCTCGCTCGCGGGAGAAGACAGATAGTGACGGCTTTATGACAGCGTCTTTGCCGCAAAACCGTTTGTCTGATGTGACCCTTGATGAGCGCTCACTAGAAGATCCTTACTTAAAAAGCGCGTCCAGAGGCTTTCAAACCTATGGTCTGCGCGGCAGTATGCCCGCCTTTGATTTTCCTGTCATCGAAACAGGCTCAATTGACGGCACGGTTTGGCGCGCGCGCGATGATTTCCCTGTGCAGGGTATGGATGTTCAGCTTGTTGATGGTAATGGCAATATTGTAATGGTTTCACAAAGCGCCTTTGATGGTTATTTTGCTTTCGAATTTGTTGTTCCCGGCACGTATACCGTGCGCGCTGACCCTGTTTACAAAGTCAACGTCCCGCCGCAAACGGTGACGGTTTCTTCTGATGATCCGTATCTTTTTGGTATTGATCTCACCCTTTTTGAACCTGCCGCGCAACAGAGCGCTGCCACTTATATGAACGGAGATCGTGTTGGAATAGCCAAAAACGCCAGCCACACTCCGGCAGCCACAGGAGCGCAGCAGGTTCAAATCTTATCTCATCAAGACGGGAGCTTGTAACGATGTAAAGAAAAGAAAGACAAGTCATTGTCATAGCGATATAACCAATAAAATATATAATTGAGCGAGGAGAAAAGCCGTTTTCAAGCCTGTTTCTTATGGCACAATCATCGTGATGGTTTTGCTTTTAACGCCCGTGGTGGCCTATGTGTCGCCGCGCTTTTTAGCATTTTGGCCCGGTATTGCGGGTCTGGTGTTGTTTACGCTTGCGCGCCTGATGACAGGGCGCTGGCCGCGCATTCCGCATGAACTGCTCTTATGGTGCGGCGGCATTGTTAGCCTAGCGGCGGTCAGTGCGCTTTGGGCGATTGACCAAGAGGTTTCAACCGAGCGCGCTGTCAAGCTGGCTGTTATTTTAGGGCCTTCGCTCTTATTAATTGCGGCTTTGTCTCATCTTAATACGATAAAATTTGAGGTGCCATCTCAGCTCTTATTTGGCTTTTGTGGCTTGGTGTTTGTTTTGGTTGCAGCGCTGGGCGTTGAAATAAAGTTTGATTACGTCGTCTATCGCCTTCTCAACGGGCTAGGGGCTTTGGATCCTGTTTCTTCTTCACGTTTAAATCGCTCCGTCATTGCCCTTACAGGTCTTATCTTCATTGCGATCGGTCTTTTATATGGGATGAAACAAAAGCTCTTGGCGGCTGTGTTGCCGTTATGTTGTTTGCCGCTGGTTTTATGGGGGGATAGCCAATCCATGCTGGTTGGGCTTGTCTTGGCTATGCTGGTTTATTATCTCTTTCCTTATCGTTCAAACATCGTGTGGCGCGGCTCTATGGTTCTTTTGTTCGTCATGATTTTGATTGCACCTTATCTAGCCTCTTATTTATTCGTAAATTTTGCTGATACCGTGAATAGTTTTCCTATTATCGGCGGCAATCAAGGCTATGGTGGCGAGCGTCTTGAAATATGGGACGCTGTTTCGCGTTTTGCGCTTCAAAACGCGTTCTATGGTTTTGGGATTGAGGCAACGCGATCTGTTGAAGCGTTTGATACGGCGCAAATTTACCGGCAAAGCGTGACCGAGCTTCACCCTCATAATTTTGCAGTGCAGCTATGGATCGAATTTGGCGTTATCGGCGCTTTATTGGGCGGGGCGTTTTTAACGCGTGTTTTGATCGTGGTAAAAGCGCTTCCTTTTGCGGCCGCGCGCATCGCGCTGGCAAGCACAGTCTTTTTGCTGGTGATTGCGGCCTTTTCCTATGGGCTATGGCAAAGCTGGTTTGTGGGTTTGATTGTGCTGGTTTACGGGTTTAATCTATACATGATCGCTTTTTTAAAACAGCGACAGCAACCATCTGTGCAAAAAGAAAGCGGCGATCAAACACAAAAGGCCGCTGCCATATAGCCCCCAAAAACCGAGCTGTAACTTCCCCGCAAGCAAAAACGGCAAAAAGAATGTCATGCTGAGCGGGATGGCGACAAAGATGCTTTGTGCAAATTTGACGCTGTTGTCAGTGTTTTGAAATTCAAGCTGTGAAAACGGCAACACCAGCAATGTCATAAGCGGCAACGCAACAATAAAGCCTGCAAGCTCCGGGCGCTTGCCCGAAAGCCATGATGCAAAGGCAATCAAGCACGCTGAAACGGACAGTTTAAAAACCAAAAAAAACATGATGATTATCCTTATGATGATTCTCGTGACCGTCTCGCGATAGGATGGGTCTTATGAGACAGTCTAGCTTCATTATAGATGATTCTAAACTATGTTGATATGATGCCATTTACAGCCGAACGCGCTGTGATAGATACAATTTTACACAAATTCGTTTTATTTTTCATAAAACTTTATTGTTTGTGATATAATATGATGGTGTGTGAAGGAAAAAAACAATGTTTAATAAATGCAATTTTCTACTGGGCGCAGGCCACTCGATTATAATCGTCATCCCCGGCAATCTGCCGCATGCCGAGACATATACAGTGTCTGTGTGCGATAAAAACATCCGCTTCAAGGCGGGGTATGATGAGATTGCAGCCATTGATTATCCGGGCGGCGATCTGTTTGAACGCTTTGCCAATAATACCCAAATCGGTCTTGTCGAACACGATATTGCCGAAGCGCTTCCCGCAAATATCACAAATGTCGCTTATGTTGAAATTCGGAGGTCTGTCTAATGTCAGGATTACTCGTTGCAGGAATGGCTATACAACAAGTTATGGACAGCTCAGAAGTGACATTAATGTCATCGGACGGCAATATGGGCTTAAACGAGCGCATGATCCAGTCACAGCTTGAAGAAGGCGGCATGCAGGTTGATGCGCCAGCGTCGCAAGGCTTGAACGGGACGTTTAACGAAAATGTTGCCGCTGTCGGCCTGAATGTCGCGACGCCTACACCGAGCACGCCAGAGTTACAGCCACAAGCGCCCAAGCCCGAAATGAGCAGCGGAATGGATATGTAATCTCTCACGATGGGTTTTGTACTGTCGCTTTGTTAATAATTTCAAAATCTAAATTGCCAATTCATGTCGCCGCGACTACGCTGTTGTCATGAAAGAAATCAAACTCATACCCTATGTCTGTAGTCTTGGTGGTCGCACGCGCGGCTCAGAGATGGCGGCGCTTGATTTGTATGAGCATGACATTGTGTCTGCCCTTGAGGCATTAGGGCAAAGCGCATCTTGGTATATTGATCCGCGCGAACTTTACCAATCGCCTTGGGGCGAACGCGCCCACAAAAATAGATCATCCCTGTCCGCAGAGGATAAAAAAGAAGGCGTGTTGTGGCACTGCGCGCAACTGCGCCAAGCGGTTATCGATGTGTTAGAGCAGGGCGCATTGCCAGTTACATTTGGCGGCGATCATGCGATGGCGCTGGGGTCGATTTCAGCGCTGGCGCAACAAAAAAATGCGCATGGTAAAACAGGCGTTATCTGGATTGACGCACACGCCGATTTTAACACCCCGCTAACATCTCCTTCAGGAAATTTACACGGCATGCCACTGGCGGCACTGTCGGGGCTGGGGGATGCGGATGTGGTCGCTTTGAACGGAGCGCGCCCTTCTATTGACCCGCGCCATATTGTTTATATCGGCCTGCGCGATGTTGATGCGGGGGAAAAAGACTTTATTGCTGAATATAATATCAATGCTTTCACCATGATGGATATTGAGCGTGAAGGGCTGGCGGCCATCATGGACAAAGCCGCCAAGATTGCGGCAAATGGCACGGATGCAGTCGCGCTATCGCTGGATTTAGATGCGTTTGACCCGCAGGACGCGCCATCAGTTGGCACGCCTGTTGATGGCGGTTTGCGCCAAAAAGAGATGCTTCCGTTACTCGCCAAACTTGTGAAAGAGGTGAAGCCTGACTTGATCGAAATCGCGGAGTACAACCCGACCCTTCAAGGGTGCGATATTACACGCGCTTTGATTTTAGAAGTGCTTCCGGCGCTTTTGCCGGCGCGCGCTTGAAATCGCGTCTTGATGTGAATTAAGCCGTATAATCAAAATCAACCTGATTTAAAATTTTGCCGAACTGCGCATGAATGACTTCTTTTTTATAGCGCTCAGGTAAGAGTGAAGCGCGCAGCTTTGTTGTCGGCGCTGGTTTCACATCTTTCATATGATCGATAAAATCATCCAGATGATCGGCAATTTTTAAAGATTGATAAGGAACATGCGCCGCAATTTCATGAATGCCGCCTGCGCTGTGCATCGCGATCACTGGCGTTCCGCAAGAAAGGGACTCCAGCACCACATTTGGCAAGCCTTCATAAAGCGAGGGCAAAACAAACGCATCACACCCCGCAATCATCGGCCATGGCGTTTCATAATGTCCGGGTAAAGAGATGTTATCTTTTAGCCCGCGTAGGGCAACCAAATCTTCTAGCTTTTTGCGCTGGTCACCTTCGCCCAGAATTGTGAGGTGCCAATTCTCAAGCGATGATTGCGCGAGCGCCTCAATCAAGCCCTCATAATTTTTTTGCGCATGTAAGCGCCCCGCTGAAATGAACTGTACGGTCTTTTTGTTTTTGCGCGGCGGCAGTTTTACAGCAGCGCGCGTATAGTTTTCTTCAACAGGGTTGGGCAAAACCATTTGATTTTTTTCCGGCACGCCGCTTAATGTCAGCTCCTGCAAAATCAAATTGGCAGGCGCCAAAACGCGATCCGCCTTGGCATATAATGTGCGATACAAGAATGCCATGATCGGTTTGCGATATTTTTTATCATTCATCCAAAAATATGAAGGCGTAATGGCTTCGCGGACTATGAATTTTGTTTTTGGAAAAAGAGGCTTCAAAGCCAAAAGCGCAAAATTCATATGCGCCATGGTTGAAACAACGATGTCTGGCTTTAATAATTTTAGTTTTTTATACAAAAGCGGCAGACATGTTTTAAAGCTTGAATGCAGGCAGTGAAACGGTATGTCAGAGGCAATAAGAGGCCCAAGCGACCCTTTATCAGACACAGAGATAATCGCAGGTGTATAAAGATCACGATCAAGCCCGTTCATCAGCGAGATCAACACGCGCTCGGCACCGCCCGCCGTTAAAGCTGGCAGAACAAAGACAACGCGGCGGTCTTTTTGTTTTTGCGGGTTCATTCAATAACTTTTCGCATCGTCACAAAGATGATTTCATCTCCATATTCAATTTGGCCTGAAAGCTGAATTTGTTCGCCTTTGCGGGCATATTTCAAAATAGATTCATAGGTGACGGGGTTGCGCGTCGGCGAGCCGTCTGGACGGTTGAGCGCAAAGCTGCTCACAGCATCCGTCGGGTCGGCAACAGAGGTCATTTTAACCTGATTTTCGCTCACAATTTCAAAAGTGCTTGTCCATTTCACGTTGTTATCATCAACGCGATATGTCTGACTGTTCGTAATGTCTGTCACACCATCACTTTTGCGCTCCAAAGGGCCATCATAATTGCTGACGGTACTGACGCGATACTGACCATCCAGTTCTGATGCGGACATATGTCATCTCCTTTAAAATGCTATTTACAGATTAGTGAGTGTAGACCAGTGCGGCCTAAAAGAAAATATGGTTTCATTGAAGGCTTAGGCTTTTTTTGCCACACGCGTTTTAAGGCTGATTTTGGAAGGGGAGAGGCGTTTGAACGCACTCTTTTCAAGCCCGCGCAAGCCAGAGGGCAGGCGATGGGTGTTTTTGATGAGGTAATAATAGCATTGATGGCGATCGGCAGGGTATAAATGCGCCACGCCGCCGCGTTCTCCGAGCAAAATATCGGTGGCGGTTTCTTCTATTAAGTAAGCAGTGGAAGCTTTGCGCATGTCAGAAATTTCAATGCTTTGATCCGCGCGGCTTACAAAGCCATGAACATCGCTTTCAATGCTGGCTTGTAGCCCTTTATCTTCCCTATAAAACGCCCATAATGCGTGATGAGTTGCCTCAAAATCAGGGTCAATAAGCCAGTCATCACCGCGTATAAAACAATACGGAATTTGAAGATGCTGGAAGCAATCAATATTATCTTCAATCCACTGATCGCCGAGTGCGCGGGCTTTCTCATGGGCTTTTTGCACGCTACCGCAGACATAGCTAAGATTATGACGATGGAGCGTATCGCCAAAATTTATCAGGCACTTATCAAAGCGCTTGCTGACCCACTCAAAAGCGCCAGCAAGATACACGCCCTCTTGATAGCGGTTATGAAGCGAAATATCCAAACAGGCTGTGTTATAATTCTGCCAATCTGTGCGCATGAACATATCATTGGCGGCCTGTGGCCTGTTTTTGAGCGGCTGAATAAAGTTCACGATACCACCGCGCCGTAATGCCAGATAATATCAAATTCAGTGCGTTTCATTTCTGCAATCGAGTGATTTTTGATGATGATGATTTTATCAACGTCACTTGTGCCAGGTTTGTTCACAACGGTTGCAAATTTATGACCGTATACGGCGGTTAAATTATTGAGAAACAGACCTTCGGGCAATTTACGATATTCGGATGCATCATGCAGTGTCGTTGTTGTACTATGACGAATAAGCGAACGATAACGCACGCCTGCATTGCGGATCATATTTTCACGCTCAATCACATCAGGCGGGGAGAGTGCTTCGTCGACAAAGCTCCACAACACTTCCTGCAAGCCCGCTTTGGCATCATAATAAATATCATCTAAAAGGCGCAAAAAAACGTTCTCATCTTTGCGGCCGTCTATAATGGTCAAAAGATCGTTGCGAAAGCGCACGCCTTTTTGCGGCATAAACTCAAGGCCGTGATCTTCAAGCGTTTTTTGAAGGGCGCCGAGTGTTTCAGGCGTTGAGTTGATCTTGCCCGTTTCAATCAGCTTAATTGTCGGCTCGGACACAGTGTCGCAATGCTCGGCCAATGCTTTTTGGCTCCAATCAAGCATGGCGCGTCCGGCTTTTATTTGCTCGCGAGAAATCATAAATATCCTTTTTCATATTCACTTGCTTATAGCAGTCTCTATCTGAAAAGGTCAATTTTTTTAGACGTTATATATGAATACATTAGGCAGGCGGCAGGCCAATATACGAAAAGGTGAAAAATATTATATTTAAAGTTTGACATAACGCATGCGATTACACTATGTTCGGCCTCGCATCATCATATATTGCTTCCAGCCGATTTTTAATCGGTCCCCACACACACAAAGTAATATTGAGATGTGGGGTCGTCTTTAACAGACGGCCCCTTTTTTATGCCTTACATTAAGCCGCTTTTTTCTTTTTACCGTCCAGCCCTTCGCGGCGCAAAAGCGCGTGCGGGTCAGCATCGCGTCCTCTGAAATTGCGATATAAAAGGGAAGGGTCGGCTGTGCCGCCTTTGGACAAAATCGCCTCTTTATATTTTGTGGCGGTTTTTTTGTCGTATAAACCGTTTTCAACAAACATCTCGAACGCGTCCGCATCCAGCACTTCAGCCCATTTATAGCTGTAATAACCCGCGGCATAGCCCCCTGCAAATATATGCCCAAAATGCGTAGACATCGGGCCCGCTTCACGCGGAAAGAAGGTGACATCTTTTAAAACATCGTCTTCAAAGCCCGCCACGTCTTTTATTTTTGCGGGTTCTGTGTGTGTGTGCCACGCCATATCGAGCATCGCCAGACCAATTTGGCGCAAACCGCCCCAGCCCACCATGTAGTTTTTCGCATCATTTAATTTTTGAATCAGCGCCTGCGGGATCGGCTCGTTTGTTTGGTAGTGACGCGCGAAATTATCCAGCATGTCTTTGGTGTAGCCCCAGTTCTCTTGAATTTGCGAGGGAAGCTCGACAAAATCCCAAAGCACATTCGTGCCCGCAAGCGAGCGATAAGTGACATCGGACAACATCGCGTGCATGGCGTGCCCCATTTCATGCAAGAATGTCTGGAATTCGTAATGCGTCAAAAGCGCGGGCGTATCAGGCGTTGGCTTGGTAAAGTTGCATACAATCGTAATCACGGGACGCTCGACTTTACCGCGATAAATCCCTTGGTCGCGAAAGCTGGATTTCCAAGCGCCGCTGCGCTTGCCCTCGCGCGGGAAAAAATCGGCGAATAACGTGCCTAAAAAGCGATCGCTGTCTG
>Ga0307933_1001414_pt1 | contig 18787 bp, 16 predicted proteins | sample OrgLakmetageno88_FD_201811 | JGI IMG/M metagenome (GOLD analysis project Ga0307933, IMG submission 201811) | Saline water microbial communities from Organic Lake, Antarctica - #88 | ecosystem: Environmental > Aquatic > Non-marine Saline and Alkaline > Saline | place: Antarctica: Organic Lake...
ATGAGTAAAGTGAGCAAAGCCAGGATTGGTCAATAAAGGACAATGGCCAAATATTTCGTGAAATATGTCTGGCTCTTGCAGATAATCAAACTCTTCTTCGCTACGAATGAATGTAGCGACCGGAAACTGCTTATTTGCCAGCAAGGTAAAAAAATCAGTAAAGTTTATTAACGCGGGTACTGGAGCAGTTTTCCAACCAGTAGTCTCAAGTAGTACCTTATCGATATCTGGTAGTTGAGGAATGCGGTCAGCAGGCATACCAAGTAACTCTATGCCTTGCATGTATTGATCGCAGGCGCGACCTTTCAATAAATCAATTTGACGCTCGTATAATCGCGCCCAGCGGGAATTTTCGTCATCGCTCCACTTAATAAAGCCATGTTCATCTATTCTTTTAGAAACATACTGCGTTTGCTTTGACATACTTCTCTTATCAGGTAGCTAAAAACATCATCATATTAATGAAAATGAACATCTAATGAGAGGGTTGGACCGCTGACAATACTGGTATGAACAGTGCTTTTTGTAAATTTATACTTACAAAATAGCCTTATCATTCATCATCATTGATAGAAAAAATACTTAAGCAATATGCATGGATATAAAAAAACCCTTTTTAAACAAGGGTTTCTTATGAGTGAATCATATTAATGTGGTATTAGTGCTACTTACAGACGATTCAGCTCTCGGTTTAACTGAAACTCTTTGGACGTGACGTAGCTTTCTAATTTACGCAAACGGTTTTCACTGCGATTGAAGCGCTGCTGAATGTTCACAAATGCTTGTTTTGGAGGCATTCCTGCTTGCCATACTTTTGCTTTTACACATACCTTTTCATCGCTTGCACTCTGGTTTCTATAACCTTTACCAACAAAGCTGCTAGCGCCATCAGAACTTGCCGAGTTGTCATTAGCATTGTTTGTCGTAGTGTCTAAGTGCTCTTGCTTTTTATCTAAAATTAACCATGCTGCAATGTAGGCAACAAATATAAATGGACCCGTCATTAATAAAAATGCTGAGATTACAATAATGCGTACCAGCCAAATTTCGATATTAAAGTAAGACGCTAAACCGGCACATACACCCGCTATTTTACCTTGCTTGGGGTCGCGAAATAACTGACGATTGGGATTCATGCTCTTTCCCTCCAATTAGGTGACTCTGAATCAAGAATCGCTTCTAAGGTTTTAATCCTTTCAGACATTTTCTCTTCTTTTGCGGCGAGCTCTTGCAGCGTATTAACTTCGCTAGCGCTCAAGCCTTGGCTAACCTGCTTCTTACTACGATAATGCAAAATAAGCCAAATCGGCGCGACAAACATTGTAAATATAATCAATGATGTGCCCGTTAGTATGACAAAAAGCTCTTCCATTATTTCTCTCCTTTAACAAGTGATTTGTGAGGTGAACTCTTACCATAATCAAAGAGCCCACCTATCAACCATCAAATTTATGCTTTTTTACTGCTCTTTGTATTTACCGCTTTTACACTGGCTTGCGCTGGCTTGTCACCCGCCATCTTTTTCTTTAATGCCGCAAGTTCGTCATCAATTTTGCCATCAGTCTCAAGATTTGCAAACTCATCTTTTAACGAACGTTTACCCACGTCATATGATTCTACTTGTGATTCTAAATCGTCAATCTTGCGTTCAAACTGCTCGAAGCGTCCCATCGCTGAGTCGACGGTCGAAGAATCTAAGCGCTTTTTTACCTGTAAACGAGAGCTCACAGTGTTTTGACGCATAATAATCGTCTTCTGGCGGCTTTTCGCATCTGCTAGCTTGTCTTGTAGTTGCCCAGTTTCACTTTGTAACTTAGCAAGTTCAGTTTCAATAATCTCTAGCTCATGCTTAAGTGATACGGCGGCTTCGGTTGATTTACCCTTTTCTTGCAATGCCGCTCTTGCTAAGTCGTCGCGATCTTTACTTAATGCAAGCTCAGCCTTTGACTGCCAGTCATCCGCTTCATTTTTAAGTTTGTTAATTTGATGCGAAACATCTTTCTTAGCTGCAATCGTTTTGGCAGATGCACTTCTAACTTCAACTAAGGTGTCTTCCATCTCCTGGATAATAAGACGAACCATTTTTTCTGGATCTTCTGCCTTATCTAAAATGGCGTTGATATTTGAATTAATGATATCGGTAAAACGTGAAAATATACCCATGGTATGTTACCTCTTCTGTTTGAATGTAAATAATGATTCAGTTGGATTTACTTAATTATCTCTATTCAATATACTTGCCAACTTTTTCATTTTAATAACACCATGTTTTTATTATGTTTTTTCTTATTTTAAAAAGCGTTGGGGTTTTATGGTGTTTTAAAGTACACTACTATTTAGTCGTTTTGACTAACTATTAAGGAAGTCACAGTGAGCGTATTTTCCCAGTCAGACAACCTCATCGGTCAGGCAAACTCTTTTTTAGAAGTTCTAGAACAAATTTCCCAAGTAGCCCCGCTCAATAAACCAGTATTGGTCATAGGTGAACGCGGTACTGGTAAAGAGTTAGTCGCTGCCCGCCTCCATTATTTATCAAAACGCTGGGACCAAAACTATGTGAAGCTCAATTGTGCAGCGCTTAACGATAACTTACTTGAAAGTGAGCTATTTGGCTACGAGGCTGGCGCATTTACAGGTGCAGGAAAGCGTCGTGAAGGTCGGTTTGAATACGCTGACCAAGGTACAATGTTTTTAGATGAACTTGCAAACACCTCCCCTCTCATTCAAGAAAAGCTTCTGCGCGTAATAGAATATGGTGAGTTTGAGCGGGTCGGGGGGACTAAAACCGTCAAAGTCGACGTTCGTCTTATTGCAGCAACTAATGAAGACTTACCCACTCTAGCCGAACAAGGGGAATTTAGGGCCGACTTACTCGACCGATTAGCCTTTGATGTAGTCACTATCCCGCCCTTGCGTGAACGCCGCGAGGATATAATGACCTTAGCTGAGCACTTTGCAATAAACATGGCCCGTGAATTAGAAATGGAGCTATTTAGTGGGTTTAGTAAGCGCGCTAAGGAAATCTTAATGGATTATCATTGGCCAGGTAACATTCGCGAGCTTAAAAATGTTGTTGAGCGAGCAGTTTATAGAAACTCTCCTCACTTGCCTGTGCACGACATCGTTGTAGATCCTTTTGAATCAAAGTTTAGACCGCAAAATCGCACTAAAGCGCCATCAGAAATAAGCGCAAATACAAAGCCAACATCAAATATTAATCAACCATCAAGCCAGACTCAAGCGCAGGCCCAAGGTGCTGAACAAGAAGAGCCTGTTGTTAATAATAAAAGCTCAGAACACATAAATTTGCCTTTGGGTTTAAAACAAGCATCACAAGATTTTGAGGTAAGAGTGATCAAGCAGGCATTAGAAGAAAGCCAATTTAATCAGAAAAAGACTGCAGAAAAGTTATCATTAACATATCATCAGTTACGCGGGTATTTAAAGAAATACAACTTGTTAGACAACAGTGATGTAGCTTAATGGCACTAAGGCGTTCAACTTTCAAAAGTGGGCTTTGCGTGATGATGATCACAGCAATCAGCACCACACTTTTGGGCTGTGCAAAACCTTCTTTGAATAACATCAACGCCATGACCTATTGCTCAGAGAGTAATCCAGGGTCGTTTAATCCTCAGCTTGACACCTCTAGCACAACCGCCGACGCCTCAGCGCATCAAATCTACGACCGCCTACTAGAGTTTAACCCAAGTAATGGATTGATTGAGCCTGGTTTAGCGAGCAGTTGGTTAGTGAGCGCAGATGGCTTAACGTATACTTTTCAACTTCGCAGCGGCGTAGAATTTCACAATACTTCTTACTTTAGTCCGAGCCGAACTTTTAACGCTGATGACGTAGTTTTTAGTATTGACCGCTGGCGTGATAAATCCCACCCATATCATCATGTCAACGGAGGTAGCTATCCATATTTTGACAGCTTACGCCTTGATGAACGCATTAAAAGTGTGGAACGCATCAATGGTTATCGCGTTGAAATCACTTTGTATATTCCAGACAGTTCATTTCTAGCTAATTTAGCCACTGATTTTTCGGTTATCTTGTCAGAAGAATACGCGATTGAGTTAATGACTAACGGCCGCCCAGCAGACTTAGATCGTTTTCCAATAGGCACAGGGCCATATAAATTTAGAGAGTTTAGGCAGAATCAGCATATCCGCTTTGAGCGTCACGAAGATTACTTCTTGCCAACCACAGGGCCTCAACAATTAGTCTTTGATATCACCAACAAAGGCAGTTTACGCATGGCGAAGCTGATTACTGGAGAATGCGATGCAGTCGCTTTTCCTTCACAAAGCGACTTAGCCGTTATACAAGAGCGTGAAGAACTTACCTTATTACAGAAGCCAGGCTTAAACATTGGTTTTTGGGCATTTAATGCCAGCAAAGCTCCCTTTGATAATCCAAAGGTTAGGCGTGCTTTAGCGCTAGCGATTGATAAAACGTCTTTGCTCGATGCTGTATATCTAGGTCAGGCGACTCGTGCTAAAAGTTTAGTACCCTCAGCGTCATGGGCATATCAATCAACGGCAAAAGAGCTTGGGTACAATCCAGTGCGTGCCCGCGAGCTGCTCGATGAAGCCGATGTTCCGAATGACTTTACGATGAATATTTGGGCAATGCCAGTGCAGCGTGCTTACAATCCTAATGCGATGAAAATGGCGCAACTAATGAAAAGCTATCTTGCTGATGTGGGCGTTAACGTCAATATAGTAAGTTACGACTGGAATATTTTCAGAGAGAATTTACGACTCGGGATGCACGATTCAGTGTTAATTGGCTGGAATGCAGATAATGGCGACCCTGATAACTTCTACCGCCCGCTGTTAACGTGCGAGGCGATTCCATCTGGTACCAATCGCGCTATGTGGTGCAATCCAGAGTATGATGAATTAATCGAACAAGCTTTGCTTACCGACGACTTTGCTTTGCGCACAGCGTTTTATCACCAAGCGAATAAGCTTCTTTTTGAACAAATGCCTTTGGTGCCCATTGCGCACGCATTTCAATACCAAGCAATTAGAGCCGACATTGAAAATATGGAAGTTAATCCATTTGGTGGTATTCGATTTGATTCGGTTACGAGAACAAAGAAATGAAGCTCTTCATTCGTTATCTCAACCTGATGGTAGTAACCATCTTTATACTTCTCTTGTTCTCTTTTATTTTGCCGTTTTTATTTCCAGGCGACTTGCTTACTAATATTTCGGGTATTAGCCCGCAAAGCAACGAGCAGCGTATTGCCCTTGAACAAGTATATAAATTAGACCAATCTATTTTTCATCAGTTTGCCTTTTACATTGAAAGTCTACTTGATGGTAATTGGGGGGTGAGCACCAGCGACCAGTCAAACTTACTTCATGAGCTCCTTTTAGCTTTTCCTGCAACCCTTGAATTAGTCGCGTACGCGCTATTAATTGCAGTCGTTATTGGCATTCCTGTGGGCTTTTTAAGTGGTCTTAAAAACCATAATCCCCTCGACTTTTCAGTGGTGACTTTTAGTATTGTAGGTTATTCCTTCCCAGTAGTGTGGTTAGCCCTGATTTTTATCACCATTTTTTGTTTACAGTTTCAATGGTTGCCAATATCGGGGCGCATTGACTTGTTATTTGATGTGCCAACTGAAACGGGCTTTATTCTGATTGATATCGCCCGTTCTGGCATCTCGAATAAGGCCGACGCTTATTTGGATGCCTTGCATCACCTCATATTGCCGACTGCATCAGTTGCCATCGTCACCACTGCCCTATTCATTCGATTTACCCGACGCAGCATTATGGATGTTATGGAGAAAGATTATATTATTGCGGCAAAGTCTCGTGGCTTTACCCAGCGCCAAATCTTCTTTAAACACGGCTTAAAGAACGCGTTGCTGCCAATATTACCGCTTTTAGTTCTACAGATTTCGACACTTATCACCAATGTAATGATAATAGAAACCATATTCTCTTGGCCAGGAATAGGTCGCTGGCTGATTCAAGCGATATACCAGCAAGACTATCCAGCAATACGCATTGGTATGCTGGTAGTGTCTTTATGTGTGATGGCATTGACTATTACGATTGAATTTATAACCCGTGCGATGAATCCGGCGCGTGAGCGAGCAGAAAGTGCAACGGTTTAATCTTTATCAAGAAGAATATCACCCCTCTCCCCTGATCAATATTTGGCTAGAGTTTAGGCGAAGCCATATTGCTTTGGCAGGTTTTGTATTACTTGTAGTGTTCTTAGTTATTACCTTACTAGCGCCGTTAATCGCACCTTTTGACCCCTACTTACAAAATACGAACGCGATATTACTTCCACCAGCATGGGAGCCAAACGGCACTGTGGCGCATTTATTAGGTACCGATAGTTTGGGCCGCGATATATTTTCTCGCTTAGTGTATGGCTGTCGCACTACGTTTGGCAGTAGCTTATTAATTGTTGCCATATCAGTATTTATTGGCGTTGGATTAGGTGCCTTAGCGGGCGTGTTAAGTGGGCTGCGCTCAAGTGTAGTCAATCATCTGTTAGATTCAATTATGTCAATTCCAACATTGCTGATAGCGATTGTGATGGTGGCTATTTTAGGTACTGGACTAGGCAATGCGATGATGGCTATTACCTTAGCGCTGATACCGCAATTTGTGCATCAAACCCGCACTTTTGTTCGCAATGAATTGCAAAAAGACTATGTGTTGCTCGACCGTTTAGATGGAGCATCTTCCGTTCGTATTTTTATTCATTCGATACTACCAGGTATGGTCGAGCTTATTGTAGTGCAAGCGACCATTGCACTTTCCATTGCAATTATTGATATCTCAGCGCTTGGCTTTTTGAATTTAGCTGCCCAAGACCCGCTCATTGAGCTTGGACTTAGCCTTTCTCAAGGCTTAGAAGTGGCCTATGTTGCGCCATGGCTGATTATTTTACCTGGGCTTTGTATCTTTTTGATGGTACTTAGCGTCAACGTGGTTGGTGAAGGATTGCGCTCTGCACTGAGAACGAGGTTACACCACTAATGGCATTATTAGACATTAAAAACCTCACGCTTTACATTGATACCGGCAGCACAACGGTAAAGGCACTAGAAAAAGTAAACTTGCAACTTAATGAGGGCGAAATACGCGCGCTTGTGGGTGAGTCTGGCTCGGGGAAAAGCTTAGCAGTGCGCTGCATAATCGGCGCTATCCCAGACTATTGGTCAATAAAAGCCGATAGAATTACTTATCAAGGCCAAGACCTACTAAACATGTCATATGAGCAACGGCGTCAAATTATGCGTCGCGAAATTGCAGTGGTTTTTCAGGAGCCTACGTCTTCACTTGACCCATCGGTAACCGTTGGTGAACAATTAGAAGAGAGTATTCCGCCTGAGTTTATTGATAAAGGTTGGTTTTGGCAGCAAAACCGTCAACGTAAAAAAATTGCGATTAGTTTGATTCATCGTGTTGGCATTAAAGAGCATGAGCAATATTTAAATGCCTACCCACATGAAATTCCAAAAGATATTAGTCAAAAACTTATGATTGCCATGGCCTTAGCCTCTGAGCCTAAGATTTTGATTGCCGATGACTCTACCCGCGGGATGGAGAGCACGACCAAATCCCAAATTTTGCGCTTACTCGACAAACTCAATAAAACAAAAAATTTAGCGATTTTATTCGTAAGTCACGATTTATTAGCTATCACTAGTGTCGCCCATACCATGACAGTGCTGTATTGCGGACAAACGGTGGAGTCTGGCAAAGTGAAATCGTTATTAAGACGGCCACTGCACCCTTATACCAAAGCTTTACTCGATAGCGCACCTAGCTTTCAACTGTCCCTACCTACAAAATCACCCTTGGCGACACTGAAAGGCACCATTCCGACCCTGCAACATCTACCTGCAGGTTGCCGCCTTGGTCCACGATGCCCAAATGCGCGCAAAGAGTGTGTGCAAACACCGGTACCCAGAGCCATTCAAGAACATACCTACAGCTGTCATTTTCCGCTGCATGTGCCTGAAGGTATCGCAAAGCGAGCGCCGAGAGTATCAAAAGGATTAGGCGCAAATGACTAAAATACTCGAAGTACGCAATATAGAATACCGACACAGCAGCAAGCGGGGGTTATTTGGCAAACAAAAAACCTTCACATTAGGGCCTATTAGTTTTGATATGTACAGTGGGGAAACTGTCGCAGTTATTGGAAATAACGGTGCTGGTAAAAGCTTATTGGCAAAAACTTTGGTAGGAGCTGTGCAAGTCGACAAGGGTGAAATTGTGCTGCTATCAGAGCAAGACAGCAACACTGACAAGCCAACTGAAGTTGCTAGTGACACACTTCAAACACCGCGTCGCAAACGCGTGCAAGACATTCGCATGATTTTGCAGCATAGTGCCGACTCTTTAAATCCGGCCATATCCATAGGCAGCATATTAACCCAGACCTTAAAGTTAAATACCGATTTAACTGAAACGGCACGTCGCGAAAAGATAGAAGAAACGCTCCTAAAAGTGGGTTTACTGCACGAACATTACTACTATTACCGACACATGCTCTCAGATGGTCAGCAACAACGCGTAGCCATGGCAAGAGCTTTGATTCTTGATCCTAAAATTATTGTGGCCGACGAACCCTTTGCCGCCCTCGACCCTTCGGTTCGCTCGCAAACCGTTAACTTAATTTTAAAGTTACAAAAAGAATTAGGCTTAGGCTTTGTGTTTATCTCACACAACATTGGTATCGTAAGACACATTAGCGATAGGGTGTTGGTGATGGATAAAGGACAAATTATTGAGCAAGGCATTACCGCCGAGGTATTTGTTGACCCACAACAGCCATTAACGCAGAAGTTAATTAAGGCGCATTTTGATTTAGTAGAGAAGCATTTTGCTCATGTGTGAGTTATTCTACAGTATTGTTTAAGCAATATTTTCGAATCTGTATTTTTCAATACCAATAAACTCTTTAATAACAAACATAGAAAAGCCAGCGATTAAGCTGGCTTTTGAATGACGTCGTACAAACGCATTTAAACGTTTAAATGCAGCTTATTAATAGCTTACAACAACTTCATATGACCCTGTATACGCACCGTCGCCAAAGTCTGCTTCGGCTGCGATGCCAGTTGCGATTTGGCCACCCATAAGGAAACCAACGGCACCGGTTGCATCCGTTACTAGATTAGACGTAGCTGTCGTATCATAGGCATCTCCATCATTCGTTCCGCCCACAATTTCGAAGTTATCTGCTTGGAAAGACAAAATAAAGATAGCGCCCGGTGATGCTGGGTTTACTAAGTTCACGTTTGAAGGAAGCGTTACGTTTAGAGCGGAAAACGGAGCAGCGCCAGTAATAGCATACTCTGCTGGAGCGCCAGGTAGTATCTCTGTTACGGTTGCTACCGATTCGGTCTGAACATCATCTGTCAACAACGATGGGTTACCGTTTGCAAAAACCTGCACAAGAGCACCAGTTGTTGCATCAATACCCGTTGTTCCGTCATCGTCTGAGGTATCTAGGTTACTTGCTACTCGAATCGTACCAAAGTTAATTGGAGCTACTTCTTGTAGAGTAAATGCGTTAGACACACTTACTGTGGCAACTGAGTTGACAGTTTCTTGTGCGAAAGCTTGCGAAGCGCCTAATGATAGTGATGTCGCAACTAACGCGATATATATATGATTGCGTTTAAACATGGAATTTTCTCCGATTGTTTTGAAAAATCTACGACACAGAAACGCAAGGAGACTCGCGACCTCTCTGTCTCTAACGGAACAACAATTTGTTTCGTTTAAGGTTAATCAAATTTAACCTACATAAAGTGTATCGCCACAGTTTTAAAAAACATGAGACACAATTGAAAAAAATTACAAATTTATGGAGAAAACTTCCTCAGCAAAGACTAATCCGGTGTGTTCAGCATCGCCTTCAATCAATATTTTCAAGTCTCCAGCGCCCTGCTCTGGAGGTCTCATCCATGCAAGCCGGGCCAAGTACTCATTAGTTTCAGCAAACATATTAACACCGTTTAATACTGCAACTTCCTTGTAGTCTTGTTCAGATGCTGGGCGATAATAGGCTTTAATTTTGCCGTATGCTGAATAATCACCTGTTTTATCAAAAGTAAGTTCAATGTCTGCAAACTTCTTATCAGGTGATGCTGTTGGCGTGACCTTCATATCAGACACAAATATTTGTGGGGCCTCATAACCTACATTCATGATAACAGGAATAGAATAGCTGACTAATACGTTCAATCGCATTTGTATTCCATCATCAGCAACAGATGAAGGCTCCTCGGCAATCGGTAATGCTGCAAATAGTATATGTGAGCGATACTCTCCTAGCTCCATATTGGCCCGGCGGCGAGCAAGGATCTTTATAACTTGGCGTTCTCCCGGAGCAAGACGAACTTGGCGAGGAGAGAACCTCATTACTTCGCTGGCCATTTTCCTACCTTGAGCCTCTTCTTGCGTCAATGTTTTGTAGCCGCCGTTAGGAAGCTGCTGCTGTTCTCTCCATTCGAGTCTGTAACTTCTTGCTGTATTACTAGAGTTAATCAATACAACCTGTTGCGTTCTGTCTCTATCATCAAATACAACACGTTTTGGCGTAACTAATAAGTCGGCAAATGCTGGCAAGGTACCAGTCATAAGCAGCAGTGCGGCAAAAAATACACCTATAGAATATTTCATTGTGCTTCCTCTAAAATAAAAATGTTATTTGATAATTAATTTGATAGTCCGTTTGTGCAAAATTAAGCGAGCCATTGCCTGATGTACTTATAGTTGCGCCAATACGAATTTCTGCTTCACCATTTTCATCAGCCACTAAATAATCTGAATAATTGTTCAAGGTAAAACTAAAAAACTCTTGTGATGTGATAAGTGGAGTCATCTGTGTAGCACCGTGAGACAAGCTCACGCTGATACCGGTATTTGGAGCTAAACCATCAATCAATAGCCGTCCCGCCGTTGGGGGCGAAATAATGCGTAACTGGGGTGACACTGTTGTATTACCAAAGCGATCAATGGTCAGAGTCCCTATATTATTATTGTCGACTACGGCAATTGTGCCAAAGTTAAGCGACTCTAGTTCAAAAATATCAGCCTGAATATAAGTGCTAAAATTCAGGCTTAAAAATAAAACTAAAAAACGGTAAATCACAATAACTCCTTTCCAACAAAGGCAATACTGCGGCAATATTGGCTCTTAGAGCTAAGTTTAGCGCACGCTATATCGGCTGGTTGTTTATTGCTGAACCCACCCACGCGCAAGCTATAAAACTGCTTATTTTTTACAGTTACAATATCCGTTACTGGTATAAGACCACATAGTTCATTGGCGAATTTTTTGGACAACGCATTCCAACCTTTTCGAGCTGACTCAAGACTACTATATGAGGCCAAATGTAATGCAAAACCTCTACCAGGAGAGTTTGCGCTTGGACTACATCGGTCTGATAACTTATTTTGAGATTCATTAATGTCTTGTTTTAAATTCAATACACTATTTTTGAGGGGGGCAGGCACCACCCCAACAATTTGGGTTGGGTCTGATATTTCATTTTGATAAAGTTTACTTACTTTACCGTTTTTAGTTTGCTGAAACTTACTGTCAATGACTTCATTGGAACCTAACTCTAAGCTTGAGGGAGAATCTATCTTAGGCGAAGAAGCAAATTGGGTTCGCATTCTATTTGCGGGAATCGATTGTGCAGCTAGTATTGGGTTATTTGAAGCGGAAGTCGCACTGAATTTAGCATCAATCGTGCGAGTGTCTTGCTCTGTTGGAGTTCCAGCAATATCAACTGACACGGGCAGACTCGTTAAGTAATTAGCAATTTTTGGCAACGATTGCGCCTCAACCTCAAGGTTATGCGATTTCTCTAAGGATTCTAATTCAGCTGATTGCGAATCCGTATTAATTTCATCAAAGGGTTTAGCTTGTGCAAGCTTAAGCTGTTCGAGTAAGGTCTCGTCGGCAAACACTGATTGCTCAGAAAATTTTTCTGCTTCCGGTGCTCTAGTATTCAACGCCTCTGAAAAGTCGAGAGGGTCATCAAATGAACTTGCCTCTTGCACATCACTAGTATCACTTAATACCATAGTTTCATATGCACGCATTTCCTCTTCTGTTTCTATTTTATCTTGTAACTGTGTAGTTGTGCTGAGCGCTTGGTCAGAGCTTTCTATTGTTGCCAACAAATACTGTAAGTCAGTCTCAAGCGAAACCAGATTTAAAATGGCAGGCTTCATTACTTTCCATTCTTCCAAGTAGATTTTAAGCTCTTCGTTAGTTGCAGCTGATTTTTTGTCATTATAATTACTTACTGGTGACATCATATTTGAGGCATCAGACAATAGATTGCAACCAGACAGGCTGATGCAACACAATACAATTGTAATAAAGCATGTTGTTTTCTTCATATCTAATATCCGAGACAATAACTTGACGCTGTAGTATCCATATAAAGCACTGAGCAATAACTAGACCAATATTTAGCGACCAATTCCAAAATATTCCTTCAAGCTATTGACGCTATACTTCTGAAATATGCATAACGAAAGCCTTACCTCTTATCTTTTCTGAAGTCAGCTAATGTTTTAGTAGGTTTTTGTCGAACCTCAACCGCGTGTGGAACGACTTGGCAAGTTTCAACATCCTGTGTAAGCATTGTACATATTTGTTGTGCTGCCTCTAAGCTCTCGAAAAGACCAAGACCGACAGATACTTTGTCTTGCACGGGTATACTGAACGCAGTTTTAGTAAAAACAGAAAATGATTCTTTGGTTTTAATTCGATGCCAAAATAAATTAGTCATTTGTAGATTAGAAAAGCTACCAATAGCGGGCACATAACCCTGCATAAACTCTTTATCCTCTAAATAGACGTCAACCCCAGAAAGTAAACCTATGTCATTGGTAATACGCAAAGGTAACGGCGGAGGCATTTTCAATCTAGTGCGCTCTAAAAAGTCAGGGTTAATACGCAATGTATATCTGCCAGCTGTAATGCCTGTAAATACATAAAACCCATCAAACTCTGACTCTGTCGTAAATTTCACTTTACCTGATGAGTCAAGCAGCTCAATGGGTGCCCTTGTAATTGGTATTTTGATATTCTTATCATTTATTTTAAATGCAGTTCCTTCGATTTCATTACCTGGAGCCATTGGAAAGTCTAAGTTATCAATTGAACCGTCTCTCGCTCTTATGGATACGCCTTTAACGAGTGGTACAAGAAATGGGTCTTCGACTGAACCATAATCCAGCGTAATATCAGTCGCTCGTCCTATGGGCAAATTAGTTAATGCTGCAATTCCACTTTCATTCGTTTGCGCTTCGCGCCGCGATTGGACTGACCGAACGGTTACGCCGGGAATAACGACTTCGCCGGGCTCAAAAATACCATTTACATTAGTATCTATAAATACGCGAACTAATAATGTCCCTTTGGAAGCTACAGGGACAACCGTATTAAACACACTATTGTACTGCAAGGGTGCGCCGCCAACACTCAAGCGTGCTGTTAATCCAAACGTAAAACCAACATTATCAGCTTGCCTTAAAACACTAGTTAAACTAAACGCATCGTGTTGCCAAGTTGTTTGCAATTCATATGTATTAGATTTATTAATTAAGTTCCGGTTAAATCCAAATCGAGCTTTCATGTTTTCGAATGGTGACCAACCTAAATCAAATCTTAAATCGTTAAACTCTAAGACATCATCAAAGCTATACCCACTATTAACACGCACCAATACTGGACCAAATGCACGTTGCATGGAAACACTGCCAAAGCGCTGTGAGTCATTTAACTCTGGCTCAATCATCGTAATATTATTATAAACATTGATAAATTTAGAGGTGAAGCCGAGTGAATTTCTGAACTCTTTGTTTAATATTCCTTCATTTTCCGAGAGAGCCACTTCGTTTCGATAAGATAAGTTGATACCTTTAGCAAACTCAAATTGTCCACTAAGGTCAATTTGCGCGTTAAGCCCTGTAAGTCGTTCTAGCTCTGGTGCAGGCAGCACAGAAGAATAACCAAAGGAAGCTGACAGTGATTGCCCTAAAAAGCCTGTTCTGGCGCTGAGAGCACCTCTATACGTTTTATCGTCATCTGCTTGTATGTTGGTGCCTAATATCCACTTATTGGCTAAAGCAGTATTAGTCGAAAGGGTAAACAGATTACTAGATAACTCACCTCCAAACTGAGAGATGACACCAACATTTAAAGCAGTGTTATTAAATAGCCGGTGTTGAACGTTAGCTGAGAAATTATAACCTAAGTCTCGGTCGCTCTCGCTACCCACCCTGTTAATGTTGAATAAAGACTCACCTGTTTGTGTGAGTGATACTCGATACTTTAACCGATTAGACGTCACTGTATTACGGTCAAGAATTCGCTCTTCTGTGCGTTCGACCACTTGTCCTTGTGGCCCATACATTACTATTCGTAAGGTATTAATACCGGCATCTAAAGGAACATCGTTAAACTCAAAACGACCAGTCTGCACCTCAAACTGTTGCCCAACTAATATTCCGTTACGATACAGCTCTACATCCCAACCAATTTGAATCTCACCAGCTATAGAGGAAGCGTCTAAGTTTATATCACGAAAAGCGGCCAGATTATCAATTAATAAGCCTCTTGACTGAGCCGCTGTAGAACCATTAGCCTGTCTAACTGGTGTAATATCACCAACACGTAAGGTCCCCACATTATTAATACCAAATAGTTTACGTTCATCGTCCGTTTTGCTGAGTTGCAATCGCGCGATCTCAAGCCAGTCGTTTTTGCTACCCGAAAGGAAAAACTGGGTATTGAATAAAGCAACATCGCGGCCGCCTAGTAAACTATAACTTCCAAAAACTTCATCAGCTTGCTCTATATAAGCAGAATTGACTTGTAAATCGATTGCTTGTGGTGAAAGTAATCCAAACCCGCGCTTTAGCTCTGTAAACTCAACATCGTCACGATTGTTATTTCTTATTTTTTGGTTTTTGCGTTTAAGTTTATCTTGAAAGGGAAGATTCATTCTTGGCTCTAACAACAAGACTAAATCTTGAAGATTAGCTGAGCCCGGCATATCAAACCATCTATCCAACAATATAGGTGAAACATAGAGTACGCCATCCAAGCGAGTATAAAGACTGCGATCAATAATCTCACTTTTAGCGGTAGGGTTTAAAACAATATCAATATTTTCTTGAGCTGGCGCTTTTAAAGAAAAGGTATTACTCGTATTAAGATACCAGCCATCGTAGGTTTGAATTTGAGGATCATAATATATGGGGAAATTGAGAGCCGTTAATAAGCCATCTAACTCAACATGCACGTTATCTGCTGATTTTATGGCAAAAACCTCACCAAAAACAAAATTATCAATCCGCAGCGTAAGTATTAATTCTTCACCCTCGCTAAACCGAGACTCAGCGATATTACCCGGTACTAAGCCAAATTCTTCCATGCTCTGCGCGCCAGTAGGCACGCTTAAAACAAGCAGAGCAGCAAGGCTAATGGCTAAGCGAAGAAAATGCATGTTACTAGGAGTATTCCAATTAAGCTTTTGAATTACTTCTTTCTTAGCAATTTTCAGACCATATTGAGTCTTTAGTAAACTCTCAAAAGTGTTAAAATATCAATATACTACCCCACCAACGCCAACAAAATCCCCGCAGCCACTGCAGAACCCAGCACGCCAGCGACGTTAGGACCCATTGCATGCATTAGCAAAAAGTTATGTGGATTGGCTTCTAGACCTACTTTATTCACCACTCGTGCTGCCATAGGAACGGCAGAGACGCCGGCAGCGCCTATCAGTGGGTTGATATTTTCGCGACTTAATTTATTCATCAGCTTAGCCATTAATACGCCTGCAGCGGTACCTATGGAGAATGCAACGGCGCCAAGCGCCAAAATTCCGAGGGTCTCAACCGTCAAAAATTTATCGGCGCTGAGTTTTGACCCTACGGCTAAACCTAAAAATATTGTCACTATGTTAATGAGTTCGTTTTGTGCGGTATTACTTAAACGGTCCACTACCCCACATTCTTTTAATAAGTTACCAAAGCAAAACATGCCCACCAAAGGTGTAGCTGCTGGCAAAAAGATAAGAGTCAATACCAGTACGGCCAGTGGAAAGATGATTTTTTCTTTTTTGCTGACCACTCTCAATTGCGCCATAGGCAACTTACGCTCTTGCTCATTGGTGAGGGCTTTCATAATCGGTGGCTGAATAATGGGAACAAGCGCCATATAAGAATAAGCAGCAACAGCAATTGCACCGAGTAATTCAGGGGCAAGCTTTGAGGCTAGGAAAATAGCGGTTGGTCCGTCTGCACCACCAATAATTGCGATGGCTGAGGCTTCTTGGAGGGTAAACTCAAAACCAGGGATAGCGTTTAAGAGTATTGCGCCAAACAGAGTCGCGAATATACCAAATTGTGCGGCGGCACCTAATAACAGCATGCGGGGATTTGCGATGAGGGCACTAAAATCGGTCATTGCACCTACGCCCATAAAGATGAGCAAAGGAAAAATACCCGTATCTACCCCAACATAGTAAATGTAATGAAGTAAGCCCCCTGCTTCCGAAAACCCAGCAAGTGGAATATTAGTGAGTAGCGCACCAAAACCAATAGGTAGTAGTAACAAAGGCTCAAACTTTTTAGCAATGGCCAAATACAACAAGCCAAAGCCGACCAGCATCATAATTATCTGACCAAGCTCAAAGTGCGGCAGCGCAGTACTCTGCCAAAGCGTCATAAATTTATCCATTAGCGCCTAACCTACTAATAAGAGCAGTTGGCCCGACTGAACCGCATCGCCTTCTTTCACCGCAATTTCAACTACGGTGCCAGCATGTGCCGTGCGTACCTCAGTTTCCATTTTCATCGCCTCAAGAATAAACATAACATCACCTTCGGCTACGTTATCCCCCGCCTTCACCATAAGCTTAACGATAGTGCCTGAGAGCGGCGCATTAAGCTCGTCGCTAACAGTGCTAGCGGTCTTGGCACTTGTGTCTACTGGAGATTGCTCAGAGTTACCTGAGTTACTCGGTGTCATTGCTATGTTACTTAGCTCCCCATCAGAAACTTCGACTTGATATACTTGACCGTTGACTCTAACCGAATACGCACTAGTTGATGAGTGAAGCACTGATGAGCTCTTACCTTCTCTGATTTTTGGGCCTTGTTCTGTGTCATGTTCTGTCCCAAGTTCTGTCCCAAGTTCAGATTCAGGTTCTGGCTCAAAAGCATCGGGGTTATGTCTATTTTCTAAAAACTTTAAGCCTACTTGAGGAAACAAAGCATAGGTTAAGACATCATCGATTTGGTCTTGAGCCAAAGTGATCGACTTCTCTTTAGCAGTGGCTAGGAGAGTGTCGGTTAAAGTGCTCAGTTCAGCCTCGAGTAAATCTGCAGGACGGCATGTAATTGCCTCATCTCCATTGAGTACTCGCTCTTGCAGCTCTTTATTTACAGGTGCTGCAGTAGCCCCATACTCACCCTTAAGCACGCCAGCAGTTTCTCTTGAGATGGATTTGTAGCGCTCACCCGACAATACGTTAATAACTGCCTGCGTTCCTACTATTTGTGAAGTTGGGGTAACCAGTGGAATAAAGCCTAAATCTTCGCGTACTCGTGGAATTTCAAGTAGTACTTCATCAAAACGGTCTTGTGCGCCCTGCTCTTTTAATTGGCTTTCCATATTAGTAAGCATACCGCCCGGAACTTGCGCAGTTAAAATACGGGCATCAACGCCTTTTAAGCTGCCTTCAAACTGCGCATACTTAATACGAATATCACGAAAATAGGCTGCTATGTCGGCCATTTTATCAAAATCTAAACCGGTATCTCGTCCGGTGCCATGCACTATGGATGCAATGGTTTCCGTTGCCGTATGGCCATAAGTCATCGACATTGGAGAAATAGCGGTATCAAGCATGTCGATACCTGCATCAATCGCTTTTTGGTAAGTGGCAGTACTTAACCCCGTCGTAGCATGGCATTGCATAGCAATAGGCACGTTTACGCGGGCTTTTAATTCAGTAACTAATTCTTCACAATCATAAGGTTTGAGCAAACCCGCCATATCTTTGATACATATAGAATGCACGCCCATATCTTCTAACTTTTGCGCCATTTCTAACCAAAACGAAAGCTTGTGCACAGGGCTCACGGTATATGCCAGGGTACCTTGAGCATGAGCACCTACTTTAATGGCGCTAGCAACCGCTGTTTTTAAGTTACGGACATCGTTCATCGCATCAAAAATACGAAATACATCCACACCATTGGTATGAGCTCGCTCAACAAATGCCTCAACAACATCATCTGCATAATGACGATATCCAAGCAAGTTTTGACCTCGTAAGAGCATCTGTTGACGGGTTTTTGGCATGGCTTTTTTAAGCGCTCTAATGCGCTCCCATGGATCCTCGCCTAGGTAACGAATGCACGCGTCAAAAGTTGCACCACCCCAAGATTCAACTGACCAATACCCCATCTCGTCTAACTGCGATGCAATAGGCAGCATATCTTTTAGGCGTAAACGGGTAGCAAGTAATGATTGATGCGCATCGCGCAACACAAGTTCGGTAATTTTTAATGGACGAGACTTTGAAAAGTTAGGCATGGCACCCCCTATTTATGTTTGTTTTGGTGAACATGCACAGCCGCACTTATTGCCGCTAAAATGTCGAGGTTGACTGTCGTCCCCTTATTTTTATGCTGAGGAAGCTCAGTTTTTGACAAAGCAACTGCTAATTCGGGTTTAGTGGTGG
>Ga0307933_1001416_pt1 | contig 18779 bp, 19 predicted proteins | sample OrgLakmetageno88_FD_201811 | JGI IMG/M metagenome (GOLD analysis project Ga0307933, IMG submission 201811) | Saline water microbial communities from Organic Lake, Antarctica - #88 | ecosystem: Environmental > Aquatic > Non-marine Saline and Alkaline > Saline | place: Antarctica: Organic Lake...
TGCGGGCGGTTTTGCCAGCGCGCCTAAAATACCTTCCACAACATCATCGATATATGTGAAATCGCGCTTCATTTGGCCGTGGTTAAAAACCTTGATCGGCGTGCCTTTTGCGATATCGCTGGTGAAGGAAAAATACGCCATATCAGGCCGCCCCCACGCGCCATAAACAGTAAAAAACCGCAAGCCCGTTGAGGGGATGCGGTATAAATGCGCATAAGACTGGCTCATCAACTCGCCCGCGCGTTTTGTGGCGGCATAGAGCGAGACGGGCGCGTTTACGGGGTCGTCTGTGGCAAAGGGTCGCTTTTCGTTCGCGCCGTAAACCGAGGAGCTGGAGGCATAAATAAAATGCTTAAGGCCGCCTTTTGAGCCGTGGCAATGGCGCGCGGCCTCTAACATCACAAGATGCCCCATAAGGTTTGAATGCTCGTAATCAAAAGGGTTTGTCAGGCTATGGCGCACGCCCGCTTGGGCGGCGAGATGGATGATCTGGTCGATTTGGGGATGCGCGTTTAAAATATCAAACACAGCCTCTTTATCAGCGATATCGCGCTCGTAAAAGACGAAATCCTTATGGTTTTGAAGCTGGGCAAGGCGCGTGGCTTTGAGAGCCGGGTCGTAATAATCATTCAGATTATCAATCCCGACAACCGCCTGCCCGCGCGCAAGGAGCGCCTTGGCGGTATGAAACCCGATGAAACCTGCAACACCTGTAATAAAAATCATGCGCTTACTCTAATCATGGCGTTTTTGAATGACAAGATTTTGTTTTTTATAAGCTTTGTACCAGCTTTGGAACATCAGCACTGTCCAAAGGCGATCTGTATGCCGCCCGCGCCCATTGAGATGTTCTTGCCATGTGGCTGTAATCAGCCCAGCGTCAAAAAAGCCGTCATCTTTGAGCGCGGCAGGGTCAAGCAAATCATCCGCCCACTCTTTTAACGGCCCGCGCAGCCATGCGCCCATCGGCACAGCAAAGCCTTGTTTGGGGCGCTCAAACATTTCAGGTGGCACAACATCATGCAAAATATTGCGCAGCAATCCTTTGCCCTGAAAACCCTGATCGCCGTTACTGGAGGCGGTTTTATAAGCCAGCGGCAACGACCACATAAAGGCGAATAAATCTGTATCCAGAAGCGGTGCGCGCGCCTCCAGCCCATAGGCCATCGTGGCACGGTCAACTTTCACCAAAATATCGTTGGGTAAATATGAAATGCTATCGCCCGCCATCATGCGCTCGGTGGGTGATAAATCTCTCAGCGCTGTGAGCATATCATCAAGCGGCAAGGGTGTATCGTTTTGCGCCTGCGCCAAAAGCGGCGCGCCGCTCTCCCATCTTCGCATCAGGCTGCGATAAGCTTCATCAAAATTTTCTGCCCGCGCCACAGCGGCGGCTTTGTGCATACGATCGCCAAATTGCGGGTGGTTCGGGCGGATTTGATCCCAGCGGTCGGTTGAAAGCGCTGTAATCATCTTTGCGACCATACTGCGCAACGGGCGCGGCAATTGAGCGGCGCGCTTCCATAGCGCAGGCAGCGCAAAATGCCGCACATAGCCCGCACAAATTTCATCGCCGCCATCGCCGCTGAGCGCCACAGTCACATGCTGGCGGGCAAAGCGGCTGAGCAAGCACATGGGGATTTGCGAGATATCGGCGAATGGCTCATCGTAAATATGCGGCAAATCAGGGATGATATCGCGCGCCTCATTGGCCTTGATGTAAAGCTCGTGATGGTCTGTGCCTAAATGTGCGGCGATGGCGGCGGCATGAGGGGCTTCGTTAAAGCCAGCTTCTTCAAAGCCGATGGCGAAGGTTTGCACGCGGCGCGGGCTGTTTTGTTGCATCATCGCGGTGACAAGCGAAGAGTCGATCCCGCCTGATAAGAACGCGCCCAAAGGCACGTCCGAGATCATGCGCTTTTTGACCGCGCTCTCGATTAAATCACGGCACTGCGCTTTGGCGTCTTCTGCGCTTCCCGTAAAGGGCGTTTGGTCTTTAATGATCGCTGCCATGTCCCAATAAGGGCGCATGAGGGGGCGCAAATCCTGCCCTGCGCGTAGATCACTCTCGCTGAGACACAAATAAGTGCCGGGTTTTAACTGCCAGATATTGTCTAAAATGCTGCAGGGGGCGGGAACATAGCCATATTGCATATAAAGCCCGAGCGCGGCGCGGTTGATATCAGGCGCGGCGGCGGGGTAGGCGAGAATGGCTTTAAGTTCAGAGCCGAAAACGAGTGAGCAAGGGGCGCTATCGCCTGTTTGATGATGTCGCCAGCCGACATAAAGCGGCTTTTTTCCCAAACGATCGCGCACGAGATAAAGTTTTTTCGCGGCTTTATCCCAAAGCGCAAAGGCGAACATGCCTTTAATCTGCTCAAGCGTTTTTTCAATGCCCCAATGGTCAAGCGCGGTAAGCAGCACTTCGGTGTCTGAGCTTCCTTGAAAGAGTGCGCCTTTTTGCTGCAGCATTTTTTGCAGCACCGGGAAATTATAAATCTCGCCGTTATAAGCTATAATGTAGCGGCCTGAGGGTGACTCTTTCGGCTGGTGGCCATTTTGGCTTAAGTCTAAAATCGAAAGGCGGCGATGGGCGAGGGTTAAATTGCTATGCTCGTCTTGCCAGACCCCGCTATCATCAGGCCCGCGATGGGCAATCGCATTTGCCATGCCGCTCGCAATGGCGCGCGCTTTGTCACTGCCATGTTCTGCATGAATATCGAAAAAGCCGGTGAGTCCGCACATAGGGTGATTGTCTTTATGATAAGAAGTAATGATAAGGGGTAGGGCTGTTTTTCTCGCTTCGCCCTGAAATTGCGCTATAATCTAGTTTATAGAGGATTTTTGAAAAATAAAGGACGCTTTTTTGAATATTGATTTGTTGATGACAAAAAAACACGAGCTGGGGCTCGTTTGTGATGCGGCGTTTTCAAGCGTTGTCTCTGCGGTTTTGTATGATGAGGAAACGCGCGCCTTAACGCTGGAACTTGCGGATATGGACACGATCCATACCAATATTCCGGTTGAGGATGATATTTCCAATGTTTTAAAAAACAGCTATGTCCTTCAAATCGGTGTGGTGGAAGACGGTGCAATTACCGATCATCGTAAAGTGCCGCTGATGCTATTGCAGGATTTGGGGTTTTTGGCGCAACAAGGCGGACAAATGCGCCCGCCCCCTGCCAGCGTGTCGGAATTTACATACTTTATGAAAGAATGCGTGACAGGCCAGCCTTTGCACCGTGATGATCTGGGCGATGAAAGCGCCAGCGGGTCTGTGGTTGGCGGGTTGAACCGCGCGGTGCTGGATCTGGCGCCTCATCTGGCGCGCCAGCGCACTCTTGAAGCGGCGCATAATTTTAAACCCGCCGGCCCTGCAGGGCCAAGCGTGCCGGGGATGAATATGGGCGGCGGCGGCAATGGCATGGCGGGCGGCGGTATGCTCGGGCGCGGCGGTAATAATCAAAATACATTGCCCCCTTCTGATGAGGATGACCAATAAGCCGTTTTTGTGATCTGCCCTTGATTGTTGCGCTATTTTGCTTAGGTTAGAGAGTGAAGATAACAAACTCAAAAGGAAAAACATCATGAGCGCACAATCATATCACGGTCAAAAAGACATCACCGACGGGCTGACAAAAGTTTTGGCCGACACATTCATTTTATATTTCAAAACACATGCGTTCCACTGGAACGTCGAAGGGCCGCATTTCTCAGCCCTGCATGAAATGTTCGGTGAGCAATATACTGAAATGTGGACAGTATCGGACGATATCGCCGAGCGCATTCGCGCGCTGGATGCTTACGCGCCGCTGAATTTAAAAGCAATGCATAGCGCGGCGACAATCGGGGAGACTGGCCAGATGCCTGACGCGATGGAGATGGTTAAGCAGCTTGCCAATGATAATCAGGCATTGGTGGAAACGATTTATCCTGTGTTGCGCGCCGCTGAAGAGAAGGGCGATGAAGCCACGGTTGATATGTTGATCGGTCGCATTAACACGCACGAGAAATACGCATGGATGCTGAACAGCACCGCCAAAGGCGCGTAAGTTTAGGCGCCTTTACTATATGTTATTAGCAGATTTTGCATAACACCCTCCTTATCCCCTATAATATGGGGGTAAGGAGGATTTTATTATGGCATTACCATTGGCATTTTACGGGGCGGCGGCTTTAGCGCCAAGCGCAGGAGCTCTCGCCTTTCGCGCGGCATCGCACCCTGCGACCATGCGCGTGACAAACGCGCTGGCTTCATCAGCCTCAACCGTCGGCACGACAATCTCAAATGGCTTCGGCGCTGCAGCGGCCGGCACAACGGCGGTTTATAACTGGCTGCGCGGTGAACCCGCACAGGCTGATATCGGGCCACAACAGACGCAAGAGCAAGTCATTGGCGATCAAGCCGATTTGCAGACGCATCCAACGTGCGATGCAAACAATCCGTTTGGCTGATAGATCATAAAATATATATAAGGGTACTTTTACGGATTGTCCGAATTGCGTCTAAATTGACGCCATTTGGCGACGTTGGCGTTATGCTCTACCAGTGTTTTGCCAAAGGCGTGGCCGCCTGTGCCGTCAGCCACGAAATAGACATAGTCGTGGGTCTCGGGATTAAGCGCGGCTTCGATAGAGGCGCGGCCGGGGTTGGCGATGGGGCCGGGGGGCAGGCCGGGGTATTTATAGGTGTTATAGGGGGAATCATATTGCAGATCTTTACGCAAAAGTCTGCGCCCGAGCGGGCCGCGCCCATCGCTTTGAATTTCGCCTTTGGTGATGGCGTAAATGACGGTTGGGTCGGTTTGCAGGGGCATGCCGCGATTTAGGCGGTTATGGAACACGCCTGAAACCTTACGGCGTTCATGGGCGACAGAGGTTTCTTTTTCGATGATGGAGGCGAGCGTTAAAATCTCGCGGACATTCATTGTGGCCGCGATTTCGGGGTAGGCTTCCATGGCTTCGGTTACGGTTTTTTCCATCGCCGCGCGCATCCGCTCGATCTTGTCGGCGCGGCTGTCACCTTTTTGGAAATTGTAGGTTTCGGGTAATAATGTGCCTTCAAGCGGAATGTCTGTGATATCGCCTTCAAGCTCCTCGACCGCGTTTAATTCTTGCACCACTTGCCAGCTTGTCAGCCCTTCGGAAATGGTGAATTGGCGCAACACAACCGCGCCGCTGGCGATCATTTCTAAAATATCTTCGGTGGAGAGGGCGGGGGGGAATAAATATTCGCCCGCTTTGAGCTGGCTTTGTTTATCGGTCAGGCGGGCGGCGAGGATGAATAGATCACTGCGTTCGATCAGGCCGCGTTCTTCAAGATTATTGGCGATTTGCGCCACGCTTGTGCCTTTTTCGATGATGAAAAATTCTTTGGCTGGATACATCCCTGGTTTAACGTAAAGGCTATATGCGTAAAGTCCCGCCATCGAAGCAGCGATCAGCATTAAAAGGCCGAAACTGAGAATAAAACCGAAAAACTTTGCCATGAGAGCCTATCCGAGCCAGCTTTTTACAAAAAGTGTGAGAATCGTGAGCGCGCCGATCAATAGCAGCAACATCGTGATAATCATCCCGCTCATGCGCCCCGCGCTGGTTTCATCGCTTTTTGAGAGGCCATAAAAATGGAGAATCCGCGACAAGACAAGCAAAGAGCCGAACATATGTAGATAAAGCGGCGCGATGGAGAGATATTCCAGCCCCATCATCAAAAGCAAGGCCAGCGGAACGGTTTCAATAAAATTGCCGTGGGCACGAACAGCTTTTTTGAGTGTTAAATGTGCGGCGCTTCCATCGCCTTCGCCAAGACCGACTTTCAGCCCATAGCGAAAACGCGCAATATTTACGATTAAAAGGATGAGAAGCAAAGCCAAAAGCGCTGTGTAAAAACTGGTGATCATGTCTTAATCTTTCCTTCTTTGTTTCATAGTGGCTTCAGTTGTTGCAAAATCAGGGTGTTTTCCTGTATAAAACAGCAAGATTAGACTATCACGATATAAAAAGAATCACAGAAATAATCAGAGGGATCAAAAATTATGAGCGCATCAAATCATCCTTTTAAAGACATGTTCTCCCGCGCAAGCCGCGGCTTGCAGACATTTTTCAGCGCCGCCGCAAAGGCCGGATCAGACTATCTGGAATCATCGCTAAGAATGCGCCAAAGCCGTTATCGTCATCTGAAAACAACGCCTGTTGCGCCAAAAACGGATGAGTCTTTAACGCCTAAGCCATAAATCTTTGTAATTTAAGACGCTTTCTTCATGACAAGGCTGGCATTTGTGCCGCCGAAGCCGAAGGAGTTTGAGAGCGCGACATCCACTTTTTTCTCGCGCGCTTTTAGGGGCGTGAGGTCAATTCCTTGGCAATCTTCAGAAACATTTTCAAGATTTAGCGTCGGCGGGATGATGCCTGTTTGCATGGCTTTGATGGTATAGATCGCCTCTACCGCACCTGCCGCGCCGAGCAGATGGCCGATGGCTGATTTGGTTGAGGACATTGAAACGCCGCCAATATCGCTGCCGAACAGGCGCTTGATGGCGGTGCACTCAATACCATCGCCAACGGGCGTTGAGGTGCCATGGGCGTTGATGTAGTCAATCTCGCTTGGCGCAATGCCCGCTTTTTTCAGCGCGCTTTGCATGGCGCGGAAGCCACCATCGCCGTTTTCGGCAGGGGATGTCATGTGATACGCATCGCCTGAAAGCCCATAGCCGATAATCTCGCCGTAAATTTTGGCGCCGCGCTTTTTGGCGTGTTCATATTCTTCCAAAACCACGATGCCCGAGCCTTCGGCGATCACAAAGCCATCGCGGCCTGAATCAAAGGGGCGTGAGCCTGCTTGCGGATCATCATTATAGCCTGTTGAGAGCGCGCGCACGGCCGCAAAGCTGGCAACGCCGAGGCGGTTGACAGCAGCTTCCGCGCCGCCTGCCACCATAACATCGGCATCATCGCTCATGATAAGGCGCGCGGCATCGCCAATGGCGTGCGTGCCGCTGGCGCAGGCTGTCACGACCGAGTGGTTGGGGCCTTTAAAGCCGAAACGGATCGAGACATGGCCAGAGGCGAGATTGATTAACATGGCAGGGTTGGCAAAGGGGGAAATACGGCGTGGCCCGCGCTCATGGAGCGTGATCGAGGTTTCATACATTGTGCCAAGCCCGCCAATGCCCGAGCCGATCATCACGCCTGTGCGGCAGAGATCTTCTTCATCTGTCGGCACCCAGCCTGAATCTTTGACCGCTTCATCAGCAGCGGCGATGGCGAAATGGATGAAGGTGTCCATTTTCTTTTGTTCTTTGGGGGCGACATAAAGATCAACGTTAAAATCGCCGTTTGTTGGTGTTTCGCTGTCTGTGCGTGGCACTTGGCCTGCAATTTGAGAGGCGATGTCGGCGGCTTCGAAAGAGGTGATCTTGGTGATCCCGCTTGCGCCTTTGGTGAGTTGATCCCAATTATGGTCAACGCCCACGCCCAAGGGGGATACAATGCCTAATCCTGTAACAACAACACGTCTCATGATCTTTGTCCTTTTGATGATATAAATCGCGTATAAAATCAATGACCCGCATAAAGATGTTCATGCGGGTCACTCAAAATTCTGTTTCAAAAGCCCGATGGCTTATTCGGCGTTTGCCTTGATAAAATCAACGGCATCGCCAACGGTCTGGATTTTCTCGGCAGCATCGTCCGGAATTTCAACGTTGAATTCTTCTTCAAACGCCATAACCAGCTCAACAGTGTCCAGTGAATCGGCGCCCAGATCGTCAATGAAGCTGGCTTTTTCGGAGACTTTGGCTTCGTCAACACCAAGGTGTTCAACAACAATCTTTTTCACGCGTTCTGCAATATCACTCATTTATCTGTACCTTTGTTTTTTATTTTTACGGAATAACTCTTATAAATAATAAGGCAGGAATTAACCACCCTTTGTCTTTAAAATCAAGCCATTTTGTTGTTTAGCTTATGAAGCGCATAAATACTAGGGCTTGCGGTCTTTTTCCCCAGAGATATTCACAGCGCCATACAAAATGATTTTAATTTTTTGGGGCATATTGATGCCTAAATCATCGCCATGCCGCCGTTAATATGCAGGGTTTGTCCTGTCATGTAGCCGCTTTCGTCGCTTGCTAGATACACGGCGGCGGCGGCGATATCGTCGCTTGCGCCCATTTTGCCCATTGGAATGGTAGCGTTGATTTTGTCTTTTTGGTCATCGGTGAGCGCCTCTGTCATGGCGGTGGCGATAAAGCCGGGCGCGATGGAATTAACGGTAATGCCGCGGCTGGCGATCTCGGCTGCCATCGCTTTGGACCAGCCGATCATTCCCGCCTTTGAGGCGCAGTAATTGGCTTGGCCGGGGTTGCCCGTCACGCCGACAACAGAAGAAATATTAATAATGCGGCCAAAGCGCGCTTTCATCATCCCGCGCTGAACGGCTTTGGCGAGTTTGAAAGGGGCTGTCAAATTGACATCAATCACCTCCTGCCATTCTTCATCCTTCATCCGCATGGAGAGATTATCGCGTGTTAACCCTGCATTATTGACCAAAATATTGATGCTTCCCATGGCCTCATTTGCCTCTTTGACGAGCGCATCAATGCCATCTGCGCTTGAGAGATCGGCAGGGAGCACATGGACGCGGTCTTTAAGCTGGGCGGCGAGTGCGTTGAGTTTTTCTTCATTGCGCCCTGAAATGCCCACTATCGCGCCTGCTTTATGCATGGCAATGGCGATATCGCCGCCGATGCCGCCTGTGGCGCCTGTAATCAGGGCTGTTTTTCCTGTGAGATCAAACATAGTGTGTTCCTCTTTTTTAATGTGTCTGTCATTTTCTGGTTTCACACTAACGCCCTCTTTTTTGCAGGGCAAGGGGGCTTTTGGGCGTCATGAACAAGAAAGCGTCATTTGATTTGACAGAATGCGGGGAGCGCGATAAATCTGGGTTTATAAAAATAAAACAGGTTTTTGGTTCAAGGGAAATAATACTATGACAGCACAACCATCATTACTGCGCACGCTTTGGTATCGTATAATGGGTGAAGCGCCTTCTCAGCAAGCGCCTGTAGAGAAAAGTGCGAAAGCGGCTTTTAACGATGAAGTTTTAAGCCTTATGCAAAAAACGGATATGTGCAAAATGCGCCTGCAAGAGCTTGGCCTTGTTCGGCTTGAGGAATCTTTCGTACATGAGATGATGATCGGCCTTATGCCTGACCCGACAGCTGAGTTTTGCGGCAATATCAAAGGCTCTTTCCTCAAACGCGGGGATGGCCCGCCGCGCGACATCGTTTTTGTTGGCCTGATTGCGAGCCAAGAGGGTGGTTATTTCACAGCCGGATTTTTCCATGATGACGGCACGACCATGCATATCAAAGGCTTTGTTCCGATTGATACATTGTTTGATTATTTTGCTGACAACGCCCCAGCCCGTATTGAAGGCGCAACGCTTGATAAAGTGGTCAATGATTTATTTGCCTCGCCAGTCTTTGCCAAGCCTAGCGAAAGCGGCCTTTTGGGGCGCAAGTCAAAATGGCTTGATAACAACCATTTTACGCGATTTAACCGTGACTAAATCCTGAATTTACAGTGATTGAATAAAGGCTTCGATCTGCTCGGGTGTGCCGACAGAGCTGGCTTCAATATCACGGTTAATGCGGCGCACAAGGCCACTCAGAACTTTGCCTGCGCCCAGCTCAACCATTTCGGTGACATCATTTTCGCCCATCCACAAAACCGATTCGCGCCAGCGCACAGAGCCTGTGATCTGATCGACCAAAAGACGGCGGATATCGCTCGGCTCGCTGATGGCGCTGGCTGTGATGTTGGTGATAATAGGCACACAAGGCGGGCGGATGTTTGTGTCCGCTAAGGCGGTGGCCATGCGCTGGGCGGCGGGCGCCATCAAGCTACAATGGAATGGCGCGCTGACAGGCAGGGCGATCGCTTTTTTCGCGCCGCGCTCTGTGGCAAGCGCAATGGCGGCTTCAACTGCGCCTTTATGGCCTGAAACCACGACCTGCCCGGGGGAGTTATCATTGGCGGCTTGGCAGACATTGTCCGCGCCGCCGCTGGCTTCATCGGCAATCTTTTTGACATCATCATAATCGAGGCCCAAAATCGCCGCCATTGCGCCGACACCAACCGGCACAGCCTTTTGCATCGCCTGCCCGCGTAATTTCAACAAACACGCCGTATCAGCAATTTCCAAAGCGCTCGCCGCCGTCAGGGCGGAATATTCCCCCAAGGAATGCCCTGCGACAAAGCCGCACATCTGCTCTAAAGATTTGCCACCTTGCTTGCGGATCACGCTGACCACCGCCATCGACATCGCCATAAGGGCGGGCTGTGTGTTTTCGGTCAGGTTAAGGTCGGCCTCTTCGCCGCTGAACATCATCTCGGATAATTTTTGCGACAGCGCATCATCCACTTCTTCAAAAACAAGGCGGGCTTCAGGGAAGGTGTCGGCGAGATCTTTGCCCATGCCGATAAATTGCGAGCCTTGGCCGGGGAATATAAATGCGCGGGTCATGTGAAGATGCCTTTTTGTCTGTTTTTGAAACGAAAATATATTGTTTCAATTCATGACGAACGGGCGCAATTGTCAAGGTTGTATTTTTCTTGATCTGTATTATTTGGGGACTGTGTTTTTGAAGGGCGTATCTTTAAAGCCTATTATGGTTTGGGCGCGCCTGAATTTTTATTGTAAAGGCTGATCTGGCTCATTACAGCGCCGAACATAATAGCGCTCCCGATAGACACGGCGATTGTGGCCGGGCTTGCCATGGCGGAAAAGGCTTCGTTTAATGTGGCAAATTCTTCGTGGCCCACGCGCTTGCTGGCTTCAACATAAGCGGCGGTGCCCATTGCGGTTAGGGCCGCGCCTGTCCATGCGGTGGCTTTGCCGGAGGCTTTGACAAATTCCATGAACAAAGCCGATCGGGGCGCTTTTTGCGCGCTATCGTCTTTTGTGGGTGTGTTTGTGTTGTCTGCCATGGTTGTTGCCCTGTTTTATCTTTATATTTTGTTTTTATTGATTCCTTATCGTTTTAACGCTTGCCTCAGATTATGGCAAGTTTTTCTTGTGGGTCGCCGTAAAACGCTTTAACAATCAAAGTTGAATATGACCACAAATCCAGCAAGGATAACCCTCGTTATGCGTATATTTTTAATTCGTCACGGCTTTTCCGAAGGGAATGAAAATCTTGATAATTACGCGCTGCGCGGCGATTCCAACATAGAGCTTACCAGAGCAGGCTGGGAACAAGCCGCCGGCGCCGGCGCTTTTTTACAGCGCTATCTCACGGCAAACCCTTCCGGCTCAAGCCGCAGCCCGCGCTTGTGGGTGAGCCCTTATAAGCGCACACGCCAAACCGCCAGCGGGCTTTTGCACGGTATGGGCGAAAACGGTCTTATTACAGAGCCTGCGCGCATTCAAGAGGCGCTGATTGAGCAAGATTTTGGGCTTTATTCTCACTTGCATGATGAGAAGAGCCGCAAGGCTTTTAGCCCGCTTATTTCCGAATTTGTCGATAAAGCGCGGGCGCGCGAGAAGTTTTTTGCCCGCTTTCCGCTGGGCGAAAGCCCTTATGATGTGCAAAGGCGCATCAAGCCGTTTTTTGAGACGATCTTTCGCGATAAGGAAAAAGGCGTTGAGGATTGTGTCTGTGTCACGCACGGCGTGACATTGCGCGCTTTTGCGATGGCGTTTTTGCATATTGATCCGGCAGCGTACGAAGACTTCCCCAACCCGCCTAATGGCGGTGTTTATGTGATTGAAGACACAAAGCAAGGGCGCTATAGCCTGCGCCAGATTTATGACGGGCAAAGCGGGAAAGAGGTCGATATTGACTGGGGCGCGGCGCTGGATGCGGGGAAAACAACCTTGCCTGAAGTGCCGTATTTTTTAAAGCGCGCGCCATAAAGTGATGGTAGGGCGCGCTAAAGGCTTGTAAATGGCGGGTTATTACAGTTTGCACTTATGAAAAAACTCATGTAGATTTTATCCTTAATAATAAAAAGAAATAAAACAGGGACGATAACTTTATGAAACAACATCTTAAAAAAATGATGATGCCGCTGGCTGTGGTCTTTTCATTGGCGGCAGGCGGGGCGGCAATGGCCGATGATAATGATGCAGAGCTTGCCTTTCAGTGCAATGCGCCTGATTTATCATCAATGAGCCTGCCGGATCGTATTGAAACCCTGATGCCGTCTAATGTTTTTGTATCTAATCTTGTTTCACCTGCGCCAGGCGCACCGCCACAAGCCAGTGGTCTTGGTAGTGGCTTTATTGTTGATAGCGAGCGCGGTTATATTTTAACAAATAATCACGTCATTGACGGCGCGGCCGAAATTCGCGTGACATTTTATGATGATACAACCATCAATAATTTAGGGCAGGAAATTACAGCGCGCCTTTTGGGCGTTGATGAAACGCTTGATTTGGCTGTGTTACAAATTGATTTTGCCGGGCCTTTATCATGCGTGACCTTAGGCGATAGCGACCAAGTGCGCCGCGCCGACCAAGCCAGCGCGATCGGTAACCCGCTCGGCCAGGCTTTCACCTTCACCCAAGGGTATATTTCCCACACGCAGCGTAGCACAGACGGCGGCAGTGGCCTTTATGACTTTTTCCAGACAGACGCGGCGATCAATCGCGGCAATTCGGGCGGCGGTCTTTATAATATTGCTGGCGAAGTCATCGGCATGAATACTGCCATTTTATCCCAAAGCGGCGGCAGTATCGGTATCGGTTTTGCAACCCAATCAAACGACATTGCCGAAGTTGCCAATGACATCATTCTATATGGCATGGCGCGCCGCGCTGGCCTTGGTGTACAAATTCAAGATATTACAGACGATATTGCCAATGCGATGGGGCTTCAGAGCGGTGTTGGTGTCATAATTTCGGGCGTCGTGCCGGATGGCCCTGCCGATTTTGCAGGTCTTCGTGCGTCCGACATTATCTTGGAAGTCGAAGGCGTTGAGATGAACACGACCAATGAGCTGGCGCGAACAATCTCACGCTTTAACCCAACCGACCGCATCGCGATCAAAATTATGCGTGATGGCGCGTTGCAAACGATTGAAGTTGCGTTAATGGACCGCGAAGCGGCGCTGAATGTTGAAGACGAAGACAATCCTGAACGCACGCCGCGTTTGCCTGTGCCGATGCCGTAAGCGCTTCTTTTTAAAAAACGATAGAACACAAAAAAAGCCCCGCATGATACGGGGGGTATAGTGATAGGTTAGAAAGTTCTGAAATCTGACCATATTTACCAACTAAAATTGATTTAACCGCTATCTTAGTTGATAGCGGTTTTTTCTTTGTGTAATAACGGTTTAAAGTGGTTTTATTGTTCGTTTTTTGCTACAAATAACCATGGCAAAAACACAATTAAAATTGAATGTTGATAACGATATATCGAATGATAATGAGTGGTCAAATAGAGGCGATTATTGGTTAAAAAAGATTAACCCAATTCCGCAATATACAGCCCGTAAACGCCGCATCATTCACAAACCACTCATATTAAGCGGTCATGGCATTAAATTAAATATTGATAGAGATACGTTACTTATTAAATGCGGTTTTACTCATTACCCTCAAACACGAGAAGAATATCGGTTTTTCCCCAATGATCGCCAATTGCCCTCACGAATTGTTATATTGGATGGTGACGGTAGTTTAAGTTTTGATGCCCTTCAATGGTTATCAGAACAGGGCGTACCCCTTATTCAAATTGATTGGCAAGGCCATACTTCATCTATTGGTAATGCGTCTTATGCTTCCGATACCGATTTAGTAAAAAGCCAATTAGAGATACAAAAACAAGATAACGGTTTTGAATTTTCAAAATGGGTAATTTTGCAAAAAATAAAAAATTCATATCAAACGATTAAAAAAATATCGGGTAATTGCGATACCGCAAAACCAATGCTCCTCAAAATTAAAGAACAAGAAATCAAATTAAAAGATAATCCACCTCATAATTTAGCGTCATTATTGGCAATAGAGGGAATCGCGGCGGCGGCTTATTTTCGGTATTGGTACACATTACCCCTTAAGTGGCGTGGATTAAATCTGAAGCATATTCCGTCAGAATGGGAAAATATCGGCACACGCATTGGAAATACGAGAAAGAGCAATCAATTAGCCAATCATCCTGTTAATGCCATTTTGAATTACGCCTATGCTATTCTTGAAAATCAAGTGCGGGGTTATGTTGTTGCCGCAGGGCTTGACCCTACGATTGGATATATGCACTCGAATAGTAAAGATAGAACATCTCTTATATTTGATATTATGGAGCCATTACGCCCTATAATAGATCAATATATTTTAGAATTTGTCCTTAGTCGTACATTTGCACCCGATGATTTTACATTAAATAAAAATGGCGTATGTCGATTACACCCTCAATTTGCGCGATATATAGTCAAGTTAATGCATGATATTCCAGAAATAAACACGGTGACAAATAAAATCATTAAGCAATTAATCGGTAAAAACATTCAAATTAATTTATAATTACGCTATATTTTTAAAAAAGAAAATAAAAAGCGATATTTTAAATTTGGAAAATTATTTACAAGACATAGAAAAAGCAAAAGAAATATTAGGGAATGATATTTTAGAGTGCTTAAAAAATGTGTTTATTCATTTAGATGGTGAACCGCCATGCGTAGAGAAACGAAGATATCGCGCAAATAACCCTAGTCATATGGTGTTATTAGATATTTTACAGCATGAGTATCAATTTATTTATATTGAGCGAATTGAAAACAAAGATTTTTATTTATTAAAATCATATGCATTGCCTTTAATTGAAACAAACAAATCAAAAGCCTTATTAAAGGCTATGTCTGAAATATATTCGTACCTTCCTAATTTATACTTAGCGCATCTTGATGAAACTATATTGGTAAAAGAATTATTCGAAATATCCAATTTGAAAAAAGATATATTTTTAGAGGCCTTATTTTATATGGGCGGGTTTCACGATATTCATACAGGCTTAAGTCCTAACTTCCCTTATCAAAAAAAGTCTAGTTTTCAAATCTCTGAAAAAGTTTTGGTAAAAGGGTTTTTACAAACAGCAACCGACTATTACAGGTGGAATATTTTAAATAATAATAAGAATATTCGATTGCCTGATAAAGAGTCGCATACGACACGAGGTAGACCGTCAAAACAGGCAATGATTGAAGATGCATTCATGAGGCTAGATACTCAAGGTAAAATAAATCGTAATGAATCTACTCAATCCCACTATTCTAATATCCGTAATTCTATAAAAATATTATATCCTGATGCTGACGACAAAGGATTATCTGACGAAACAATAAGGCGCACTATTCGCAAATATGTTTAAAAAATTATCCTCAAAAATACCCTCAAAATTATTTCTATTTTTGTGACATTTATCGAGGTTTATATCTGATTTACTTTTGATTCTTAAATGAGAAATAAAGGTAGGTTATGAGTAATAAAAAACGCGATTACAGTGCAGAATATAAAAGACGTATTGCGCGTGGAAAGGCGAAGGGATTATCTCTATCGCAAGCGCGGGGGCATCCTAAAGCCAATGAAAAGTATGTTGGGAAATCCAAACCGATTGCCGATAATAAATTACAAATCAGTTTAAAATCTTTGCGTGAGGGTAATTCTTTATCAGATGCCGCAAAAGAAATCCGTGTATCACCACAACGGTTACGCAACCAAGCCAAACAATTAGGGGCTATTCGTAAAAAGGGTAATCGTTGGGTTGTTAAAAATACCCTGCCACGCAAAATGCTCATTTATAGCAATGGCGAAGCGGCATCTATAATTATTGGTAAATTTCATTATGCCTCTAAATTAGGGCGTTATATGGCAGGCGTTAAACGATTTTTACGCACCAATGATATTAAACATTTAAAGCCCTTTATCGGCAAGTCTATCAAAGATCAAAATAACAAAATCTATATTTTTGAAACAAATCCAAACTCACTCTATCGCATTGCGACTAGTGGAAATGAATCATTTGAACAAGTTTATCGCATCATTATTTAAAAGGAGAAAAAAACATGAATGATAAAGAAGCACGCAAACAAAAACGCCTTGAAACTCTAGGCTCTAATCATCCCACTTGCACTGTATGCGGTGAAGATAATTGGGAGTGCCTTGAACAACATCATATTGCAGGCCAACATTATAGTGATGATTTATGCAATGTATGCCGTAATTGTCATCGTAAATTAAGTGATTCACAATATGATCATCCCAAGAAAATAAGTGCCGAGAATATAACACTCGAAAATATAGGGCATTTGTTAATTGGCCTTGCTGATTTTTTCGAACTTTTAGTGGAACGATTAAAAGAATACGGACAATATTTAATCCAAAGCGCTCAAGATCGGTTGCATCATGGCTAATCAAAATATTCCTATTAGTGATGAATTGCCAATCGCTTTACGCGCCTATGTCACAAAAAATGAGCCAATAACAACGATATCACCACCGATGCAAAAGAGACCTGCACGTAAAAAACTTGAACCATCCCAATGGACATTAATCTTTGATACTGAAACCACAATTGATGCGTCACAAAAGTTACGATTTGGAACATATCAAGTGCGTAAAGGTGATATTAAAACGCATAAGGGCATTTTTTATGATGATACCGTTTTATCAGAGGATGAAATCAATACTCTTAAAGAATGCGCGTTAGCACATAATTTAAATATTTTAACAGTTCAAGAATTTATCAAAAAGATATTCTTTGGCGTTGGTTATAAATATCGTGCGCGCATTGTTGGCTTTAACTTACCCTTTGATATTTCACGTTTGGCGATAGATCACGCCGAGGCAAGAACGACAAAACACAATAAATTAATGCAGGGTGGATTTACCTTTAAATTAATCGATAATGATTTTTATCCAAGGGTACAGATCAAGCATATGTCTGCGCGCAATTCATTTATTCAATTTACATCCCCAAAAGGGCAAAGAACATCAAAGTCTAATCGTAAGAAAAAACGTTATCAACCTCCTCGGCGTGGATTTTTCATTGATGTTAAAACATTAGCGGCGGCACTTACCAGTCAATCACATACACTTGATTCATTGGCTAAATCTTTGAGGGTTGATGCATTAAAAAAATTAACTGATGATCACGGTAAAACACTAACAATCGATTATATCGAATACGCAGTAGGAGACACTGAAACCACATGGCAATGTTATAAAAAGCTTCAAAAACTCTATGATTTACATGGATTAGAATTAACTCACTCGCATAATATTCACAGCGAGGCCAGTTTGGGTAAAGCCTATTTACGCGATATGGGTATTCAACCATGGCAAAAGATGCAATCGGATTTCCCTAATGATCTCACTGGTATCATTATCAGCACATATTTTGGTGGACGTTCCGAAGTACATATTCGTAAAAAATCTACTCAAATACTATATTGTGATTTTTTATCCATGTATCCAACCGTTTGTACTTTAATGGGATTATGGCAGTTTGTAACGGCACAAGGTATGAATTGGCATGATAGCACCAAAGAGATAAAAGCATTCTTCGATAATTTCAAAATATCTGATTTACAAAATCCCGATACGTGGAAATCATTAACCACACTTGTTAAAATTAAACCTGATAGTGACGTATTTCCTGTGCGTGCAAAATATGGCGGTGATGCACAATATACAATCGGACTGAATTATTTAACAAGTGATGAAAATTTATGGTTTACCCTTGCTGATTGCATTTCATCTCAAATTTTAATTGGTAAAACTCCCAAAATAATAGAGGCGATATCATTTACACCGAGCGTACCGCAAGACAATTTAAAACCTGTATGTATTGCGGGCAATCAAGATTACACAGTCAATCCCTATGAAGGTGATTTTTTCAGGCGTGTTATTGATTTGCGGAGTACGGTAAAAGATAAAATCAAAACCGCAACACCCTATGAGAAAGATAGCTTTGAAAACCAACAGCTTGCCCTTAAAATTTTAGCCAATGCGACCAGTTACGGTATTTTTGTTGAATTAAATGTTGAAGAAGAAAAACAAAAACAGAAATTAATCTGTCATGGATACAACGGCATTCCAACGCCCTTAGAAAAGAATAAATTTGAAAAGGCAGGAACATTTTTTCACCCGCTTTTAGCAACATTAATAACAGGTGCAGCACGTTTAATGCTTGCGACAACAGAGCGCCTGACAGTAGATGCAGGATTGGATTGGGCATTTTGTGATACGGATAGTATGGCGATAGCTAAACCTGATGATATGACACAGGATGATTTTTACAAACGCGCCATATCCGTACAAGAATGGTTTACACCCCTTAATCCATACTCAAAAAACAAATCACCATTGCTAAAAATTGAAGATTATAATTATAGCCCAGATGATAGAAGTAAATTACAGCCTCTTTATTGTCACGCCGTATCATCAAAAAGATACGCGTTATATAATTTAGATGAGAATAATAAACCTGTTTTAAAAAAAGTATCCTCACATGGTTTAGGTCATCTAATCGCACCGTATCAAAACCCTAATATTCAAAATTTAGAAGATGCACAACCTTGGCAACAAGATTTATGGTTTGAGATCATTACCTCCTCACTTGAAAATAGGCATCCTGATTATCAAAGCTTGAAAGGTTTTAATACGCCTGCTGTTAGTCGATATGGCGCAACAAAACCCATATTAGAGAGATGGTTCAATATTTATAACGCTGATAAAGATTATAATGATCGTGTTCGCCCTTTTAATTTTTTAC
>Ga0307933_1001419_pt1 | contig 18740 bp, 8 predicted proteins | sample OrgLakmetageno88_FD_201811 | JGI IMG/M metagenome (GOLD analysis project Ga0307933, IMG submission 201811) | Saline water microbial communities from Organic Lake, Antarctica - #88 | ecosystem: Environmental > Aquatic > Non-marine Saline and Alkaline > Saline | place: Antarctica: Organic Lake...
CGTAGCTGGGTTGACTTGTCGCCCAGTCCCCGAACCAGCGACCGACCGGCACAGCCAACCCGGCTACGAACAAGTCACACCAAACCGGACCCCGTAGCTGGGTTGACTTGTCGCCCAGTTCCCGAGCCAGCGACCGGGCGGCAGAGCCAACCCGGCTACGCACAACCCACGCCAAACCGAACCCCGTAGCTGGGTTGACTTGTCGCCCAGTTCCCGAGCCAACGACCGGGCGGCAGAGCCAACCCGGCTACGCACAAGCCACGCCAAACCGAACCCCGTTCCTAGGGCATGGGGTCGGACCCCATTATCTGACTCTAGTGGTTAAACCGACATTAGAATCGATGGAAAAGTTAACATCATCTTACGACGACTTCTTAGCGACCATTGTCGCATCTACGATCAACTACTCAGCCTGAAACTCTTCGAGCTTCCAAATCGGCTGGCCGCACTCTTCGGCGATTTCGTTGAAGGCTTTGATTTCGGCTTCGGAGAACAAGAGGCCGCCTGCTTGGGCGACGCGTTCTGCCCAGCGGGCTTCTAGTTGCCCAGGCAGTAGGCAGTTTTCGTTGCCGTGCCCGAGTATATCCTCGATCACTGCTTTTACATTGGCCGCTTGATCACGCCCTTGCGCAAAGGCACCGCCATTGATGGCGTCGGGGTGGATGACTTGGAAATAAAATGCGGGGGTGCGTTTTTCTCCAGCTGGAATCTCGCGGCTGCGCAGCGTGGGCAAGCTGCCGCCGATAAAGGCACCGACGATCTCGTTGATTAAGCTCAAGCCGTAGCCCTTATGTGCGCCAAAGGGCACGAGTGCTTTGACCTCGTTGGCGTCTGTGGTGGGGTGGCCGTCTTTATCGACAGCCGCGTTGGGCGGTAAGGCGGTGCCCTCGCGCTGGAATTGTTGCACCCGCCCCATCGCGATCACGGAGGTCGCCCAGTCGATGACGATCGGGAAGCCGACTGCATCTGTGGTTGGGAAGCCCCAGCTGTGTGGGTTGGTGCCGAGGGTAGGAAATTTACCCATGAACGGCACGACTTCAGCCAGCGCTGCCGTGCAATTCGTGTAGGCGATGTAGCCGCGCTTGGCCGCTTCCATCACGTAGCCGCCGCCCCAAAGGTAGTGAAACGCGTTGTCCACCGAGACTTGGCCGATCCCATAAGTGTCTGCCAGTTCGCAGGCACGGTCAATGGCCTCGTAGGCCGTGGCTTGGCCGAGCTTCTTATTGGCATTCCATATCTCGCTGGCTGCAAAGCGACAAGGCAGCTTCTCGATTTCAACCGCAGGGGTGCAGCCACCTGTTACGCTGCCAAAGAGATGGTCGAGGTGCAGTGCCTTGATCGCATTGTGCGTGCGGATGCCATGCTGGGACGCAAGATTCGAAAAGCGCGCGGCTTGCGCCGATTCGTCCGCAGTGTAGCCACGATTTTGATACGCTTTGGAGACGAGGTCGGCGTGTTGCTCGAAGGAAACGATATAAAGTTTTTCGGACATGATAAGGAATACAGTTTATTTGATTACGGCTGCGGGCGGTGCGACCTCATTCACTTGAGCGAGGGCTTTTTCACCTTTGAGCAGGTTGACAAGATTCTGGGTAGCCATGCCAGCTTGGCGTTGGACGCTCTGGTAAGTGCGCGAGCCGACATGCGGGGTGATGATGCAGTTCTTGGCACCGAGCAGCGGGTGATCGGCGGGGGGCGGCTCTTGATCGAGCACATCAGCTCCGTAACCTCCGAGTTGACCGCTTTTCAGCGCGCCTGCAATGTCGCCAGTATGGGTAAGCTCACCGCGACCGCAGTTGATAAGTATCGCACCCGCTTTCATGTTTTTAATGGTAGCGGCGCAGATCATGTCGCGCGTTTCTTCGGTCAAGTTGGTGTGTAAAGAAACGATATCGCTGGAGCGCAAGAGCTGCGTGATGCCGTCGGCGCTCTGAATGTTTTGCTCTTTGGCAAAATCCTCTGGCCAGTAGAGATCGTAGCCGACGCATTTCATACCGAAGGCGTTGGCACGAATCGCCACTTCGCGCCCGATGCGCCCGAGGCCAATAATACCGATGGTTTTGCCTAGAATCTCATGGCCAGTCATCCGCTTCCAACCGCCCGCTGCGGTGATGTTGGCCTGCTCTATGAGGTTTTTAGATAGCGCCAAAATCAGCATGAAGACGTGCTCGGCGACCGTGGTGTGATTCACACCAGGACAGAAGCTGACGGGGATATTGTGTTTCGTCGCGTAGCTGACATCAATCTTGTCCACACCGATGCCGTATTTGGAAATGATCTTTAGTTTGGGGAGCGACTTATCGATCACGGCTTGGGTGATCTCGTCGTCGCCGCACAGAAAGGCGTCGAAGTCGCCAGAGATCTCCAACATGCGTGCTTCAGAGAGTGGCCCGCGCTCGCGGACGATTTCAGCGCCTGTGCTTTCGAGCAGCGCATGGTGCGCGCCGGGGCAGTCTTGATACGATGTGGTGGTGAGTAGGATTTTCATATTGAGATGCGGGATTAAACTGGCAGATCGAAGTTGAAGTAATTTTTAGCGTTGTTGTAGCAGATGTCGGCGACGAGTTGGTCGAGAAGTTCTTGATCATCAGGAATCAAACCGGCTTCTACATCGGAGCCTAAGATAGAACAGACGAGTCGTCGGAAATATTCGTGACGCGGGAAGCTGAGGAAGCTGCGTGAATCAGTCAGCATGCCGACGAAGCGGCTGAGTAACCCCACACTCGAGAGCACGTCGATCTGTGTGCGCATACCATCGAGCGTATCGACGTGCCACCAACCGGAGCCGAGCTGCATTTTACCTGCTGTTTGACCGTCTTGGTAGCTGCCCATGAGTGTTGCGAGCGGGTAAAGCAGCGCTGGATTCAGGTGATAGAAAATACACTTCGGCATCGTGTCTGCACTGGCAATACTATCGAGAAAGCCTGCTAAGCGTCGAATCACTGGCTCGTCAAACATGGAGTCGTAGCCGGTATCGGGACCGAGCCTTTTGAGCATTAAGCCGTTGGTATTACGAATCGCCCCGAGGTGAAACTGCATCGTCCACCCACGCGCGGCATTCCAACGCGCGACATACTGCAATAAATAGGTCATCCACTGGTCGGCCTGCTCTGCATTGAGCGCTTGGCCTGCGCGAAGTTTCTTAAAGATCGCTTCGGCCTCGCTGTCTGTGCACGGACTGAACGGGCAATACTCAATGCCATGATCAGTCAAGCGGCAGCCGACTTCGTGGAAAAAGTCGTGGCGCGCCTTAAGCGCATCAACCAAGGCAGTCGCGCAATCGAGCGACTGGCCGCACACTGCGGCGAGTTGATCCGTCCACTCGTTCCAAGCCTGCACGTTGGTGGTGATCATGGCCTTATCTGGCCGATAGGTTGGGAAGATCTTGGTCTTGAGTGCACTTGCATTATGAGCGGTATGGTGCTCGAGCGAATCAATCGGATCATCGGTGGTGCCAATCGCGCGTATGTCGAACTGCTTACATATATTATGCACGTTGAAGCTGTCTTCGGCCAGTTTGGCGTTGCTGAGTTCCCAGATTGCGTCGGCTGTTTTTGGACTCAGCACGAGGTCGGTATCGAAGTAGCGTTTGAGTTCAAGGTGCGCCCAGTGGTGCAGCGGATTACGCAGGGTTTGTGGCACCGTGCGCGCCCAAGCGTCGAATTTTTCTTTGGGTGAAGCCTGGCCGGTCACGAATTCTTCCGATTCTCCGGCGGCTCGCATGGCGCGCCATTTGTAGTGATCCCCGCCCAGCCAAATCTCAGCTAGATCAGGAAAACGCGCATTGTTGGCAATCGCTTCAGGCGGCAGATGGCAATGGTAGTCCATCATCGGCTGGTGCGCCGCCACTTCATGGAAAAGGCGTTGTGCGGTTTTATTCGGGAGCAGGAAGTTTTCGTGGAGGTAGGACATTTTAAAAGTTCTGAGGTTTTCGATTATCTGGTTTTCAGTTGGTTGCTTGTTAAAAAAAAACAGGAAACTAGAGAACTGAAAACCGAACAACTGCGATCTAAGCGTAGCCGCGAAGCTTAGCTTCGCCGCTACGCTTAGATCGTCATCGAAGCGTAGCCACCGTCAACGACGATCTCGGCTCCATTCATGAAGCTGCCGGCATCGCTGGCGAGCAGCAGTGTGGCACCGATCAACTCGTGCGCTTCGCCGAAGCGCTTGGCAGGCGTGTGCCCCATGATGGATGCAATGCGTTCGGGGTTGAGCACTTTCTTATTTTGCTCTGCTGGAAAGAAGCCTGGCACAATGGTGTTCACACGGACATTGTGCACCGCCCACTCGCGCGCCAAATTTTTAGATAAGTTGTGCACCGCCGCCTTGGTCGCTGAGTATGTGAAGACTCGGGAAAGCGGAACGATGCCGCTCATGGAACCGATATTGATAATACTACCGCCCTCCCCGCGCTCGACTAGGTATTTGCCAAAAACTTGTGAGGCAAAGAGCACGGCTTTTAGGTTCGTATTTAGAATGCTGTCAAATTCGGCCTCCTCGATTTCGAGAATCGGTGTGGGCGAGTTAATGCCCGCGCCATTGACTAGGATGTCCACGCCCCCCGATTTTTTAATCACCTGCTCCAGTAGATCTTGAATAGATGCCTTCGAGTTGACATCCACTTTCTTAAAGTAAGCTTTGCCGCCTGCGGCTTCGATCTTGGCGAGCCGTGCCGCTGCTTTTTCTTCGCTGCGTCCAACGAGCACCGTCACAGCTCCGGCTGCGGCAAGACCTTCGGCCATTGCTCCGCAGAGTTCGCCCGTGCCGCCGATGACGACTGCGACTTTGTTTTCAAGACCAAACAGGGTAGTGAGATATTCTTCATGTTTTAACATGCTTATATTTTATCAGAATTACACCTTGATATAAATGGATTGCTCTCTCATATATTTGCACTATTTCATCATTCAGCTACACGGGCATATTGATAGTTTTCTGCGGTAGGCAGCCTTCCTATGTTACGTCTGCAAATATTAGCATGTTAGATAACACACAGGCTTGTTCCTTTACATCCATCGAGGTCGTTGACCGCCCATGGTTTCCGTATTTGTGCACTGAAGTGGAGCACTGGGAGTGGAAGACTTCGGGGGACGGACATTACAACTTTTGGATGGCGCTTGCGGGGGAAGGTTACCTGCGCTGCGAGGAGGAGACGTATCGAATTTATCCTGGTGCTTTTTTCATTTTCTCACCGAATCAAAATATTACGGCTGCGCACTATTCCGGCCCGCGCATCTCTCGGTTTTCCGCGCACTTTCATCCGCTCAAGAACCGGCAGCGTATGACGGGCGCTTCTGGCCTCCAGCACCTAGGTGGCGTCGTGAAGTCACTGAGTCTGGCGCAGCGGCAAATCGACGTGATCATGCGCATCGCCTTGCGCCGCGACGACGACGCAGTGCTTGCCGAGAAGCTCTACGAGTTTATCCTCCAATGCACCGGCGATCGCGAAGCCTTGCCGGAGGTCGCTCTGAGTGCGCGTGTCTCGCAAGCGCTGCGTGTTTTCAGAGAAACGCCAGCTGCCGTGACTACGATTTCCGAAATCGCGCGGGATTTGGGCGTTTCTCGCTCGCATTTCGACCGCGAGTTTACCCAACAAACTGGTCAAGCTCCGAAGCAGTTTCTAATCAACTGCAAAATGATCGAAGCACGTCGCTACTTGGAGAGTAGTCACCTCAGAGTCGGCGAGATCGCGGAAGCGCTCGGCTATAAGGATATCTATTTTTTCAGCCGCCAGTTTAAGCAATTAATAGGAAAGTCACCGCTGCAATACAGAAAAGAGATTCAGTAATGCACTTTGACGCTGGGGCCTTCGACCCACACGCTTTCGATCTGCACAACCTTCGGGAATTCTTGAGAGCCGAACTCGTTCTTTTGCAACTGCCCGACGACGAGATCGACACCGGCGCTGCCGACGACGCGGTTGTTTTGCCGCATACCAGCTATGTTGGCAAGGGCGTCGTGCCAGTCGAGGTGGACGAGGCCGAGGTCTTTGGGGATACTGACGCCGTCGTCTTGCAGGGCATCGTAGAGCTCGGACTTATTGGTGATGACGACATCGGGCTTTTGCTGGCGGATGGCTAAGAGGGCTTGACTGGGATCGGCCTCATTTAGAGCCACCGCAGCGAGCTGGTCTTTGGGTGCGAGGCGGCGACAAATGCTGTAGAAGCCTGCGCTAAATTTATCTTCAAGTAGCGAGTCGTCTTCGGGCGGCACCACCAGCATCGGGCGCTTATAGCCGAGCTCTAGCACCTTTTCGGTGGCTCGGCGGGCGGTCAAGTATTGATCGTTGGAGGCACAGTTGAGCTTGTTGTTGAGGTGTGTGACTCCGATCACGGCACAGGCGAAGTCATACCAAAAATCGACGTATCCTTGGTCTATAGTGTCGGGGCTGAGCGCGGCGACGAGTATCAACGCGCGGATGCCACGCGTCTCCACGATTTGCTTGAGCCGCTGTGGCCGCATGTCAGGCTGTTGCAACCAGAACTCTTCGATGCCGTAGCCGAGGTCTTCGGCACGGCGGAGGACGCCCTCGCGCAGGCGTCGAAAAGTGTGGTTTTTGCGCAGATCTTGGATTGGCGAGCAGTTGATCAGGGCGAGGTTGGCCTGAAAAGTGGGCTGCCGACCGGCGCGTAACTGAGTCATGAGCGAATCCACGACAGGATTGCGCCGGTAGCCCATCTCGCGGGCAATGGCCTGCACGCGCAGGCGCGTCGATTCCGGTATGCGGGGATCGTTACGCATGGCGAGGGAGACAGCAGACTTGCTGACTCCAGCAACTAGGCCTATTTGCTGCATGTTGGGGCGATGCTCAGGGGTATCGGGCATAAATTTCTTAGAATGCTAGGGTCTAACTTACTTCTGCAATAGAAGCGGCTATTTGACAGTTGAACAAGCTTAAACGACGTTTGTTGAACTGTCGAATTGTGCGCTCGCTTTAGTTCCGGAATATTTTGGCATAACTTGTATTCTAATCTTCATAGAATGCCTATACTTTTAGGCGATACACCCCATGTTACTACCCTGCAAACCTTTGATCGCTGGTCTCAAGCTGGCTGCCTTACTCCTCACCCTGCTGCTGGCACGCGCGGCCTACGGCGAGGCAATGCTGCAGTATTTCAATACTGACTGGCCTGAGATCACACGTAAGATGCCCGAGATCGCCGAGGCTGGCTACTCTTCACTGTGGTTGCCACCCCCCACCAAAGCCTCGGGTGGACTCTCGGTCGGCTACGATCTGTGGGATCCTTTCGACCTCGGCAGCATCAACCAGCGCAATACGGTGCGCACCCGCTACGGCACCGAGGCCGAGCTACAGCTGCTGATCCGAACGGCGCACCGCTTCGGCATCCGCGTTTACTTTGACAACATCATGAACCACCGAGCCTTCGACATCCCGGGGTTCAACGAAAATACGCCGATCGACATCTACCCCGGCATGGTGCCGGAAGACTTCCACCTGCGCACCACGCAGGAGGGCTTTTACCGTAAGTGGGATAACACCCGCGACTGGAACAGCGCATGGCAGGTGCAAAACCTCGGCCTGGCCGACCTGATCGACATCGCGCAGGAGCCCGGAACAACCAATTTTAACTTCGGCCCCAACGAGGGCGACACGTTCCCAAAAATTAAATTCATCCGCGATCTAGAGCGCCCCGAGCAATATTTCCAAGATAAAGACTTCAACTACATCGGCTTCGGCGGCCTGCTGCCGCTCGCACAAGGTCTGCTAAACGACGCCGGCGACCCCAGTCCGAGCGAAGCGCAGATCCGCGCACGCGCCCAGCAATACCTGCAAGACAACGCCTCCGTTTACGAGGAATACGTGGAAGACTACCTCAACCGCGCCGCCCGCTGGCTGATGGATCGCACCAAGGCCGACGGCCTGCGCCTCGACGCGGTCAAGCATATCCGTGCCGACTTTTTCGGTGCCACGTTTGGAGAGGGTAAAGACTTCGACGATTACGGCTACCTCGGCCAAGTGCAGCGCCAGTTCAATCTCAGTCGCGGCTTCAGCGACCCGAACCACCGCGACACCGTCTTCGATACCGAAGCCCCGCGCGACGATGCCATGGTCTTCGGCGAGCACCTCGGCGAGCCTCCTGGCTACGGCCCCTACTTCGACGCAGGTATGCGCCTAATCGATAACCCGCTGCGCACCGAGTTTAACAACCGCCTCGGCAGTCCGTTTAATGGTCTCAATGGCTTCGACAGCCCGGGTGCTGGCGGCTTTGACCCTAGCTTAACTGTGATGCACGCACAGAGCCACGATAGCGACTTCGCCGCCCGCCGCGAGTTGCAGCACGCCATGTATTTCACCCGCGCCGGGCTGGGGCTGCTCTATACCGACGGCAACTATCAAGCTGAAACGCTAGGCGAGTCGGGCGGTGCCTTCCCTCGTCACTCCAACACCTCCTTCCTCGGCCAGTGGGACGATCCGCGCGTGCCTAACCTACTCTACATCCACGAGCAATTTGCCCGCGGCGACCAGTTAGGCCGCTTTTCGGATAGCGACGTCGTCATCTACGAGCGCATCGACAGGCGCGAAAACGGCGGCATGAGCGAAGGCGACGCCGTCACCCTGCTCTTCATGCTGAATGATAACTACGCCGCCGGCCAAGGCCGCACCTTCACCACCAGCTTCCCCGCGCAGGCGGGCGGCAGCGATGCCTACCTCTATAATTACTCCACCTATGGCGGCGGCTTTTACGCCTACGCCTCTAACATTACCAACGGCTCCGTGCTCATCCCCGAAGGCGGCTACTTCGCCTTCTCTTGGAAAAACCCCGATCCCTCTGAGCTATGGGCCAACTCTGGCGGGCGCCCACTCACCATCTATCAAAACGGCGCAGAAGTCGGCACTGTTGACGTGCTACGCCGCGACGGGCCTAACGGCGATGCCGACTTCCACGGCGACACCCTCCCCGCCAGCAGCCGCCCCATCATCGACAACCCCGACAGCACCGACTTCACCTACACCGCCAGCGTGCCCCGCATCACCGACGGCACTCAAGTCCGCTTCGTCGCCCGCACCGACGGCTCCGCCGAAAGCATCCTGCTTAAGCTCGACGGCGGCATCGACCTCAACGAGGAAAGCCACTCCGGCGGCGACCCGCGCGACAATCCGCCCGCCCTCGCCACCGACACATTCCTCGGCTACGAGCAAGCCGCATTCGTCGACCGCATCGGCCCCGAAAAATTCGCCGCCACCGACGTGGCTCGCTGCATCTTCGGCTCGGCCGGTGCCGAGACTTTCACTGCCGGTGCCGCCACTACCGACGGCTTCGGCAATAACCCGCAAGAGGCCGCCGCCGCCACATTCATCTTTCACGATCCCACCGCCGGATTCGAGGGCTGGGCACCCGACGATGCCGCACTTGCCACCGCTACCCAGCTCGACCAGACAGGCAGCTCGACCATCATTTGGGCAAAGACCAACAGCGTCGGCGCAGGCTTCAAAGCCCATGTTTACTACACCAGCGACGGCTCCAACCCCGAAGGCGCAGGCGGCTGGGGCCGCGGCACCACTCAAGTCGCTGAGGCTGCCTACGTCATCCCCAACAATGTCGACGGCGATAACTGGTGGCGCGCCGAGATCGACCCCACCCCCGCTGGCACTTTGAATTATAAGATCGGTATTTACAGCACCGACCAAGCCAGCGTCTTTCCCAGTGGCCCCGGCGAAGTCGCGCTCAAAACGCGGATGATGACGACCTTCCAGACCTCGGAGCGTGATCTCACCACCGTCACCGTGCGCCCGCATAATGACTACGGGGTAAGCGAGACCGGCCTCGCAGAAGGCATGCACATGATCGCCGCCCGCGCCTTCCTAGAGCGCCCCGACCGAGCCTCCATCTATAACACTTTTAAGCAGACTTTCTACTACGATGTCGAACGCCCGCAAGGTGAGGTACGCTTCCCCGAGAATGATAACGACACCATCGGCGGCTCCCGCTACGGCATCGTCGTGCGCACCGATGCCACCGTCGAAGAGCTCTGGTACCGTATCGAAGATTCGGATACGACGAATGACGACATCAACACCGGCGGCAGTAACGGTAACGGCGTCGGCTTCGAGCCATTTATCGACACCAACCGAAACGGCACCCGCGATACCGGCGAGAGCTACGAAGACCTCAATGGCAACGCCGCCTGGGATACCAACATGGCCGACATTTGGGTGCGTGCCTCCGAGTTGACGCCCAGCCTCGAATTCGAGTCCAGCGATCCCGCCTATAATAAAGAGTGGCGCTTCGACTATGTAAACGTGCCCGCCAGCGGCACCGCCGATATCAAAGTGCGCCTGCGCGAGCTTTCGTCAGTCGGCTACGAAGACTTCGCCCTCAGCGACACAGACGGCCATTTCACCACCCTCATGCGCACCGTCAACACCGCGGGGCCTAACGAGCGCATGTTCGTCGCCTTCCCATCACAAGACCGCCAAATCGTCGACGATAACTATGTGATGAAAGTCTATTTCAGCAAGTCGCTCGCCGACGGACTCAACGAGCAGCAACTCATCGACCGCTTCCTCATTCGCATCGGCTCCACCGAAGAAGGCGTCACTGGCGAGGCTCGAAGCCGCGACGGCTACACCATCGTTTACGACGAGACTAGTGAATTCCACGCACTCGCCTACCAGTTGCCCAACCTCTTTAACGATGTGCCGGCTTTCGATCACAAGATCACCGTCGAGCACGATCGCCCCTCGCCCGCCGTCGACTTCGAATCGACTCGCATCGTGCGCGCCCTCCCCGTCACCACGCCGCGCGTGCTCATCGTTAATCCGCCCGAGCTTGGCTCCGATGGCCGCCCCTTCGAGATCATCCTGCCCGATGTGCCGACCCCCAGCGCCGATCAGCGCCAGTTCACTATCCAGATAGCGACCAATGTCGACGCCACCGACGTCACCCTCAGCTTCGTCAATCTGCGCGGCTCCAGCATCAGCGCGCCCAGCAGCGTAATCGTGGGTAACAGCCAGTTGTGGGACTTCACCTGGTCAGACATCGCAGAGGGCAGCTACCGCTTCACTGCAAACGTCACCTCCCCCGGCGGCACTGGTAGCGCCGATCGCAATACCCGAGTGCTCTTCCGCGAAGTCGTCGCCGAAGACTCCGCTGACACCGACGATGACGACGACGGCCTACTCGATCGCGACGAAAACACCGCTCAATTCCTCCCTAATCAGAGCCCCGATGGCGGCATCACCCCCGCGCCCAAGCCCAACCAAGAGCAATGGACAAACGGCGAAGTGCACATCTTCAACGCCTACGGCAAGTCCAACCCCTTCTCCCCCGATACCGACGGCGACGGCCTCCCCGACGGCCTCGAAGTCGGCTGGCGCAACGCCATCAACGTCGATACCGAAGCCACCACCGATACCGATGGCGACGGCTTCCCCAACTTCATTGGCGACCTTGATCCCCCCTTTTACAATACCCTTGATAACTTTGGCAATGTGCCCGACATCGACAGCCAGAGCATCGGCGGCAACCGCGCGCGGCAAGCCGCCGGCAGCGTCACCGACCCCTCTAATCCAGACAGCGATGGCGACGGTATTTTCGACGGCATCGAAGACGCCAACCGTAACGGCTGGGTCGATGGCGATGGCGCATCACTATCCACCACCTTGGATCCTTTCGCCGGCCGCGATTGGCCAGACGGCGTCATACAGCCCAGCGAAACGTGGACAGAGACCGACCCCAACAATCCCGATACTGACGGCGACGGTGCCAACGACGGCTTCAGCGAAGATACCAACTTCGACGGCATGATCGCCGGCGATAGCAACGGCAACCGCAGCTACGATGCCGGCGAGGCATGGAGCGAGACCAATCCCCTCAATGCCGATACCGACGGCGACGGCCTCCCCGACGGTTGGGAAATTAACAACGGTCTCGACCCGCTGGTCAGCGACAGCGACAGCCTGCGCACTGCCACAGCCGATGACGGCGATCCCGACCTCGGCGCTACCGGCGACCCCGACGGCGACGGCTTCACTAACTTGCAAGAACTCGCCAACGGCACCCGCCCCCTCGAAGACGATAACGTGCCCCCACCACCCGCCAACTCCATCATCATCGGCCCCGGCGAGGACGCCAGCATCGGCAGCGCCATCAACCTCAACGAGTTCACCGATTGGACAGTCGACGACCTCCTCGTATTCGACGAATACAATGGTAACGGCATCAACAACCAAGGCACCGATATCTACCAAGCTTTCGACGGCTTCGACAGCTCGCGCGACATCGTCGCCTTCTACTTCCGCGATGGCGGTGCCGATGGCAAACTCTACTTCCGCCTCGACCTCCAAGACCTACGCGCCTTCGCCGAAGAGGGTAGTCTCGATGCCTACGTCGTGATCGATACGGGCAACCCCGCCGTCGGCGAGTCCGCCCTACCCGAAGACCTCGATACCCGCACCGAAATGAAATGGGAAGTGCTCGTCGCTATTTATCAGACCGATAATGGTGCCGTCTATGTCGATACCAATATCGGCGATAATACCACCTCCATCGGTGAAGATCTTTTCACCAAAGGCGTCGTGCGCCGCACCCAAGCCGATGCCAACGGCTTCCTGCGAGCCTACTTCAATGCACAGCTCGATGCGATGGAAGCCTCCATCAGCCGCCAAGCCCTGCTCGATGCCGGCTGGAATGGCAACCCCGAGACGCTTAACTTCCAAGTCTTCACCACCCGCGACGGCACCGATAATTCTGGCCCCGGCCTCGGCGATATCGGCGGTCGCAGCGATATCCGCGATAGCATTTACGACGACGGCATCGCCTCGGCTTACTTCAAGGATCAGAGCCAGATCGCGGGTGCCAACAGCGTGCTCCGCAGCTGGTTCAGCCGCAGCGGCCCCAACGACCGCGGCAAGCGCGCCAAAGTCGCCCTGCTCGCCCATGGTAACGAGCCCATCCGCTCCGCCAACGAGATGCACGAACGCATCAACGATGGCGCAGGCAGCGGCTACTTCCGCCTGATCGACGCGCACGAATCCTTCGGCAGCCCCATCAATCTGCACATTACGCCCACCCTCGCCTCCGCCTTGCAATGGGCCACCGTCGATCCCGCCGTGAATAAGCCTTGGCGCGACGGCCCCACCCTCAACGCCCGCATCAGCAACATGTTGCTGGCGGGCGATGCCATGCTCTTCGGCACCACCTTTGCCGATCAAGTCGTGCCCTTCGCCACCCCCGCCTTTACCGCCGATAGCGTCGCACTCGCCGATGAGGTGCTCACCGAGATCTACAGCAGCCCCCCCTCCAGCACCGTCTTCTGGCCAGCCGAGCGCGTGGTCGACGACAGCGTTCTAAACACCATCCAGTCGATGGGCTACAGCCACACCGTCGTCGATCAAATGCGCCACTTCTTTAAATGGTTTGGCCGCACCCAAGCACTCGGGCAAGCCGGCTACCAGATCAACGAGGTCAACGACGTCGGCCTCTTCCCCATCCACGACTTTGCCAGCACCTTCCGCTTCCAAAACGAAGACCTCGGGCTCAACCTCCCCCTGCGTGAGCTACTCAGCCGCCGCGCCCGCAGCGACACCCAAGATCAAGTCCTCAGCCTCCTCAGCGATTGGAACGACTTCCGCACCAGCGCCCAGGCCGATGCCTACGATCTCAACCTACGCTGGATCGCTAACCGCCCGTGGATCGAGCTCGTCACCCTCGACGCAGTCGCCAGCGGCGGCATCGATCTCTCCCAGCCCGCCGACGCCACCGGCGATGCATGGAGCATCGTCGACCGCGGCACTGGCCAAAGCCTACAGCGCACCGCGAAGGACTTTATCGACCACGCCACCCAGGAAAACTACGCCAACTGGTATGATGGCCAGCCCGGCCGCGAAGAAGGCCTCGCGGGCAAGACCTTCGAGCTACGCCCCGGCGTGAATTTGCCCGATAGCTTCGGCGAAGTCGGCGTCGATGGCATCGCCGATGCCGCTTGGACACAGGTAGCCGCCATCAGCGATAGCAGCACCGGCCAACTGGGACGCTCCGCCGCGCACGCCGCTATGTTTGTCACCGCGTTCCACGATCAGCAGAATAATGATCTCAGTAAATTCTCCACTGGCACCTACATCTATCCCGATACCGATTTCAATAACCTCGCCGAGTTCTCCAAGCTCGCCCAATCACAACTGCGCTTCGCCGCACTCTATAAACGGGTCGACGAGTGGGCAGCCGCCGCGCCCAGTGTTGCCACCACCAGCGCTGAAGACATCGACCTCGACGGCGAAGTGGAATACCTCCTCTACAATGCCAGCTCCTTCGCCGTCTTCGAGGCCATCGGCGGTCGCTGCGTCGCCGCCTTTGCGCGCAACCCCCTTAGCGGCAAGGTTTACCAAGTCATCGGCACCCAGCCAACCTACGCCGGCAGCGAGACCGAAGAAGAAGGCATTTCCAATGTCGCAGGCAGTGGCAACAGCATCGGCGCGCGCCGCACCTCCGCGTTTAAAGATTGGTTTGCCAACGGCAACGGCGGCAGCACCACCCAGTATATCAACAGCCTCTACACCGTCGCCGCCAGCAGCAGCGGCACTGGTTGGACGTTTACCGCGCCCGACGGCCACATCGAAAAGACCATCACCCTCGACGATGCCCTGCCCCAGCTACAGGCCGACTACAGCTTGAGCGGCGCCGTCGATAAGCTCTACATCCGCCACGGCCTCTCGCCCAATCTCTGGAACCTCATCAGCCGCGGTCAATACGATCTCGATCCGCTGAGTGTATCCACCGGGCGGATACGCCTAGCAAATCGCGGTGGCAGCGAGCCAGTCGTCGCACAGATCACTTACGATGCCAACGCCAGCTACGTCGGCAGCGCTGTCGACGATGCAATCGGCAGCACCGAGTGGGACGCCCTCAACATGCGCAACCAAGCCCTCACCCAGCAAGTCGAGTTCACCAACGTCGACGGCCAGAGCAACTTTTCCATGACGCTCGCTCTCGAAAGCGGCATCACCGATAGCGATGGCGACGAGCTCCCCAACTGGTGGGAAATCGACAACGGTTTAGACCCCGGCAGCGACGTCGGCGCCGACGGCACCGATGGCAACGATGACGGCGACGCCTTCACCAACTTCGAAGAATACGTGCTCGGGCTCGACCTCGGAGCGGCCGAGTTCAACGGTTTACCACAAGGCCTCATTGCGAGCAACGAGAGCGGCGACTTCACTGTAACCTTCCCCGTTCTCGCGGGCCGCAGCTACCGCATCTGGTATGTCGATGATTTGACTCAATCTTGGCAACCCGCCGGCAGCCGCTTCTCGATCAGCGTGGACGACCCCGCCTACGCCTGGACCGACGACGGCTCCACCACCACTCCTGATCCTACTACCGTCAACAACCGTTTCTTCAGAATCGAAATCGCCCGACCCTAAGTTTCCCCCTTCCCGATGAAAGCCCCACTCACCCTCTTCACACTTCTTTTAGCTTCAGCCAGCCTCGTGCAGGCCGTCGGCTTTCTAGAAGTCCGCGCGCCCGGCTACAATTTCCGCAGTGCCGAGTACTCCACCTCGCATGTATTTATCGACGAAGTAGCAGGCACGACTGCCGACCTTGAAGTGCTCTGGACTCTCACAGATTTCAGCAACATCACCGACGTAGAAGTTTACACAAACGTGAACCGCCGCGATCTAGCTCGTATCGACAAAAACAGCGATGGTTATGCCGACGGCATTCAGCCTATCGATGGCAACACCATCACCGACTCTGCAAGTGATACAGATACCGCAACGGGGCATTATTTCGCACCAATCAATATGACCGACGGCGACAATAATGGCATTTGGGAATTGACGATTCCAGCTGCCAAAACTGGAGCCTATCGACTAACCGCTCGCTTTAAGACATCGGATTCAATCGCAGAAAATAGCAACAACCCCAACAATTGGGTCTGGTATGGCCTTCGCGATCACGCAGTGGTCGTCGCTCCAGTAGATTCAAGAGATGTCCAACTCTATGTCATGAACGTATTCAACGTCGAAGCCAGTGGCGACACCTTCGCCACCCGCTCCACCTTAGAAGACCTGCACGATGCCTCTGATGCCGCCCACAATTTTGGAGGCGGTGGCAGTAAATGGAATTTAGACTACCTGACAGACCTCGGCATGAGTTGGCTTTGGTTTCAACCAATCCACCCCGTCGGCATCGACGGCCGTGAACCATTAGGCGGTTATGACACGGAGACTCCTGGATACGACCCAGGCAGCCCCTACTCCGTCAAGAATTTCTTTGAAGTCAACGAAATGATGACCGTCGATTACGATGGTGGCAATACACTCCAGCAAAATAGAGATGCCGCCATGGCAGCATTTCAAGAGTTTGCCACCGCAGCAGATACCAAAGGCGTTGGCATCATGCTCGACGCCCCCTTCAATCATACCGCATTCGATGTCGAACTCGCCCAAATCGGCGTCGACCTCTTTCAGCGCGACGGCGAGACATGGTCACCCACTGATGAAATCCGAAACCACGAAGCGCGCTTCTTCTCCTCCAGCTCGAACTATGGCAACCGCGCCTCTTCTGCGTCCGATATTGCCGCTGGTCCCGACCGCTACGACTTCGGTAAATGGCGCGATGTGAAAGATGTTTTCTTCGGCCGTTACGATTCCCTCGTCGAGACCGACTCTGAGCCAGAACGCTCCAGCTATACCAACGAAGGCGACTGGTTCGACTACAGCGATACAGACTGGACGAACGACGACTTCACCCAAGGCGGCCAGCAATGGAATGTCACCCGCCGCGTGTGGGACTACTTTGCCGAATACGCCGTCCACTGGCTCGAGCAAACCCGCCCCGCCGGCCAGAACCGCAACTCCACCCCATCCGATGGTGACCTCGCCGCCCGCTACGCTTGGGATGACCGCGGCATCGACGGCCTGCGTTGCGACTTCGGCCAAGGCCTCCCACCCCGCGCATGGGAGTATATGATCAACGTAGCCCGTAGCTATAAATGGAACTTCGTCATGATGAGCGAATCCCTCGACGGCGCAGCCGTCACCTACCGCTCCAGCCGCCACTTTGAGATTCTCAATGAAAACATCGTCTTTCCACTCAAGTCCGCTAGCAACGCACAAGACTATCGAAATATCTTCGAAGGCCGCCGAAGTGCCTACGGACAAGCAGTTGTCCTCGCCAATACCACTTCGCATGATGAGGAAAACTTCGATGATCCTTGGCAAGCCCTCGTGCGCAACGCCGCAGTTGGCATGATGGACTCAGCATCCCTCATCTTCCCCGGCCAGGAACTCGGCATCGTCACCGATAACCAAGACAACGATGATGCTAGCGATAACTTCAACTTCGGCTACGACCACTACGAAACTAACTTTGGCAAGACCATCCCCCACTTCAAGCGCTGGAACTCCATGACACCCGCATGGAATGATAGCGACATTGGCAACGACCAGCTCTACCCCGTCTATTCCGGCATCCAGACCGCCCGGCGAGAAAGCCCCGCCCTCCGCAGCCCCAACCGCTGGTTCCTCACAGGTGATGGAGCCAACAACCAGATATTCGCCGCCGCCAAATACGTGACCGTCGATGCCTCCCCCGCGACTTCCGATGTAGTTTTAGCATTTTCAAATCTAGATCGTGATAACGACCAAAGCGACAACTTCGAAATCCCCGCCGCGCTCGCAACCCTGCTCGGGTTACAAGACGGGCGCACCTACAACGCGAAGAACATAGCAGCCTACACCGCTCAGGATTCCACCCGACGCGACAACTGGCTATGGGGCGCCGGCTACAGCAAGACACAATTGCAAGACAACGGCTTCTTCGTTAGCCTCAATAGAGTCCCCACGACCGCCGACAACCCCGCCACTCCAGAAAATGAAGCGCTCCAAGTATGGGCCGAGGCCCCCTACGAAGCGCAGTATCTCAAAGTTTACGACGTCACCGCGCCCACGACGACTCCCGCCACCCCAATCATGCCGAATAATCACGATTACGAGATCGGCACCGATGCCACTTTCGACTGGGCAGATGTGCTTGCCGATACCGAAGGCGTCGTCCCCTACTACGAGGTCACCGTTATCATTAACAGCGGCGAACCCAACACCTTCATCACCCAAGACAGCCAGTTCACCGTGATTGCCGAAGTCGGCAACCAAGTCTCGATCTCCGTCCGCGCCGTCAACCCAGATGCCCCCGAGAATAGAGGCCCCACCAGTTCACAAAGCCAAGCGATCAAATTACTACCCGCCAGCGGCGACGAAGACGGTGATGGCCACAGCAACGCCGACGAAAAAACCGCTGGTACTAACCCACGCCAGAGCACCTCATTCTTCGAAATCATCACCCAGACGATGGAAAGCAACGGCGACGTCACCATCACTTGGGATGCGATCGCAGGCAAAACCTACACCATCCAAAGCTCGCTCACGCTAGCCTCCGATTCATGGATCAACGCAGCCAGCGCCCAATCCACCGGCAGCTACACCGATACCCCCGCCGCAAGTGAAGACAAAAAATTCTACCGCGTAGTGGTTGAGTAAAAAAATCCACTCAACCTTTCACAAATCAAATCTGCGTCCATCCGTGTCCATCCGTGTCTATCCGTGGTTAAAAAAATCCACTCAACTTCCTTTCACAAATCAAATCTGCGTCCATCCGCGTTAATCGGCGGTTAAAAAAAACAACTGAACTGACTCCCCCTCATCCTAATCCCTCTTCTCAAATCTCATCCTATCTTATCCGTGTCCATCCGTGGTTAAAAAAATGAACTCAACT
>Ga0307933_1001421_pt1 | contig 18736 bp, 18 predicted proteins | sample OrgLakmetageno88_FD_201811 | JGI IMG/M metagenome (GOLD analysis project Ga0307933, IMG submission 201811) | Saline water microbial communities from Organic Lake, Antarctica - #88 | ecosystem: Environmental > Aquatic > Non-marine Saline and Alkaline > Saline | place: Antarctica: Organic Lake...
GCACCGCATTTTACAAATATTTCCCCACAGATCGCATCAAGCAGCTGCGGCCTGACCACTCAGACGCGCCTCAAACATAGCTAAATCCTGTGGTGGATTTGGTACCTTTATGCAGATGGACCCAACTCTGGTGCGCGCGATCCTGAACCGGCCAGCCTTGCGATCCCGGGACGCGGTGTGCCCAACCAATACGGTGATCCGGATTTTCGCCGCGGTACGGCGATCTTGGGGGAACGCGGCCTGACGCTTGATAGCTGGCACTATCACCACCAGCATCAGGAATTCCTTGACCTCGCGCGCGCATGTTCCGGTACGACCCTGATCCTGGACCATTTCGGCACACCCCTTGGCGTGGGCCGTTTCGAGGGAAAGCGCGACGAGATTTTTAAGGCGTGGAAAGACCACATGGCAGAGCTGGCCGAATGCCCGAACGTGATGGCGAAACTTGGCGGTCTTTGCATGCCTGACAATGGCTACGGCTACATGCACCGCGTCCTGCCCCCTTCATCAGACGAGATTGTCGAGGTGCAGGGAAAATGGTACGCACATATGCTTGAGGTGTTTGGCGCAAACCGCTGCATGTTCGAGAGCAACTTTCCCGTGGACCGGACTGCGGTCAGCTATCCGGTAATCTGGAATGCGTTCAAGAAGATGTCGGCAGATTTGACCGAAGCCGAGAAGACGGCGCTGTTTTCAGGCACCGCGCGGCGGGTCTATGGTTTGGCGCCAGCCAGTTGAGCGGAATTGTTCAGAAAGCGGGCTTTGGCGGCCAAGCCAAGTCAGGCCCCGTTCTGAAATACGAGACGTTGTTGGTGTAGACATGATCGGGCATCAACCTGATCAACCGCCCGTCGGGGTCATCAATCGACGCTATATTTTCAATGAACCAAGGGTTCCAGTGTTCCGCGTCACCAAGATATTTCTTGAGCAGTCGGCGAAATCTATCTGGTGACATCTGTTCAATACTTGCCTGCCCCCGCAGGCCCAAATGCAGCAAGACGCCTGCATCTTTGTCAAAGTGTACGATTTCGATGGCACATCTGGGATCACCTTGCAGCCGCGTTACAGAGCTGGTGGTCTTTGAGCCGAGCAACCAGATCGCTTCGTCCTCCCAAATGAACCACATCGGCGCATTTCGCGGAGTGCCATCTTCGGCAATTGTTGCGACCGTCGCCATGAGCGGGAGCGCTAGAACGTCTTTTGGATCGAAGGTTTGTCCCATATCAAAAGCCAATCACCAAAAGACGGTCCTCGCAAGAGGACCGTCCAAGAAAGCCGTAATTCTGGCGCGATAGCTTTGGACTGTGCAGCGCCAACGTCAGCGCCTGTCTTCTTTTCCGCCTAAGCGAACTTGAAGAAACACAGTTTGTTGCCATCATGATCGCGCACATAGGCACCGTAAAAGCGGTCTGGCACGCGCTGGCCGGGAGGACCGTCACACGTCGCGCCCAGTTCAATCGCGCGGGCATAGATTGCGTCAACTTCCGGCTTTGTCTGAGCTGTAAAGGCCACCATCACACCGTTGCCGGGGTGGGGGGCCTCTTTGTTGTAGGGCTCGCAGACCGAAATCATCGGCGCACCGCCGCCGGTGCCGATCATCGCAATGCGACCCGCATCGACCATGACCTTGGCGCCTTTGCTTTCAAACAGATCGCAATAGAATTTCTTGGCGCGCTCCATATCCGAGGTGCCAACAGTGGTATATCCGATCATTATGCTTCTTTCTTTGGGTTGCGCACATGGCCGTAGGTGCGGTTCAGCTTGCGCATCCCGCCGATCCAACGGTCATAATTCTCGGTTTTCTTGCGCATATAATCCAGCACCTGCGGGTGCGGCAGCACAAGGAAAGTCTCGTTGCGGATCGTCTCGACACAGGCATCAGCGACGGGTTCCGGTTCAAGCAGTCCGTCTATCGAAGCCACCGAATCTTCGTGTCCGCGGGTCATTTCGCTGCGCACGGCTTGGGGGCAGAGCACCGAAACCTTGATCCCGTCGTCGCCATGGGTCAGCGCCAGCCATTCGGCCAAGGCAACTGCCGCATGTTTGGTCACACCGTAAGGCGCACAGCCGACCTGATTTAGCAGACCCGCCGCAGACGCGGTGTTCAAAAGATACCCACCGCCGCGCGCGATCATGCGCGGCACCAGATGACGGGCGGCCCAGACATGCGCCATCACGTTGATGTCCCAGATGCGTTGCCAATCGTCGTTGGCCACTTCCATACCGCCCGCCACCAGAATGCCGGCGTTCGAGCAGAACAGGTCAATCGGGCCGATGTCCGCTTCAACCGCTTCGATCATGTCCGCGATCTCTTGCTCGACCGCGACGTTCACACCGTAGGCCACGCCGCCGACCTGATCGGCCACAGCCTGCGCGCCGTCTTTGTTAAGATCGACACAGACGACTTTTTTGGCGCCCTCTGCTGCGAACTTGATCGCCAGTGCCTTGCCAATGCCGCTGGCGGCACCGGTCACGACACAGATTTTATCCTTGAGTTCCATATCAGCCCCTTAGGTCCACATGTTCGATCCGCCACAAACGGTCAGCGCCTGACCGGTCATGTAGCGGCTGGCGTCAGAGGCGAGGTAGACGGCAAGCCCCGCGAAATCCTCCGGCTCGCCAAGACGGCGCAGGGGTATCTCGTTCTTGATGCGCTTTTCGACTTCCGGATTGTCCCAAAGCTCGCGGGCAAATTCGGTGCGCACAAGGCCGGGACAGATCGCGTTGAAACGGATGCCCCTTGGGCCGAACTCGGCCGCAAGGTTGCGCACCAGCCCGATCAGCGCAAGTTTCGACATACCATAGGTGCCCAGCATCACCGACGGTTTGAACGCCCCGATGGAAGACGTGAACGCCATCGAGCCAGTGCCTTTCTCGATCATGTCTGGTGCTACCATCTGCGCCAGCCACAGGTTCGATTGCACGTTGGCATTCATGGTTTTCTGATAGGCATCATCGGGGATTTCAGACGTAGGACCGTAATAGGGGTTTACCCCCGCATTCCCGATCACAATGTCGATCTTGCCGGCGACCTTGTGGGTTTCATCGACCAGCGCCTGAAGCTGTTCCTTGTAGCCAACATTGCACGCGACGGCATAGGCCTTTCCTTTGCCAAGCGCGTTGATCTCGGCCACGGCAACATCCAGCTGATCCTGTTTGCGCGCCGAAATCACAACGGTAGCGCCATGTTCGGCAAGGGCTTTGGCCATCGCCAGCCCCATGCCTTTGGAGGCGCCGGTTAACAGCGCCACCTTTCCGGTCAGGTCAAAAAGGGTCATACGCCCCCCCGTGACCGACCCGCAGCGATTTCTTCGCGCGCTCGCGACGTGCGCAGGTTGGATTCCTTGTAATCCTTGACCTCGGCACGCGCGATGACGTGGTGGTGGACCTCATCGGGGCCATCCGCATAGCGCAACGTACGCTGCGACGTGTACATGTTCGACAGCGGCGACCACTGCGAGATACCTGTCGCGCCATGCACCTGCATCGCCTCGTCGATGATGTTGCAAACTTTTTCCGGCACCATCGCCTTGATCATGCTGACCCAGATGCGCGCCTCTTTGTTGCCCAGAACGTCCATCGCCTTGGCCGCTTTCAGGACCATCAACCGCATGGCTTCAATGTCGATCTTGGCGCGAGAGATGGTTTCCATGTTCTTGCCCAGATCAATGATCTTCTTGCCGAAAGCCTCACGGCTCAGCCCGCGTTCAATCATCAGATCCAGCGCCTTTTCTGCGGCCCCGATAGAGCGCATGCAGTGGTGGATGCGGCCCGGTCCCAAGCGGACCTGAGAGATTTCAAAACCGCGGCCTTCGCCCCAAAGCATGTTCGCCTCGGGCACACGGACATTGGTGAATTTGATGTGCATGTGCCCGTGTGGCGCGTCGTCGTGGCCGAAAACGTGCATCGGGCCGATGATTTCAACGCCGGGGGTGTCGATGGGCACAAGGATTTGGCTTTGCTGGCGGAAGGGCTCTGCATCAGGCGATGTCTTGACCATGGTGATCATGATCTTGCAGCGTGGATCACCGGCACCCGAGATATAATATTTCTCGCCGTTGATGACCCATTCGCCGTTTTCCAGCACAGCAGAGGTCGAGATGTTCTTGGCATCCGATGACGCCATGTCCGGTTCGGTCATCGCAAAGGCAGACCGGATTTCACCGGCCAGAAGCGGCTTGAGCCATGTGTCTTTCTGTTCTTGCGTGCCGATACGTTCCAACACTTCCATGTTGCCGGTGTCGGGCGCAGAGCAGTTCAACGATTCAGACGCCAGCGGGCTTTTGCCAAGCTCGGCAGCGATATAAGCATAATCGAGGTTCGACAGGCCTTCGCCGGTTTCAGCGTTCGGCAAAAAGAAGTTCCACAACCCGCTTTCGCGCGCTTTTTTCTTTGCGGTCTCCAGCAATTCAAGCTGGCCCGGTGCGTGCGACCAACGGTCGGCGCGGCCTTCACCAAGGCGGTAATATTCATCAGTGATCGGGTCGACGTTCTCGCGGATATGTTTGATGACAGCGGCCAAAAGCGGTTTGGCTTTTTCCGACATCTCCAGATTGTTCATTCCGGCCATTGAAGTGTTATGTGACATGCGTTGCCTCCTGGCAGTTGAATTCGGATTATTTATTGACCCACTTGGGTTTGCGTTTCTCGACAAAGGCTTGAACGCCTTCCTTGAAATCTTCGGTCTGAGCAAGATCGCCTTGCACAACGCGGCTGTATTCCAGACTTTCGGGCAAGCCATCGGCCACCAACATGCTGTTCAGGATCCGCTTGGTCGCCTTGACCGACGAGGGCGAAACGGAACATAACTGTTCGGCCACCTCCATGGCCCGTGCCATCAGTTTGTCGGCGGGCAGAACTTCGTTGCAGCAGCCAAGCTTATGCGCTTCTGCCGCATCAATCGTGCGGCCCGTCAGCATCAATTCCTGTGCTGCCAGCCTTCCGATGTAGCGGGACAGGCGCTGCACACCAGAGGCTGATGCAAAGAAACCCACCTTGACCTCGGGCAGGGCAAACTTTGCATTCTCTGACGCTAGGATAATGTCGCAGGACAACGCCGTTTCAAACCCGCCACCCATCGCAAAGCCGTTTACGGCTGCGATGATCGGCTTTTCCAGATCAAATCTGGAAGACAAACCGGCAAAGCCCGTGCCGGCCAGCGTCTTTTTGGACCCGCCCGATGCGGTCGCCTTCAGATCGTTCCCGGCAGAAAACGCCTTGTCCCCCGCCCCGGTCAGCACGGCCACCCACAGGTCTTGGTCGGCCGCGAAATCATCCCAGCAATCGCTCATTTCCTGATGCATGTCTGCGTTGACCGCGTTGTAAACTTCGGGCCTGTTCATGGTTACGATCAGGATATGCCCCTGCTTTTCGGTGGTGATGTATTCATAGCTCATACTTTAAGCCCTCCGGTATCAATCTCGGTAAATTTGCCGCCGCTCGACGCCAGATCACGCAACAGAACTGCGGGTTCGAAGTCGGGGTCGTCCTTGCCCAGACGTTCCATCACATCCAGCACGGCCTGCGCACCGACCATGTCGCCATAGAACATCGGGCCACCCTTGTCGGCGGGCCAGCCATAGCCGTTCAGCCAGACCACATCGATGTCAGAGGGGCGCTGCGCTTTGTTTTCTTCCAAAATCTTCACCGCTTCGTTGATCATCGGGTAAATACAGATCTCGATGATCTCGTCTTGCGACATGGTCGATGCTTCTGCACCGGTCACGTTCTTGATGATGCCGGCAGTCACCTTGGAGGGGACAGGACGGCGGTTTTCATCATAGTCGTAATAGCCCGCTTGGGTTTTCTGGCCGCGACGGTCCATCTCGCACAGCATATCGCGGATTGGGTTGCTGGTGGTAGCCCCTTTGGACCAGCCGATGTCCAGACCGGCAAGGTCGCTCATCTGAAACGGCCCCATCTTGAAGCCAAAGCTGTTCAGCGCAGCATCCACGTCCCATGGCATCAAGCCATGAGCCAGCAGTTTGTTCGCCTGAATTTGGCGCGCGAACAAAATGCGGTTGCCCACAAAGCCAGGGCAAACACCAACCAGCACCGCGATCTTGTTGATTTTTTGCGCGAGGTCCATCGATGTCGCCACAACATCGTCAGCTGTATGGGCAGCGCGGACGATTTCAAGCAATTTCATCACATTGGCAGGCGAAAAGAAGTGCAGCCCGATCACGTCTTCAGGGCGCCGCGTCATTGCTGCAATCTCATCGATATCCAGCGCCGATGTGTTCGTGGCCAGAATAGCACCCGGTTTCATAACGCTGTCCAGCTCAGTGAAAATCTTGCGCTTCAGCTCCATATCCTCGAACACGGCTTCAATCACCAGATCACAGTCGGCAAGGGCTGCAATTTCCAGTTTGCCATCGAAACGGTCCATCCGCGCCTCGACCTCTTCTTGCGGGAACCGCCCCTTGTCGGCGCTCCGCTGGTAGTTGCCGCGCACGACCTTCAGGCCGCGATCCAGCGCTTCTTGGGTGGTCTCGACAATGGTCACCGGGATGCCAGCCGTGGCAAAGTTCATCGCAATGCCGCCGCCCATGGTGCCGGCGCCGATGATGCCAACGGATTTGATCTCGCGCAGTTTGGTGTCTGCTGGCAGGTCGGGCACGTCCCAGGCGGCTTTACCGGCAGCACCGATATAAGCACCGATTTCTTCATCTGTGGGGTGGTTCATTTGTCTTCCTTTCGTGTCAAGCCAGACGGCCTAAAGTTCCAGACACGCGGCGCGGATCGCACGGCGGTCAATCTTGTCAGTGGCACCACGGATCAAAGGCCCGTCCTGGCACCACAATTGTTGCGGTATTTTGAATTGCGCGAGATGTCCGGCGAGATGGGCGGCCATGTCTTCGCACGGTATCGTCTTGCCGTCGCGCACCTGAATCGCCGCACCCACCACTTCGCCCAGCCGTTCGTCGGGCACGGAAAAGGCGCAGGCCTCGACCACATCGGGATGCGTGTGCAACGCACCTTCGACGTCCAGACAAGCGATGTTTTCGCCACCCCGGATGATGATGTTCTTCTTGCGGTCCAGAATGGTGATAAAGCCATCCTGATCGATCACGCCCAGATCGCCCGTGCGCAGCCAGCCGTCTTGCATCGTCTCGGCGGTCGCTTCGGGTTTGTTCAGATAACAGCGCATGTTGGCGGGGCTTTTCACGGTAATTTCACCCAGTTGCCCGACCGGCACATCGTTGCCGTTATCGTCAAGAAACCGCACATCCTGCAAGGGCGGGTGCAGCTTGCCCGCGACACCGGGGCGCTTGTTATATTCCTCGCCGACCAACCCGATGCCAAGCGCGTTGGTTTCGGTCATACCCCAGCCCGTTGCGATTTCGGCGGTCGGAAACTGGTCTTGCAACTGCGCAACCTGAGCGGCGGGGCGTTTCGCACCGCCCGCGCCCAACCACGTGAGCGAGGGCAGGGTGTCGCCCGTCCGCCGCGCCGCTTCCAGCAGATCGGCAGATTGTGTCGGCACACCCAGAAACCGCGTGACTTTTTCGGCGTTAATCACGCGCACCGCTTCCTCGGCATCCCATTTGTGCAACAGTGAGATTTTCGCCCCCGCAGGCAAGCTCAGCAGGAACAGCGGATGCGTTGCAGTGACGTGAAACAGGGGTGTGACCACCAGCCCGGAGGGGCGCAGCGGCTCTGGGTCACCGGGTTTGGCGGGCTTGACCAAAGGGGCCGCAACGGCCTGGATCAGCCAGCTGTACACAGCGCTGACGGCACTGCGATGGGTCTGCACGACGCCCTTTGGCTTGCCCGTGCTGCCAGACGAATACATCACGGCGAAATCATCATCTGTGTCCAGCGTGATCCCTTCGATCGGGGTGTCAGGCATATCAGCGGCCAGCGGACCAAAAGACAGATCGGTCATCCCTTCGCCGTCTCGCACGCCGATCAGACGCAGACCCAGATCGCCTTGCAGTGGCAACATCCGCTCAAGTCGGGGAAGATCGGCAAAGATGGTTTTGGCGTTACTGTCTTTTAACGCATAATCCAGCTCTTCGGTGGTCCACCACGCGTTCACAAAGACAACAACTGCGCCCACAGACGCGATGGCCAGCGTCAGCATCAGCAGTTCGGGATAGTTGCGCATCGCAATGCCAACCCGGTCGCCCTTTTGGATGCCAAGCGTGTCGCGCAGGCCATGGGACAGGCGGTGCACTTGCGTGCAAAATTCATCATAGGTCCAGCGTTCGTCGCGGTAGACCAGGAACTCGGCGGCACCATTATCGTGCTGTTCGCGGCTGGCCAGCATCAATGCGGCAACCGTGCCGGGAATATTCTTGAACGTACGAAACGTCACACCGCGCACCTGTGCCTCGACCACCTCGAAGGTGGGGTTGGTCAAAACGGTGTGGCGGATGGCCTCTACCATGGTCATGGCGGTCATGAACAGTCACCTGACGCTCGCATTGGTTCAGATTTCGCGGCCATATGATCCCCTCCCTAAACAAGCCGATGCGAACGCTCCTCCACGAATGTTCGCGACTCTGATTTGCGCAGCCTAAGCACTAAATTCGGGCCTGCCAATACCGCATAACGGAATGATGTTCCGCAAGCTGACAATTGACAGGGTCAACCGCAATCCTGCCCAACTCAGCCGCCTCGGCCTGTGCGGCACAAAGGAAAATTGAACATGCCTGTTCCCAGAAAGAAAGCACTTCTTTGGGACGCCGCGCAAATTCACGGGCGGCGGCCTCCACCCTCGGGATCAGTCAATCGCAAAGAGCGACATTTGCACCAGCCCGTTCATCCGCGCACCATGGCCGAGGAAAAGCGTGTGGTTCACCCAAGCATAGCGCTCATCGCCGGATTCAAGGCGCGCATGGGTCCGCATGTAATAGGCGTCAGGGGGCACTTCCTCGCCGCGCACCAGCGCATCCAGCACCTCGGCCGGGCCATGCCTGTAGCCATAGTTCTTGATCTCGATGATCGCCCCGTCATCCGTTTCGATGGCATAGCGCGTGTCAAGTTCGGTCAGACCGCTTGCGAATTGCGTTTGCCAGTCAGCACCTACATTCAGGATCTTGCCCTTGATCATCGGCCCCGCAGCCGTCCCACCGACAATCGGGATGATCCGCCGAAAGCCCGCGCGCCCTTGGTTCATGTGGCGGATCGGATCAAGCGTCACGGTCAGGTCGGTGATGTGGCGCAGGGCTGGGGGCGGCAAAAGCGACATGATGATCCTTTGTGCGATGAGCTTCCGGCATGATCATGCAATGGCACAGCCACCGCACACAAGCCCGCGCATTCTGCTTGCATGAAAACGCCTGTTCGACATACTGTTCTATGTCAGAACAAAGCGAGGACGCGATGACCAGACAGACAGACCCCTTGATCTTGGCTGACGCTGATTGTGACCTGTCGCAAGCCATCAAGAAAAGCAATCTGCCCGGTTTTACCGGCTATCTGATCAAGCGTGCGTGGGTCACCATCCAGCGCGATCTGCGTGAATTGCTGTTAGGGTTCAACCTTAACCAGCGCAGTATGTCGGTCTTGTCGGTAGTCATCGCCAACCCCGATATCAACCAAAGCGATGTTGCCGCGGCCCTGTCGATTGAACGCTCTGGCATGGTGGTGATCGTCGACGAGCTTGAGGGGCTGGACCTGATCCGCCGCGAACGCGCATTGACCGACAGACGCGCCTATGCGCTGCGCGCGACGTTGAAGGGCCAGCATTTGAACGACAAGGTGAAGGCCGCGATCATTGCGCATGAAGACCGGATTTTTGCAAATATCACCAAGGCTGAACGCGACAGCTTGCACCAGATTATGTCCAAGCTTGTCGGCAACTAGGCCGCCGATTAAGACCAAAGCCATTTCCAGATCAAGCCAGCCCATACGGACGCGCGCGGGATCAGGGTGCCAGTGCAGCAGACTTACGGCAAAGCGGCAGTAATTACATAATTAAGCTTATAAGACTTTTGCGTGTAGCCGCAAAGCGATAATGTCACCCCTGTGCAATTCAGGAATGTCACTCTCTAGTTCAAGTGAGCAAAGGGAGATTGGGCATGGGATGGGTGATGATGAGCGAGCGCGAGCTGAACCGTGTGGGAGTATTGGCGCAGGTCGATGATGGTCGGCTGAGCGTCGACAACGCGGCAAACATGCTGGACCTGACACGTCGTCAGCTTTTCAGATTGCTGAAACGGTATCGCCAGGATGGCGCGGCAGCGATCCGGCACAAGTCGCGCGGTCGCACGCCGAACAACCAAATCCACTTAGCCAAGCGTGACTATGCGCTGACCGTTATCAAGGAACAGTATCCGGATTTCGGCCCGACATTGGTCGCTGAGATGTTGGCGGAACATCATGGCTTCAAAGTCTCTCGCGAGACGCTGCGCAAGTGGATGGTCGAGGACGGCATTTGGCTTTCGCGCAAACAACGTCGAACATTTCACCAGCCACGTTTGCGTCGGGAATGTTTTGGCGAACTGATCCAGATCGACGGCTCGGATCATCGTTGGTTTGAGGATCGTGCTGGCCCCTGCACCCTGCTCGTTTTTATCGACGATGCCACCAGTACGCTGATGGAACTGAGGTTCGTGAAGTCCGAGAGCACGTTCAGCTATTTCGAAGCGCTGGAAAGCTACCTGCTTGCACATGGCCGCCCGGTCGCGTTCTACAGCGATAAGCACACGGTGTTCCGCGTGGCCAAGGAAGACGCCAAAGGCGGCGCGGGTATGACCCAGTTTGGGCGTGCCTTGAATCAGTTGAACGTTGAGATTCTGTGCGCCAACAGTAGCCAGGCCAAGGGCCGCGTCGAGCGCGCAAACCGGACGTTGCAAGATCGGCTGGTGAAGGAGCTGCGACTGGCAGGTATCTCAGACATGGAAGCTGGAAACGTCTATTTGCAAGGCTTTAAAGAACGCTTTAATGCGCAGTTTGCCAAAGCCCCAGCCAAGCCTGACAACCTGCACCGCGCCCTCAATGTGGAACCAGATCGGCTTGATGATGTGCTGTGCTGGCGCGATACACGCTACGTCGGCAAGCAGCTGACGTTTTCCTATGATCGCAAGCGGATCATGCTTGAGGAGAGTGACACCACGCGCGGGCTAGTCGGCAAATACGTCGACACCTATGCGTTTGTGGATGGCCGGTTCGAAGTGCGCTCAAAAGGCCGATCCCTGCCCTACAAAATCTTCGACATGGACCAACGCGTGACGCACGCCGCCATCACCGACAACAAGCGCCTTGGTGCCGTGCTCGAGCAAATCAAAGAGATGCAAGATAAGGCACTGCCAAAATACCCAGTCAGGACAAACTCTGAGAAGATGGGCTACAAACCAAACGGCAAAACGCCGGGGCACCCATCAGGATCAAGGGCCAAGAAGAAGATTGTACAGGTGGCAGAATAGGCACATGCTCTGCGCATGGATGCCGAAGAAGACCCCGAGATTATCTTTTCAGACTACACGCAATCTGTCGTCATCGACGGGCATCATTTTGATGTCGAGATTTATAAGACCAGCATCCATCCCGGCTGGATCCTTTCCGTCGAGAACCAGTTTGGCACGTTGACGATCTCAGACAACCCACCCTTCTTTGGCGATGTCCTCGCCTGGCGCGCCTTTGAGGAACTCCTGCGCGAGGAAGGCATCAGAGCATTCTACAACAAGAAAGAGCAACGCAAGCTCGGTCTCTGACCCCCCCCGCAAAGCCAGTCAGGGCTCCGATATTTGAGGTCTACACCCTGTCAGGCTTTGCTACCGTGAGAGCCCGTGGTGACACTTCTGCATTGCAGAACCTGTGACATTTCTGAATGGCGTTTACAAAACCTGTAGCCGCGGCACATTCTATACTGGGTTGCAAAATTTCCCCTATCTTGCTGGAAAGCAAGGAGAATGAATGATGGCGCATACAGAGCTTAATCTGCGTGAACGGCGCACGATAGAAGATATGCTGGGTACGCCCTATCGGGACTGGATCGAAACCTACGCCGATGCGGGATATCAAAGCGTCATGGCGTCTGTCGGGCAAATGATTGATGCGGCTGCTTTGCGTCGCCTTGGGCCAGACTTTGGCAGATCGGCGCGCTGGCCGCATTTGCAAGCCCGCTTTACCACCGCAACCCGGCTAGCGGTTGGATTTTGGGATAGGGGATTGCGCGGCGGATAAGGCAGACTGGCAGCCAGACGGCGTTCCCAGATGAGATTCATCCCTGCAACAGGGCGATAATTTTTGCGCATCGGGGCGATTTCAAGCCTGGCACTTCCAATCACGCGCCCGCCATGCGATCAGTTTGCCCAGCCCCTACAAGCTAACACCCGACGCCTTGGCGCGTTCCGGGCCGGACAAGGTAACCCCGATGCCAGACCGCATTTCCCCATTGCTGCTGTTTCGCAACCAAACCTTCCGCTCGCTTTGGGTCGCCGCCTTGGCGTCCAATTTCGGCGGGCTTGTCCAGGCTGTGGCGGCGGCATGGCTGATGACATCGCTGTCAAGTTCGCAAAGCATGGTCGCCTTGGTGCAGGGATCCGTCACTCTGCCAATCATGATTTTTTCGCTTCTGGCGGGTGTGTTTGCAGATAATTTCGACCGTCGCCGGGTGATGCTGATCGCCCAGGCGTTCATGTTCGTGGTGTCGGTCGCACTGACCTTCATGGCGTTCGAGGGATGGCTGACGCCCTGGTCGCTGCTGGGGTTCACGTTCCTGATCGGTTGCGGCACGGCACTGCACAACCCGTCTTGGCAAGCGACCATGGGCGACATCGTCAGCCGCGAAGAGCTGCCAACGGCTGTCTCGCTGAACTCCATGGGGTTCAACCTGATGCGCAGCGTGGGCCCGGCGGCAGGCGGCGCGATTGTGGCGATTGCCGGGGCAGCAGCGGCCTTTGCGGTCAACGCCTTCAGCTATGTCGCCATCATCCTCGCCCTTCTGCGCTGGAAGGCCCCTGCCCGCGACACGCATCTGCCGCGCGAACCGATGGGCAGCGCCTTTGCCGCAGGTCTGCGCTATGTCGCGATGTCGCCCAACCTGTTGCGGGTGATCCTGCGCGGGTTCTGGTTCGGTCTGTCCGCCATCGCACTTCTGGCGCTGCTGCCCGTGCTGGTCCGCGAGACGTTGCAGGGCACGGCCTTTGTCTATGGCGTGCTGCTGGGTTGTTTCGGCACGGGCGCGGTGGCGGGCGCGCTGGCCAACGCCCGGCTGCGCGAACGCTTCCGCAACGAGATCATCGCGCGCGGATCATTCGTAGGCTTCGGAATCAGCTGCGGGGTGCTGGCGCTTGGGGGCAGCGCAGTCGTCGCGGCCTTGGCGCTCCTGATAACGGGGGCGTGTTGGGTGCTAGCGCTGTCGATGTTCAACGTGACGATCCAACTTTCGACGCCGCGATGGGTCGTGGGCCGGGCGCTGGCGCTGTACCAGACGGGCACGTTCGGCGGCATGGCGGTGGGCAGCCTGATCTGGGGTGCCGTGGCCGAACGCAGCGGCGCGCCGACTGCACTGACGGTCGCAGCCGTCCTGCTGATCATCGGGGCGCTGATCGGTCTGAAGCTGCCCCTGCCCGAATTTGCGGGCCTCGACCTTGCCCCGCTGAACCGTTTCAAGGAGCCCGACACGCAGTTCCATCTGAACTACCGCAGTGGCCCAGTGATGGTGATGGTGGATTACGAAATCGCCCAAGCGGATGTGCCTGCCTTTCTTGCCGCGATGCGGCAGCGGCGGCGGATCCGGATCCGGGACGGGGCGCAGCAATGGGTACTGCTGCGCGACCTCGAATTTCCCGACCACTGGAGCGAAAGTTACCACGTCCCGACATGGGGCGAATATGTGCGCCACAATGAGCGCCGCACAAATGCGGATGCCGCGCTGTCCAATCAACTGCGTGGTTTGCACTGCGGCGAGGGGCCGCCGAAGGTGCACCGGATGATCGAACGTCAAACCGTTCCGCTGCGCGATGATCTAGCGCTCAAGGAACAGGGCGTTTAAGCGATTAGGCCTCACCGCTTGCTTCTGACTTGCCGCCACACACCACCGCCTCGGCCTCGATCTCGATCCGGAAATCGCCGACCAGACCGCCCGCATAGAACGTTGTATTCGCGGGCGGGGTCCGGCCAAAGAAGCGGCCGTGGGCCAGTGACGCGCCCATGATGTCCTCTTCGCCGCGTACGTACATCCGCGTGCGCAGGATATCCGACGGCTTGCCGCCCAACGCCGTTACCGCGCTGGCGATCTTGTCCAGAATATAGGTCGCCTGCGCCTGTGCCGAACCGGGTGCTACCGTATGATCCAGCCCATGCGTCGCGGTCGTGCCGGATACCAGAATGCGGTCGCCGTCCCGTATCGCGCGGCAATAGCCGGCGATGGGCTCCCATTTCGAGCCGGTGAAGGCGCGGCGGCGGTCGGCCACCTCAGCGTCCTGCACGACCTCCAGCGTGGTCGGAATCTCTGACAGATGATGGCTCAGATCGCCCGAAGCTGTGAGGAAAGGCGGCTGGCGGTATTCGTCGCCACAATCGCCGGGAATCCGGGTGGTCTTGGCAAAGGCGGTCTCCAACCGGGCCTTGTCCTCGGCATCCAGCGCGAACGAGAACAGCTGCGCATTATCTGCGCGATGTTCGTTCTCGCCCAGCCTTGCACCGACGATAACACCCGCGACGCTGGCATGTTCCAGCACCCAGCGTGAAGCGACATTCGACAGCGAGACGCCATGTTTTTTCGCAATCCGCGAAGCCGCGGTCAGCACAGCCTGAAACGTATCCCAGCCCCCGGCAGTGTCGATGAAGCGCAGGTATTTCGACCCGCTCCAGTCCGCAACAACGGCGGGGCGCGGTTTATCCAGCCACCGCTCGGACAGAAACCCGCCAAGCAGCGTGCCATAGGCCAAAAGCCTGACGTTGCGTTCGGTGCAAAGCTTGGTCAGATCGCCTGCCGCGCGACGGTCGATCAGCGAAAAGGACACCTGATTGGAGACGACGGGAATGTCTTCCTCCAACGCCAGCAACAGATGCGCTGCATCAAAATTCGTCACGCCGATCTCGCCGATCAACCCTTCTGCGCGCAGTTTGGTCAATTCGTGCAGCGCGTCGAGCCACGCAGGGTGTTCGAACGTCCACCAGTGAAATTGCAGCAGATCGACACAGTCGACGCCAAGCCGGTCCAGCCGGTCCTGAACACCCGCGCGCACGATTTCGGGGGTCATTGGTCCAGGTTCCGGACACCACTTGGTAAAGGCACGTGCGGAGGGCGCTTTCTTTAACGCGCGCCCTGCGATCAGTTCCGCGCTGCCATAGTGGTCGGCCATGTCGAATGTATCGAATCCGGCGTCTGCATAGGCGACCAGCGCTTCAGCCGCGGCATCCAGATCGCTCGCATCACCGTCTTTCTCCTGATCCGCCACCTGCCAGAGGCCCGTCAGCACGCGGGAAATATTGAGGGTCGGCGTCAGGTCGTAACGGTCGGGTGTCATGGTTTTGGTCCTTTATCAGATCGCTTGCCAAGATGGCGCGAGGAGGTTCGTGCTTCGGGCAAAATTCCCTGGGGTCGCCACAGCAGGATCAGGCAAAGCATCACGCCGATAACGACGATCTGCAAAGAGGCGGCGCGCGCCTGCTGATCGGCGGGGAAAACCTCAGAGATGATGCTGCCCGACAAGGCCCAGATCGCCCAAACCAGCACCGCGCCAAGGATCGCCCCCCGATTGTTGCCCGACCCGCCGACAATCAGCATGGCCCAGACCTGAAACGTCATCATCGGCAAGTAATTTGCAGGTGCGATGAAGCCGATGAAATGTGCCTGTACCGCCCCCGCCAGCCCCATGATCGCGCCGCCCAGCACAAAGGCCTGAAGGCGCAGCGATACCGGGTTCTTGCCCATCGACTGCGCTGCTGTCTCGTCCTCGCGCACCGCGCGCAAAACACGGCCCCAAGGGCTGCGCATCAGGTGTTGCAACAGCAGGTAGACGGCAAACACCATTGCAGCCGAAAGCGCGAGGTTCGACATGTTGAACGCGATTGCGCGCCCTTGCAATTCGCCGAAAGCGCGGGGAATGAAACTCATGCCGAACACGCCACCCGTCAGCCATTCGAGGTTTTGAAACGCCAGTTGCAGCGTGATCGCGATGCCGAAAGTCGTGATCGCCAGATAGTCCGTTCGCATCCGTATGGTCAGCGCACCGACAAGGAACGACAGCACCCCGCCCACCAGCGCGGCGGCGATCCAGCCAATCCAAATCGGCAGGTCGAACCCGCCAAGGCGATCCACAACGGCAGGTGTGGTGAACAGACCCGACGTATAGGCCCCCGCCCCGACAAAGGCGGCCACGCCCACATTGAAAAGCCCGGTCTGACCCCATTGCACGTTCAGCCCCAGACAGATCAGCGCATAGGTCATCGCGATCGTCAGGAAGAATGCACCGTAGGCTAGGTATTCCATCTGCTACACCCTTCGCCCGAACAAGCCTGAAGGACGCAGGATCAGCACAAGCACCAGCACGACAAAAGCGACGCCGGCGCGCCATTCGGCCCCGACGACTTGCACTGTCACCGCCTCGGCCAGACCGATGATCAGCCCCCCCAGCATCGCACCAGGGATCGAGCCGATCCCCCCCAGAATGGCCGCTGCGAAAAGTGGCAGCAGCAAATCGAACCCCATGTAGGGCCGGATCTGCACCAGCAGCCCCGACATCACCCCGGCGAAGCAGGCCAGGCCCGCGCCGATGATCCAGGTCACCCGGATTACCTTTTGCACATCAAGGCCATAGACACCCGCCAGACCCGGGTTTTCACTTACCGCGCGCATGGCGCGGCCCGTTGAACTGCGCGTAACGAAGACATGCAAGACGATCACCAGCACCGCCGTCAGCCCGACCGTCAACATCTGGTCCGGCGTGGCGCGCATGCCCATGCCAATCTTCTGCGCAATCTGCAATTCGCGGGTGAAATAGGCGGGGTTGGCGGTAAAGATGAACTCCAACAGCGACCGCAGCGCCATTGACGCGCCAAAGCTGGCCATGACGATGATGATCGCATCCGCCCCGCGCCGCCGCAGCCTGCCAAACAGCACCTTGTCCAAACCAAGCGTCAAAAGCACCGTCAGCGCCATCCCCGCGAGCAGCGACAAAGGCAGGCCCCAGCCAAAGCTGAACGGCCCCAGCGGATCACCGATGCCAAGGCCCGCCAGCAGACCGCCCAGAAATCCCGAGACGGTCAGCGTCATGTACGCCCCCCAAGCCAGGAAATCACCGTGGGTGAAGTTGGCGAAGCGCAAGATCGCGTAGGTCAGCGTCAGGCCGATCGCGCCAAGGCCGATAGTCGATCCGGCAATGATGCCGTCGATCAGGACTTGCGGGCTCATACCTCCTCCTCCGCATGGCGCGAACCCAAAAACAATTCACCCAAAAGCTTGCCATCGCGCAGCGCGCCTGTCGGCCCATCATGGGCCAGCCTGCCATCCACCAGCACCAGCGCCCGCTCTGTCAGATCAAGTGCTGCACGCACGTTTTGTTCCACCAGCACCAGCGTGACCCCGGCAGCGCGAATCTGGCGCAAGGTCTCGAACACCTGACCCACCAGCTTGGGCGACAGCCCGGCAGACGGCTCGTCGAGGATCAGCACCTCCGGCTCCGTCAGCAACGCCCGCGCCGCCGCAAGCATCTGCCGCTGCCCCCCCGACAGCGCACCTGCCAGCGTGTTGGGCCGCGCCTTGAGGTCGGGGAACATGTCGAACAGCCGCTGCATCTGCCCTGCCCGCCGCGCCTTGGGCAACAGTTCGGCGGCGATCTGCATGTTTTCGCGGATCGTCATTTGGGTAAAGATGTTCTCGGTCTGCGGCACAAAGCCCAGACCCCGACGCGCCAGCGCATGACTGGGCGCGTGGGTGATGTCGTCATCGGCCAGATAAACCGACCCGCCAAGACAGCGCACCTGCCCCGCAATCGCCTTGATCAAGGTCGATTTCCCGGCACCATTGGGGCCAAGAATACACACCGCCTCGCCCTGCGAGATGTCCATGTCGACGTGTTTGACGATCGGTAAATCGGTCTCGTATCCGGCAGAAAAGTCGCGGACCCGCAGCAGGCTCATGCGGGGGCCCCGTCAAGATAAACGTCAATCACATCGGCGCGGCGCGTGACTTCCTGAGGGGTGCCTTCGGCAAGTAACTTGCCCGCTGCCATCACGATCACACGGGGACACAGGCGCGCAATCATCTCCATATTGTGTTCGATCAGCAAGACAGCGATGCCTTGCGCATGGATCTGCGCGATGCGGTCGATGATAAGATCCAGAAGCGCCGGATTGACGCCTGCAGCCGGTTCATCCAGCAAGATCACACGGGGCTGCGTCATCAAAACCCGCGCCAGTTCCAGCAGCTTGCGCTGTCCGCCCGACAGGACCGACGCAGGCTGGTCCTCCAGATGACCAAGGCTGACGAAGTCGATCAAATCCCGCGCCCTTGCCACATTCGCACGCTCCTGCCTGGCCACCCTGCGGGGCTGGATCATGGCGCGCAGCACATTTTCGCCCGCCTGATTTTGCGCGGCAGTCATGACGTTTTCAAGAACCGTCATGCGCGAAAACGGCTTGGGGATCTGGAAACTCCGGCTTAACCCCAAGCGGCAGCGCCCTTGTTGCGACGTCCGCGTGACATCGATTCCCGACAAATGGATCGCGCCCGCATCACAGGCCAGCGTTCCGGCCAGAAGATTGAACATCGTCGTTTTTCCCGCGCCGTTTGGCCCGATCAACCCAAGCATCTCCCCCGAACCAAGCGCCAGCG
>Ga0307933_1001424_pt1 | contig 18726 bp, 7 predicted proteins | sample OrgLakmetageno88_FD_201811 | JGI IMG/M metagenome (GOLD analysis project Ga0307933, IMG submission 201811) | Saline water microbial communities from Organic Lake, Antarctica - #88 | ecosystem: Environmental > Aquatic > Non-marine Saline and Alkaline > Saline | place: Antarctica: Organic Lake...
AGGATCTAGGAATTTGGCAACTACGTATTCATTTGGCAATCAAGCAAGCCCACCCGGTATCACCTGCATATTTATAATAAAAAAACCTAAAACCCCAACTCAAAAGAATTAATATAATGAAAAAGTCATGGATTATTGCATCAACACTGCTCTTCAGCTCATACGGTTTTGCAGCCAACTACGTTTATACTGGAGCGGGTGCTGACCCGAATAACTGGCTCCTTGGTGGCAATTGGGCTGGCGGCGGCGGGGTTGAAGTATACCCGACTGCGGCCGACAACGCGCTGTTCACCAATGCAGGCACCAGCATCGTTATTTCCCAACTTCTCCCCGACGTTTTTGGCCAGTTACAAGCTGGGCGGGGTGTGGCCAACACCATTACCATTGCTACTGGAGGCGAAGTTACCAACATTAACCAGACTATAGCTGGCATCAATACCCCAACTATAACCGACAGTAACGGCACGCTTATAATCGACGGCGGTACATTGAATACCGTACGATTGCGCATTGGAGTGAGCGGTGGATCGGGATTTGTTCACGTAGTGAGTGGTGTCGTCGAGATCAACAAATCCGCCGAGGGTGATCCAAAAGGAACGCTTGATTTTACACCTGGTGGGGACGCATCCTTCAAACTCTCGGGTGGAACCGTGACGATGGAAAGCAACTTGGAACTAAATACGGGGCTTTTAACCATTGATGGCGCCGACGGAACCATGACTGTCGATGAAATCTTTAATTTCGGATTTGCATCAAATACAGTGGAATTGGCCTTTGAGATTAGTGACGGTGGCATTTCGAAGATTTCCGCCGACACCATTGAATTCCTTGGGACCCAGATTTTAACTATTAATGGCCTCAATACGACAAGCGATACACTGGTCGAAGACGCTGTGTTGATCGAGTTGACTGGAGACGACACCTTCTCTGCTGAAGAGCTAACTGCAATGTCCAGTGCGCTGAACCTTGAGTTCATGAATAGCGGTGCGCTTTCTCTTAGTGGGGATAGCAAGCAACTACTTTTTACTGGCACGACTGCTCCGGTCGCGGTTCCTGTCCCGTTTGATCCGTTTACTGCTGACACCTCTAACTTAATACAAAATGGCGATTTCAACACGGTTTTAAATCCTGTCTTTGGTAACGCTGCAGCCGCCATTAATATAGACGGCACATTCGGAGATTTCGGACCTTTCAATGGTAGCAGCGGAGTCGTTGAGGGCTGGCTTCCTTACTTCAGCGACCCGAACGGACTGACCGACCTGGTCGGTGATCCCGGTGTAAACAATTCGGGAGACGATCCAGTGCCAGCGTTGGAAGGTACCTTTTACCTCGACACTCACTGGTTGCCTAATGGCAGTGGGAGTATCGGGTTAAACTCTTCCAACAATTATCGTAATGGATTTGGGCAAACCGATATTCTCAATGGGGTCACCATCATTCCGGCTGCAACCTACGAACTTACCTTCAGTGCAGTGAAAAACGCTGGAGTAGATAATACCTCGGCAACCTTGACGCTGGCTCTGACGACCGGAGCCAATGTGGCCGACACAACTGTCAGCGTGGCCAACTCTCTATCTGAAATAGCGGTGGACAGCCTCCCGGCGATTGGCGAACCACCTTTGGTTGTTACAAGCACGATCAGCGGTGCTGATTTGGCCAGTGCTCAGTCTGGCGTCGGGTCGGTGAATGTATATTTTGATCAGGTTAATACCGCAACGATTCCTGGATTACCAGACAGCTTGGCTTCAACTGACATCTCAAATGTAGCCCTTGTGAGTCAGGCCAGGATTGATGACGTAGGACTGACGCTCGTTCTTCCTGAAAATGATTTGAACAAGGATGGTGTTTTTGATCAGAGCGATGTCGATCTGGCTCAGCTCTATTTGGACGGAGATGGTGGCGATTCTGCAGCTATCCGCCAGAGCACGCTGGTCAATACCTTCGAAAATACACCAGCCGAAGCGCTGGACTTACTCAACCTGACGGACTTTGACCTGAACGGCGACGGCACCTTTGACGCTGCCGATGTTGCCGCTCTTCAGGCTCTACTGGTGTCGATACCGTTTCAAGTCACAATCTCCATTACTGGCGGAGAGCTTGAGTTCACGTGGAATAGCCTATCCGGTAAACTCTACGACTTGGAGTCTAAAACCTCTTTGCTGCTTCCTGACTGGGTTCCTTACAATGACGGTGTGACGACCTATGAAAACATACCGGCATCCGAAACAGGCATTAACACCCTGACAGGTGTACTTGCCCCTGCCCCAGAGGCCTTCTTCCGGGTGGTTGAAAAGGACTAAATCGTAGGTGCACGCTTTACCATAGCCTGTTGTCGGAAGTGTTTTCGGCATCAGGCTTTGTCAAAGCTGCAGCGATTTTTGAACTAACATGCAGCTAAAAAACAGCTTTCCTGATTAACGCTTAGAGAACCTGTCCGATATTATTACGTTATATCGAAGGTATTGAATCGACCTCCTGAATCCCTGATCCCTTCGAATATGCTAAGATCCACACTTGGGCCGCGTAGGCTTGGCCTCCTGTTTACGTCCACCGTAATCGCTCTTATGCCAGCCGGACTTTCTGCTGCCGGCATTGAGCGAGTCGCTGTTACCGATACCGAGATTACCGTCCGCATGCAGCCGGACACGGTCGGCGTCGAGCTAAAAGTCGTCCCGGTCGAGCCCTACGATGACTATGAGTCGGATCGCAACTGGACGGTTGGTACTGTGAGCCGAGGGGCGGTCATCGATTTCAATCAGGAGGCATATGCTATTTTGAGCTATTCACAACCTGTCGGCTCTTTCGATCCCCATATTCAGAATACTGCCGACAGCATAGATGCGACTAAGGTCAGTCACCTTACCATCCGCTACAAGGTAGACAACTTCGATGGCCCGATTCCAAGTGCAGCCTTTGTCTTAGGTGATGGCGGTATCGCTAAAGTTGATTTCGATCTAACTGCTGACGGCACCTGGCGACTGGCTCGTGTCGACCTTGCCACAGTCGCTCCCGTCATCGGCAGCACAGACTGGTCGGGTAATCGCACGCTCCGTCTCGACTTTGCAGAGGGCGTGTCTTTCGCCGCTTACGAAGAAGCGGAAATCTCTATCGACTGGATTGCCGTGACCGATGAGGATAACTTCTCCGACCCACTTTTGTGGAATCGATGGGATCGCTTTTGGGATCTTGGCTTCCAGCCACCCGTTGCCATTGGTAACGCGCCTGACGACATCACTTTCAACCGTCTCAATGGTGCCGTTGATACTTACTACCAGAAGTTCTATCTCGTCGATGGCCTCACGCCCATCGGCGGACCACAGTGGGTGAGCGATTTTTCAGGTCTTTCTTATATAGAGATTACCGACCACGGTTTCGCCACAAGCGGTGGCGGCGCGAGACCAGGCACTGTGGTCAATGGCATCTACCAAATGAGCTATTCCAATCCGTTCCCTTTTCCTACTTTCGATCCCCAACTGGTCACGCCCAATTCCGAGATAAACGGCGATCAGTCGCGCTACGTTCACGCCCGCGTCCGCATGACGGGCTATTCTGGCACAGCCTCAACCATTTCTGCCGGGATGTTAAGCACTGCATCGGGCGTATCCACTGTCTCGGCCAATTTCGTCCCGGATGGCAGTTGGCAGATCCTTACTTTCGACATGCAGCAGGCGGCCAACTGGGGTGGGCGTGAGAACATCCGCTTCGACTTGCCCGATGGCCCGGTGAATTTTAACGACTTTTTGGGTGCCACCCTCGAGATTGACTGGTTTGCCGTTAACGACAATCCCTCCTACGACGGCACGGGTGCGCTGAATGCCTATGAGTTTAAATATGACTTCTTGATCGACCGCAACCTCCACACGACCATCCCGCTTAAAGGCCGCCATGGTGTTGACAGTTTTGCACCGGCAGATTTCGCCGCTATCGACACGGACGTTGGTAAGCTCAACTTCGTGACCAACCCCATGGTCAATGTCGCTCCGAATCCGCGCGTTACCTGGACAGTCGATGGGATTGACTATGGTATCAACCCCACCCAGTTCGACCGCCTCCACAACGAAGTCGAGCAGCTGGGCGAGCTCGGTATCAATACCTACATGGTTATGCTCAACCGGAGTAATGCGGCACAGATCAATGACCAGGCTAACCCCTACAATAGCATCCGCTCCAGCGATGAGGCACCGAACACGCTCTATGGCTTCAATATCGAAGACCCCTACGGCCTCCGTTATACCCGTGCTGTCTTTGAATACATTGCCCACCGCATGGCTCAACCCGATACGACCAGCTTTAACCACTGGATCTACGGTAACGAGGTTGATGCCCACTGGTTCTGGCATAACCTCGGCGAAATCTCCGAAGAGGATTTCCTCGACTATTTTGATGTCGAGTTTCGCCAGGCGGCCCTCGTCCTCGCAAAATACCATCCTGAATTTCGCGTTCTCCTATCGCACACCAAACACTGGTCTTCACGAGTCAGCACCGAAGTCCGCAGTCTGCCTACCAAAACCATCATCGACACCGCCCACACCCGGTGGAAGGCGGAGGGTGACTTTTACTGGGAACTGTCTTCCCATACCTACCCGGAAAATCTCTTCGACCCCGAGTTCTGGTTCGATACCGAAGCCACCTTCAATTTCAATACCGACAGTATAACCTATAAAAACTACGAGGTCTTACCGGAGTATTTCCAACAGGACGCTTTCCTCTTTAATGGTCAGCAGCGTTCGGTAACCCTGACCGAGCAGGGTTTCCATACGACCAACCAGGCCACGCAGGCCGCAGCTTACGCCTACCACTGGCACCGCTTTAAGCGCATCCCAGGCTTCAAAGCCGAAGTTCTCCATCGAGCTCAAGACAACCCGAATGAGGGCGGCCTCCTCCTTGGCATTCTCTACGACCTGGAAGGTGAAAGGAAATTGGCTTACGATGTCTTCGAGGTCGCCGATACGCCCGACTGGAGGCCCGTTTTCGACCTCTATCTTCCGCAGCTTCCCTTCGACAGCTTTGACGACTTCACCAGCGTCGCCGCATGGACCGAACTCGACCTCTTCTTCGATGAGCCCGGCTTCACTCAAGGCTGGAGACCCCTCCCTAGTGTGACCGGTCTGACCGTAGATGCCAACGGGCATCTCATCGGAACTGTGGCCGGGGCTGATCCACAATTTGTCAACGACAACTTCTTCGCGCTTGAGTCCTACGATAACGCGGAGATGCTTCTACTGCGCCTCAAGACCGATAGCGGCACCCGTTGCGATATCTTCTGGGGAACGACCGAGGCCACCTCCATATCGGGGAACCGGAGGTTTACGACCCCCACGATCGCGGACGGTACCTTTCAGTATTATCTCATCGACACTGAGGACCACCCCGACTGGAACGACAAGGTCATCCGCCGCATGCGTATCGATCCCACCGAGGTAGCTACCGGCACCTTCGCCCTCGACTACATTATAACCGGCACGCGGGGTGACTTCGACGAGGACGGTATTCCTGATAGTTTAGAAGGTATGGACGACCCCGATGGCGACAACATCCCCAATCTCGCTGACCTCGACTCCGACGGCGACGGCATCCCAGATGCGATCGAAGGCTTGGATGACCCCGACAACGATAGCATCCCCAACTATCTTGACCCCGACTCCGACAACGATGGCGCTCTCGACAAGGACGAGGTTTTCTTCAACCGCAACCCCTACGTAGCTAACGATCCGAATGCCGATACCGACCTCGATTTTTACACAGACATCGACGAAATGGTCGCAGGCACCAACCCGGATAATCCAGCCATTAACCTCGGTGAAACGATTGTCTTCACTGAAGAAGCCCCGGGCACTTTCCTAGTCACGATTACCTTAAATGGTAGAGTCGACCGCCAATATAAGATTTGGCGCGCTTTCGATCTTCGATCGCCGGCTGTACTCACTACAATCGACGCGCTCGACGATGACATTATCCAAACCTTTGATACGCTCGTCGATGAACTCCAGGCTTTTTACTACTTGGAAATTATTCGTCAGCCGTAAGGTTAGTATTTCTTAATGAAACGGGTGGGAATATAGAGATAATTTTCAAATCTCTGTGTCACCGATAAGCTACAGTTTTCTAAAGAGGGCATGCAAAGGGAACTTTACATGCCCTCTTTTTCTACATGCACGGCAATCGCGCCAATTGCCTCCAATACATTTTTGGTCACGACTTCGCTTTGAAAAGAATCGATGAGTTGATCCAGCGTTCGGCAACCAATCACGGGATGTGTCGGGTATATCTTTGTTCGCCACCAAGCTAAGGTCAATGAAGAGACAGTGTGCCCTGAATCTTCAGAAAGTGCTTTGAGTTGTTGGGCGATTTGATTACAGGCCCGAGTATTAAAAGGGTGCTCCCGTAAGCTGGGATGATCCTCGCCCAGACGGCACACTTTTTCATAGTAGCCCGTTGCTTGTGATGTGTAAGGGAAGACGGGAACGTTGTTTGTCTGATGAAAGCGTTCACCGGCAGGATCTAACTTTTCAAGGAGCGGATACTCCAGTGGTTTTCTATACTCACTCCCTAAGCAGCCCATGGGCTGGCTTGCATAAAATCCCGACCAATTATTTTTCTGAGCTGCAGCGCGAGCAGCCTCTAGTCGCTGTGCAGTGAAGTTCGAGGCTCCGTAGTGCCTCAACCATCCGCGATCACGAAACGACTCAAGTGTTTCAAGAAGTGCTTCGACGGGTTGATCCAAGTCGTCTCGGTGGAGCCAATAAAGATCAATCATATCGACTCCAAGTGCTCGGCGACTTGCCTCTATGTCTGAAGTTAATTCTGCCTGACTCATACGAACTCGGGTCGGCGTATCCATGGGAGGATGGCCTCCCTTGGTCGAGATCAGGACTTGATCACGACATTTGCGCTCTTTGAGCCAGCGGCCAATTAGCTTTTCGCTTCGACCGCTTTCACCCGGCACCCAGTCGGAGTAGCAGCGAGCCGTATCAATTGTATGACCACCGTGTTCGATGTACGCATCCAACAACCCGAAACTCGTGGCTTCGTCGGTAGTGACACCATAATTTGCCGTGCCTAGCACAAGAAAAGAGTGATTTAAAGTAGGTGGCATAGTTCGTTAGCCCGAAAAACTCGCAGAAAAAATTGCCTGAGTCTAATTAGGTTAAGTAATTGGTTACCAACTAAATACAAAACGAACAATCAAAAACGGATATATAATTTTTAAACAAGAAGTCTTCTAGTTTCAAGACTACAATGGACAAAAAGTTGTCGCAAGTTCAGACGGCGGTCATTTGAGCAGCGACGGTGGCGGGACTTTGCTCTTCCGGGAGCTGGAACTGCGGACCGGAACGATCAGCAGATTGGCTGGGTGCTTTCGTGACGGGCGTAAGCCGGAGCGAATCGAACACTGAAGAGCTGGAGCCGCAAACGCCGGGTAATCGACAAAGCGGAAGTGTTAGACAAGGGGCAGAACCCACGCTTCGTGGTGACCAACTTCGACCGTGACGCTTTTGATGCGCGTGCGCTCTACGAGGACTTTTACTGCGCCCGCGGCGAAATGGAAAACCGTATCAAGAACAGCAGCAGGATTTCTTTGCCGGCCGCACCAGCACACATGCGATGGCTTCGAACCAGTTGCGCCTCTGGTTCCGCGCGAGATCCTAGAGTGCGGTATCTTCGATTGTGTCATGTCCGAGTGCGACGGGGGACCTTCGCAGGGATCGAACGCAAAATGTTATGATCTGTTCATGCTGACTGGATTTCTGGCTTAGTTAGAACGCCCCGCCTGCAGTCCCTCTGCTATCCGTTATATCAATAAGTAAGGGTTGAGCTAGATTCGCGGAATGCCCCATCTCTGTCCCTAGTGATTACCTGGCATTTCTAGTGTGATGCCCTTATCTAAAAAGTTGAAATTCCCTTATTATTATCTCGATTAATGTATTTTTATCTTAATATTAAATAAATTAATACAGTTTTTTAATGATTCTTATACTCGAACGGTTTCTCAGCTGTCCGGATAATCATTCTGAGATTAATCAATATTTCCCCTACTAATGAAACGATTGTCTCTCCTAAAACTCGTTCGTGTTATTGCTAAAAAACTATGGGATCAAATATTAATACCGATCACTGCCAAGTTGATATCAGGCTCAGACCTTCTGAGTCAGACTTCCACAAGTTGGCGACCAAAGGCAAATCGATCAAACCAAAGAGCAGTATCCGGTGTATTCTTTGCTATTGCCGCCGTCTCTTCCTTTATCGTATTTCCAGTACAGGCTGACGCCGCTGACTTCACCGCACGCGAGAGCAGCCGCAGTTGGCGCGGCGTCGCCTCCTCTGCCGACGGCGTCAAGCTGGCAGCGGTAACCAACAACGGTTACCTCTATACCTCTGCGGACTCTGGTGTGATTTGGACCGAGCGGACCTCCCTCGGGCAAAAGAGCTGGTATGCCGTGGCGAGTTCGAACGATGGCACCAAGCTGGCCGCGGTCGCCGATAGCAAGCGCATCTTCACGTCGATTGACTCTGGGGCCACCTGGACCGAACAGTTTGGCAGCAATTCTAACGTGCAGTGGCGCTCGGTCGCCAGTTCGGCTGATGGCACCAAACTAATCGCTGCGGCCAATCAGGACCGTATTTACACCTCTACTGACTCCGGCCTCACTTGGACCTCACGGTATAACAACGGCAACTGGAGCGGCGTGGCCAGTTCGGCCGACGGCACTAAGTTGGTCGCCGTGGAAAACTCCGGCAACATCTACACCTCCACTAACTCGGGCGCCACCTGGACGGCTCGAATGACCGACCAAAGCCGCAGTTGGTTTAGCGTGGCTAGCTCGGCGGACGGTATCAAACTGGTGGCCAGCGATTATAGCGGCTTTCTTTACACCTCGATCGACTCGGGAGTGACTTGGACCGCGCGCGACAGTTCCCGCCTCTGGCGGTTGGTCGCCAGCTCCGCCGATGGGTCTCAACTAATGGCCGCAGAACGGGACGGCCTCCTTTACGTCTCGTCCGACTCGGGAGTTACCTGGACCACCCTCGATAGCACCCGTAACTGGTATGGCGTCGCCATCTCCGCCGATGGAGCCAAGCGCCTCGCCTCCGTTTATGGTGGTCAACTCTACACTTTGGGCTCCGCGCCAGAGATCGCGGTGGAACAACCCGAGCTCACCGATCTCACCTCCGGTGGCACCACCGACTTTGGTCCCGTGCTCACGGGCGGCACCACCGACCTGCAGTTCACGATCCGCAACCCCGGCACCGAAACGTTGACCGGCCTGGGCATCACGATCGATGGAATCGACGCAGGTCTGTTCACGCTCACCGCCAGTCCGACCGGCCCACTCACTGGGCCCGCCGGTAGCACCACCTTCACCGTGCGCTTCGCTCCGATGAGCATCGGTCTGAAGAGCGCGACGCTTCATATTGCGAGTAATGACTCCGACGAAAACCCCTTTGATATCGTCCTCACCGGCACCGGCACGGTGCCGACTCCGGAGATTGCGGTCGAACGGCCTGAGCTTACCGACCTCATGACCGGAGCGATGCAGGACTTTGGTAGCACAGCGGCCAACAACACGTCCGACTTGATCTTCACGATCCGCAACCCGGGCACCGCCGATCTGACTGGCGTCGACGTCACAATTGACGGGACCGACAGCGCGTTATTCACGGTCACGGCCACTCCAGACAGCGTGATCAGCCCCGCGGGTAGCACTACCTTCACCGTGCGCTTTGCTCCGTTGAGCACTGGCCTGAAGAGCGCCACGCTCCATATCGCGAGTAACGACTCCGACGAAAACCCCTTTGATATCATCCTCAGTGGCACCGGCACGGTGCCCACTCCGGAGATCGCCGTGGAACAGCCCGAGCTTACCGACCTCATGACCGGAGCTATGCAAGACTTTGGCAGCGCCGCGGCCAACAGCACCACGGACTTGATCTTCACGATCCGCAACCCGGGCACCGCCGATCTGACCGGCGTCGACGTCACGATTGACGGAACCGATAGTGCGTTGTTCACGGTCACGGCTATTCCAGACAGCGTGATCAATCCCGCGAGTAGCACTACCTTTACCGTGCGCTTTGCTCCGGTCAGCTCCGGGCTAAAGAGCGCCACGCTCCATATCGCGAGTAACGACTTAGACGAAAACCCCTTTGATATTAGCCTTACCGGCACCGGCACGCCGGAGCAGATGATCGCCCGAGACAGTGCCAGCAATTGGCGCGGAGTAGCCTCCTCGGCCGACGGCGTGAAGCTCGTCGCCGTAATAACGAGCGGGCACATCCACACTTCCATAGACTCCGGCGCGACTTGGACGCCGCGTCCTTTGGGCACTGGCCCCAAGAGCTGGTATGACGTGGCGAGTTCGGCCGATGGCACCAAATTGGTCGCCGTCGCCGATGGTGCTCGTATCCACACCTCTACAGACTCCGGGGCCAACTGGACCGAACAGTTTGGCAGCAGCGGCGAGCAATGGCGCTCGGTCGCCAGTTCTGCCGATGGCACTAAACTGATCGCCGCGGCCAATCAGGATCGCATCTACACCTCCGCCGACTCCGGCCTCACCTGGACGGTGCGGTTTAACAGCGGCAATTGGACCGGCGTGGCCAGTTCGGCCGACGGCACCAAGCTAGTCGCCGTAGAAGACTCAGGTAATATCTACACCTCCACCGACTCAGGAGCAAACTGGACGGCTCGGATGACCGACCAAAGCCGCAATTGGTCTGGCGTGGCCAGCTCGGCTGACGGCACCAAACTGGTGGCCAGCGATTATAACGGCTTTCTTTACACCTCGATCGACTCGGGAGTGACTTGGACCGCGCGCGACAGTTCCCGCCTCTGGCGGTTGGTCGCCAGCTCCGCCGATGGGTCTCAACTGATGGCCGCAGAACGGGACGGTCTCCTTTACGTCTCGTCCGACTCGGGAGTTACCTGGACCACCCTCGATAGCACCCGTAACTGGTATGGCGTCGCCATCTCCGCCGACGGAGCCAAGCGCCTCGCCTCCGTTTATGGTGGTCAACTCTACACTTTGGGCTCCGCGCCAGAGATCGCGGTGGAACAACCATCGCTCACCGATCTCACCTCTGGAGCCATTACCGACTTTGGCTCCGTGCTCACGGGTGACACCGCCGACCTGATCTTCACAATCCGCAACCCTGGCACCGAAACGTTGACCGGTCTGGGCATCACGGTCGACGGAATCGACTCCGCTCTGTTCACGCTTACCGCCAGTCCGACCAGCCCGCTCACTGGGCCTTCCGGCAGCACCACCTTCACAGTGCGCTTCGCTCCGATTAGCATCGGCCTGAAGAGCGCCACGCTCCATATTGCGAGTAACGACGGCGACGAAAACCCCTTTGACATCGTCCTCAATGGCACCGGCACGGTGCCCACTCCGGAGATCGCGGTGGAACAGCCTGAGCTTACCGACCTCATGACCGGAGCGATGCAGGACTTTGGTAGCACAGCGGCTAACAGCACGTCCGACTTGATCTTCACGATCCGCAACCCGGGCACCGCCGATCTGACTGGCGTCGACGTCACGATTGACGGAACCGACAGCGCGTTATTCACGGTCACGGCCACTCCAGACAGCGTGATCAGCCCTGCGGGTAGCACTACCTTCACCGTGCGCTTTGCCCCGACAAGCAACGGACTTAAGAGCGCGACGCTCCATATCGCGAGTAACGACTCCGACGAAAACCCCTTCGACATTAGCCTCACTGGCACAGGTACGCCCGAGCAGATGATTGCGCATGAAAGCAACCGCAACTGGCGTGGCGTCGCTTCTTCGGCGGACGGTGTGAAGCTGGCGGCCGTAGCAGCCAACAGTTACCCCCACTTTTCCACGGACTCCGGCCTGACCTGGACGCAGGGTTCGGTGAGCACTGGTCCGAAGAGCTGGTATGACGTGGCGAGTTCGGCCGATGGCACCAAATTGGTCGCGGTCGCCGACGGTGCGCGCATCCACACCTCTATAGACTCCGGTGCTACCTGGACCGAACAGTTTGGCAGCAATTCTAACGTGCAATGGCGCTCGGTCGCCAGTTCTGCTGATGGCACCAAACTGATCGCCGCGGCCGACCTGGATCGCATCTACACCTCCGCCGACTCCGGCATCACCTGGACGGTGCGGTATAACAGCGGCAACTGGAACGGCGTAGCCAGTTCGGCCGACGGCACCAAGCTAGTCGCCGTAGAAGACACCGGCAATATCTTCACTTCCACCGACTCGGGCGCGACCTGGACGGCTCGGATGACCGATCAAAGCCGCAATTGGTCGAGCGTGGCTAGCTCGGCGGACGGTATCAAACTGGTGGCCAGCGATTATAGCGGCTTTCTTTACACCTCGATCGACTCGGGAGTGACTTGGACCGCGCGCGACAGCTCCCGCCTCTGGCGGTTGGTCGCCAGCTCCGCCGATGGGTCTCAACTAATGGCCGCAGAACAGAACGGTCTCCTTTACGTCTCGTCCGATTCCGGTGTTAGCTGGACTACGATTGATAGTCTCCGCAATTGGTGGGGCGTCGCTATCTCCGCCGATGGAGCCAAGCTCCTCGCCTCCGTCTTCGGCGGCCAACTCTTCACTTTAGGCTCCGCACCTGAGATCGCGGTGGAACAACCATCGCTCAACGACCTCACCTCCGGAGCCATTACCGACTTTGGGCAAGTCCTCGTCGGCGAAACCGCCGTCCTAGAGTTCACGATTCGCAATCCCGGCACTGAAACTTTGACTGGCCTGGGCATCACGATTGATGGAATCGACGCTGCTCTGTTCACGCTTACGGCCAGTCCGGTGGGCCCGCTCACTGGGCCTTCCGGCAGCACCACCTTCACGGTGCGCTTTGCACCGATGAGCACCGGCCTGAAGAGCGCGTCGCTCCATATTGCGAGTAACGACGGCGACGAAAACCCGTTTGACATCGTCCTCAATGGCACCGGCACGGTGCCGACTCCTGAGATCGCGGTCGAAAAGCCTGAGCTTACCGACCTCATGACCGGAGCGATGCAGGACTTTGGTAGCACAGCGGCTAACAACACGTCCGACTTAATCTTCACGATCCGCAACTCGGGCACCGCCGATCTGACCGGCGTCGAGGTCATGATTGACGGGACCGACAGCGCGTTATTCACGGTCACGGCCACTCCAGACAGCGTGATCAGCCCTGCGGGTAGCACCACCTTCACCGTGCGCTTTGCACCGGTGAGCATCGGGCTAAAGAGCGCGACGCTCCATATCGCGAGTAACGACTCCGATGAAAACCCCTTCGACATTAGCCTCACTGGCACAGGTACGCCCGAGCAGATGATTGCGCATGAAAGCAACCGCAACTGGCGTGGCGTCGCTTCTTCGGCGGACGGTGTGAAGCTGGTGGCTATAGCAGCCAACAGTTACCCCCACTTTTCCACTGACTCCGGCATGACCTGGACGCAGGGTTCGGTGAGCACCGGTCCGAAGAGCTGGTATGACGTGGCGAGTTCGGCCGATGGCACCAAATTGGTCGCGGTCGCCGACGGTGCGCGCATCCACACCTCTATAGACTCCGGTGCTACCTGGACCGAACAGTTTGGCAGCAATTCTAACGTGCAATGGCGCTCGGTCGCCAGTTCTGCTGATGGCACCAAACTGATCGCCGCGGCCGACCTGGATCGCATCTACACCTCCGCCGACTCCGGCATCACCTGGACGGTGCGGTATAACAGCGGCAACTGGAACGGCGTAGCCAGTTCGGCCGACGGCACCAAGCTAGTCGCCGTAGAAGACACCGGCAATATCTTCACTTCCACCGACTCGGGCGCGACCTGGACGGCTCGGATGACCGATCAAAGCCGCAATTGGTCGAGCGTGGCTAGCTCGGCGGACGGTATCAAACTGGTGGCCAGCGATTATAGCGGCTTTCTTTATACCTCGATCGACTCGGGAGTGACTTGGACCGCGCGCGACAGTTCCCGCAGCTGGCGGTTGGTCGCCAGTTCCGCCGATGGGTCTCAACTGATGGGCGCAGAACGGGACGGTCTCCTTTACGTCTCGTCCGATTCCGGTGTTAGCTGGACTACGATTGATAGTCTCCGCAATTGGTGGGGCGTCGCTATCTCCGCCGATGGAGCCAAGCTCCTCGCCTCCGTCTTTGGCGGCCAACTCTACACTATCGGCACGGAAAGTGATCTCTCCCAGTCCGGACCTGACTTTATCGTCAATACTCTGTCCGATCATGACGATGGCATCGCAGGAGACGTCGACTGCACCCTGCGGGAAGCAATCAACGCGGCCAATGCGAATTCCGATGACAGCATCATCACCTTTGATTCCACTCTCTTCGCCACGGGGCAGGTCCTTCAGCTCGCCGCTGAACTACCCGCGCTGAACAGCAACCTGGAAATCCAGGGACCTACCGCAGGGGTCACGCTAAGGCGCGATACCGGAGGTGACTATCGTATCCTTTTGGTCAATTCCGGCACAACCGTCGCTCTCAGCAACCTTACCCTCACCAATGGCAATCAAGCGGTCTTTGGTGGTGGTGGTGGGATTCAAAACTACGGCACGCTGACGGTCACTGACTGTACCATCACCGGCAATACCGCCGCTGGAGAAGGGGGTGGCATCGAAAGCTTCGGCCCCATCACAGTGACGAGCACCACCATCAGTGGTAACCAAGGCAATTGGGGTGGCGGCATCACAAACTGGGGGAGCGCAACCGTGATTGGCAGTACAATCAGCGGTAATAGTGCTACCACAGGCGGCGGCGGTTTCTTAAACTTTGGCAGCAGTTTCACGGTTCTCAACAGCACGATTAGCGGCAACACCGCTCTAAACGGCGGCGGCATCGAAAGCCATGTCAATATGACCCTCATCAATAGCACGATCAGTGGCAATACCGCCACAGGTTCTACTGTTTCGGATGGAGGAGGTGCCATGATTCTGCAAGCCGAGACGCTGCTGGAATCTTGCACCGTCACCGGAAATAGCGCAGTCAATGGCGCACGGGGCGGTATCTGGCAAACATCAGAAACGCTGACGATGTACAACACAATCGTGGCCGGGAACCTCACTCAGGACATTCAGCGGGATGCAGGCTCCCTAGTCAGCAATGGTTACAACCTCATAGGTATCAGCAACGTGGGCGCGAGCTTCAACCAAGCAGGGGATCAAGTGGCTGTGACTAATCCAGGACTTGGCGAGTTGGGCTACTACGGTGGTTCGACGCAAACACATGTGCTCCTTTCGAATAGTTCGGCAATCAATCTTGGTGATCCTGGATTTGATCCTGAAAATTTCAGTCCGTCGCTAACAGACGATCAACGTGGCTACACCCGAGTGAAAGATGGCCGCGTGGATATCGGCGCTTACGAATCCGGCAATGCTGCCGGGTTTGCAATATGGATCAGAGAGTCGCTCCCCTCTGGTATAGACGTATCCGATTATACCTTAATATCTGACAATGATGGAGATGGGCGTAACAATCTACTCGAATACGGAATTCTAGGCAGTCCAACTCAAGCTGATACCACCAGCCCATTGGATTTCGAACTAAATGCAGCAGGCACGACAAGCACCATCGTTCTGCCTATCCGCTTCGGCGCACCTGATTTGACCTATGCTGTCGATTCGACAAGTGACCTCAGGCTTCCATGGAACGAGATTGCCCGCTATCAGACTAGTACGGCAACCTTCACGCCACTAGTCTCCAACGTGGCAGTTATGACAAGCGACGCCGTCACACTGACAATTACCGATGCAAACTTGAGTGGTGAGACGCAGTATTTTTACCGACTTCGACTAGGTACAACTGCTCGGTAGTTCAATCAATATAGATTCGCCTGGAGATTCGCAGGGGCACCGAACGCAAAATGTTACGATTTTGTCTTGGCGACTGATTGATGCCTTTTAAAGAGTAGTGAACTAACCGAGTGATAAGACTTTCGAGCCTTTCGAGAATACGGTGACGGTACCCGAGGATTCCGAAACGACGATCGCAACGGAATTGGAGAGAGCCGTCGCAGCCGCTGCCGCGAGATGGCGAGAGCCCAATCCCCTTTGGACTTTAACAGTCCCTGTCACGGGCGCGTCGAGATAAACGCCTGCTGCTTCGACTACTCCTTTGTTGCTAATCAGAAATCCGCCGTCGAGTGCGGAGAACTCACGCATCGTTTCCACGAATTCGGCATCATAAATACTACGGGACTTCTGGGGATGCCCATGGCAGGGATTTAAAATAAGTGGGCGGGCGACAGAATTTAATTCTTCGATATCTCCGAGTAAGAAAACTGTGCCGATTGATTTCCCTTCGCGACCTTCGTTGGCGAATCTCAATGCGATATCAATGAGTCGGATAAACTCCTGAGAGATGGGTAGCCGGCTTTTTTCATGACTATCGCCTTTGAACCATTCAAAATCCCGTCGCGGGTTTGCGATGAGTAAGTTGTCCAAGCGTTTGGATCCTGAAACACCAAGCAGGCATACGATCGAGTCATCTTCTTCAATGTATCCATGCATTACCGACAGTATCAGTGCGAGTGAGATCTGATCCATCCGATCAACAGGGCTGTGCGGTATGAAGACCAAGTGGTCGTTTGTCTTTATGTCTGGTTGCGCCTTCTCTGTGTCACGAGATACCCAGATGATACTTTCATCTTCTCGATGCTTATCGACCATCTTCCGGTCGGTTGCCAACTCCCCGATGACTAGGACTGTCTTAATCTTTAAATTACGTGCCAAGTTAAATCCGTATTCGATCAACAAGCGCGTTTCATTAATCTCTATTTGGTGATGAGTCTTCTTAGGATCCGCCATGTGTAGGCACCTTAAATAAATAGTGTTAATCTGCAAGTATGATCCGTTCACACCGAAGAAGCAGACTGACATCTTGATGGATATTTAAAGAGAAGAGAGCAGGGCAGCGTTAGGCTTCATATAAAATAGACGCCGCTTACTTCCATTCCCAACTGCCCTGTATGCTAAGCGATTCGGTAGTGCTTTCGCTTCGGAGGTGTGCGAGCGCCTTGAGATCTTCTTTAAGGTAGGCGTTCAGGAAAACGGTTGTGATTCTCATGATTGCATCGTGATAGTGACTATCTTTACTGCGATCGCTAAAGATGGAATGCGTGCCGCCGTCGAAGACAATCTGGTAGGCCTGACCCTTAGGTAGCGCTGCAAAGACTTGTTTCCGTGACTCGGGTGTAGTCGCCCGATCCAGAGGGCTGCCGTCTTCTGTCCCGGTCATGCAGAGCACAGGTAGGGTGATATGACCAAAAGCGACTTCATTGCTCAACCGTTTGCTGGCCGAGGGACTCATGAGAATAACACAATCAATCCGGTCGTCGAAAAATGGGGTATCGGAGGGATGCCTGAAGTTTTGACCCATTATGGCCTGACTGGTCACGGCACCGTAGCTGTGGCCAGCCATCGCTATGTGGGAGAGATCAATTCGTCCATAGAGTGGATTGATCGACTCATAAAGGCCACCTTCCAAATAGTCGAAAACCGTGGCCACATCACTGATTCGGTCCATGAAAGTCTCTACATTAGCAGCCTCCTTGAGCGCGCCCATACGCTTACCATTGGGCAGATCTTTCCAGACGGATTCATCACTGCTAGGATGCTGCATGGCGACCACGATATAGCCTGCTGCCGACCAATGCTCGCCGACGTAGGCCGAGCCCTCCCGTGAACCACCGAGACCATGAGAAAAGAGGACGACTGGAGCGGGTTCGACGGTATTTTCTGGCAGGTAGACTTTAATAGGCACCAGGTGCTTGGGTCCCGGCAGTTCGAGTTGTAAAGTCTCTGCATTGGCTGTAAGGATGGCACCGCAAAGGCACAATAGGCAGAGAGGGGTCTTCAGTGTTAATAACATTCTTACGGTATCGCTAAATGGCGGAATAAGTTTCAGTTAATGGAAGTGCTTGTACCCTGATGTGTTCTTATGAAACTGAATTTAGAAGTGGCGTAACGTTCTCAAAGCCTATCTGGCTTAGTGGATTTCCAGAAATCTAAAGGCTTTTCTTGTTTCTCTAAAAACGTCGCTATAACTTTATCCAATTGAGATTTCACCCATAGTCGACTTTCACTATCCCATCTCGGTCGCTCAGAAACCTTTCTGAAAAAAAGCTGTCTTTTAAAACGTGATGCTTGTTTTTCAGAGAATAGCTTATTGATGAATCGCATGGATAGTTTCCCCACCTTATTATTCAAAATGTTTCTTGGAATACGTTTATCAGCAGCTCGGTTTTCATGAATGATATCCTCAAAATTCCATCGACTAGAATCCACACCGATGTGCTTGAAGCAATCGGCATAGACCTGCTTTGGATTTGAAATAAGATCTTCAAAGAACACGACCTTTATGGCTTCTTTAGGAAAGTATTTATACCATTGTTCTAATTGCCGTAGATAATTCCCGGAATGAACTAAGATATTTTGATTATCCCTTATCGCTTTGTTGAAATCGTATCGGACATAGATGTCAGAATTTACAAGTTCCATCCAATGAGATTCAATCCGGCTAAAAGGTTCGCGGACGAGGTAGAAAAATTTCAAGTTTTTCGAGTATTCAGCGATCCGTTTTATGGCATTCGGATATAGCTCGTGCATTGAATATGTCCCTGACCCTGCTATGGGAAATATTGTCAAGACGGTTTCGAATGTTTTATTTCATGGTGTAGATATATTCATCTGGTTGGATTGATGAGCTCGCGTTTCGCGTAGTCCATCTGAGATTAAAATTATTGGT
>Ga0307933_1001425_pt1 | contig 18686 bp, 16 predicted proteins | sample OrgLakmetageno88_FD_201811 | JGI IMG/M metagenome (GOLD analysis project Ga0307933, IMG submission 201811) | Saline water microbial communities from Organic Lake, Antarctica - #88 | ecosystem: Environmental > Aquatic > Non-marine Saline and Alkaline > Saline | place: Antarctica: Organic Lake...
TATTTACATGTCTATATTATATACTCTCATATATTTTGATTCCTGGAAAGAAAAAATTTTATAGATAGTCATATTATGGGTAAATATCTGAGAAATTGGCATTTATTGGCATTTGAACCCGACCCACAAACCTATTTTCTGTTTCAGAAACTATCCTCAAAAACCCTTACGCTGCCTTGAGCACTGGGTACCATACCCATGCCCTCCGCAGATGCAAACCGAAAAGTAAAGCTTTTCGGTTTTTGCATTCTGTGAGAGATGATAGGATTTGAAAAAGCAGCTTGCGAAGCCATAATTGAACGATAGTGAAATTATGTAAGGTGTGACGTAGTCAGGGTGATGAGATATTTTAAGAACTTGTTCGTAAAAATATCCAGAGCGGTGACCGAATCCTTCTCCGCATTAAGAAAAAAGTATCGGCGTTACCCGAATGCTTTTTTAATTTAAATTAAGTTATAATGAATTCATGCCACACAGAAACAAAATTCTTATTATGGAAAACGATGAATTCTTGCGAGAGATTATTGGTAACCTCTTGCATAAAAAGGGAGGATATATTTTAAATGCTTCTAATATTGAACAAGGGTTAAACGAAACATCAGGAAAAAGTATTACCACCGTAATATTAGGAACCTCGTGTTCAGAATTCAAAGGAAAAGAAAGCATTAACTATATCAAGAAAAAACTAGGAAATCAAAATACTCAATTTTTTATTATTAACCATCTCAACAAAGAAATCCCAGGAATCCCACAAGAAAGACAAATGAAAATTGAGAACCTTTCTATCCAAAAAATAGTAGATGTTATAGAAATATAGCGTTTTTATTTGCAATTAATCCATATATATATATAATATCTCTGAATCAAAACTAAAAATAAAAATGAGTATTAAAAACATATATTTATTTCTTATTACTATTGAAGTCTTTTTGTTATTAGCTCTTGTAAATGAACTATTTACTGAAAGACAAGATAAAATTTTACTAGTAATAGCAATTACTACAATAATAATGCTTATCACGAAAAATTTCATTTGGTATAAAAAGATAACCTTTAAAAGCAGAAACTTTTAAGGGTTTTTGTTTTAGAAAAAATGATACAATTAATCACATGAAAGAAATCTCTCTTAATTCCTCTATCGTTGGAAATTTGCGCACCATTGATTCACAAAAAAAAGCATTAAAGCGCCTGAATATAGAAACCGTTCGCGATTTGTTGTATCATTTCCCTACGCGATATTCTCATATGTCCGAGGTCACTACGGTTAACCAATCACACCATGATCAAAACGTAACCATCTATGGAATTATTAAAAATCCAAAAATTGGCAGAACCTATACCTCAAAAGTCCCCATAGCATCTGCAGAATTAATTGATATTAATAATGATACGATAAAAATCACCTGGTTCAATCAAGTCTTTATTGCAAAAAAATTACAAGACGGTCAAAGCGTAAAATTAATAGGTAAAATTATTGATGGTAAAAAAGGTAAAACCATGGCAAATCCTGAATTTGAAATCATCCAGTCAATGCCTATTGATTCGCATGATTCATTGTTCAAAAATGAGTCTACCGATGAAACAGAATTTGGTTATCCTATCTATAGGGAATCTCGAGGTATCACCAGCAAATGGATGTACCATACGATTATCAAAATAATGTCTTCAGGATTAATAGAAAACCTCGAGGATCCTTTACCTATTTACATACGACAAAAATATAATTTACCATCATTAGCCAGTGCTCTGGTGTGGATTCATTCACCTAAAAAACAATCCGATGCAGACGCTGCAAAAAAGCGCTTTGCTTTTGAAGAAATTTTCTTTATTCAATTACGCAATCAACAACGCCGCGTAAACCATCGTAAAATGCACGCCTATGATCTAGAGGTCGACAAGAATAAAACAAATATATTCATAGATTCATTTCCCTTTACACCAACCGATGCGCAATCTTCGGCTATTGAATCAATATTAAAAGACATGACCAGTGAACGACCTATGACGCGTCTATTAGAAGGAGATGTTGGTTCAGGTAAGACCTTTGTTGCAGCCGTATCAGCACACGCTGCTATTCAAAATAGACCCAAGAAAAAAAAAGCTCCAGTAAAAAAATCATTCCTCAAAGAAAAGGATCGTATTGCAGCAGAACCATTATTAGGAAAAAGTATCCTTGGCGCCCAAAAATTTGGACGTATGCAGGTTGCCTATATGGCACCAACAGAAGTTCTGGCAACACAATTATTCGAGAACTTTGTTGAATATTTTGCGAATACTGGTATTCAAATCGGATTAATGACCGGTGGTGGTTGTCGTAAATATCCATCAAAAAGCTCAAACGAATCATGGACCACTATTTCCAAACCTCAATTATTAAAATGGATTAAAAACGGTGAAATTCCTATTGTGATAGGTACGCATGCATTAATACAAAAAAAGGTAGAATTCCAAGACCTCGCATTAGTCATTATTGATGAACAACATAGATTTGGAACAAAACAACGTATGAATCTGACGAACAAAGACCATCGCCTGCCTCATTACCTATCAATGACCGCAACACCTATTCCGCGAACATTGGCATTAACTATCTATGGTGATTTGGACCTATCGGTAATCGATCAAATGCCCTCAGGACGAAAACCAGTCATCACACAGATTGTCCCACCATCACCAGAATCACGTGAGGCTGTCTATGCATCAATGCGTGAACGTCTAGACGAAGGACGGCAATGTTATGTTATTTGTCCGCGCATCAGTGAACCTGATCCCGACAAAGAAAAGGCTCTGCAATTAAAATCAGTCAAAGCCGAGGCAAAGCGATTGCAGGCGACAGAATTCAAAGATTACAGAGTTGATATCATGCATTCAAAAATGAAAAAAAATGAAAAAGAAGACGCCATGAATCGATTCTATAATCATGAAATAGACGTTTTGGTATCAACATCAGTCGTCGAGGTTGGCGTAAATGTTCCTAATGCAACTAGTATTATTATTGAGGGTGCCGAGCGATTCGGACTAGCGCAATTACACCAATTGCGTGGTCGTGTTATTCGATCGAACCATCAATCATATTGTTATCTTTTTGCCGATGCAAAAACAGATAAAACCATGGATAGAATGAAAGCCATCGTCCAAGCGAAAAACGGGTTCGAACTAGCAGAGATTGATTTATCTATGCGAGGTGCAGGAGACTTGGCTGGGGTCAAACAATGGGGTATGTCAGATCTGGCTATGGAAGCCATCAAAAATATCAAAATGGTTGAATTCGCCCGTAACGAAGCCAAAGAAATTATTGAGAATGACGAAGCATTAGAAAATTTCCCAGAATTAAAAACAATTATTGACGGCAAGAGTTATCAAATACATTTTGAGTAAATTAAAACAATCTAGAGAGATTGTTTTTTGCTTTGAAAAATTGAATAGATTGTATAAAATAACTAATAAATATATTTCTCCTATATTTTACGAACGGATATCATTATATTTTTTATTGTTACCAATAGTGATTCATTTATATTTCAGATTTATATATTAAAATCCTCGTATTTTTACGAGGATTTTTCTTTATCCAATTTTAATTAAAATAATACCAAAAACAATAGCAAAGATTATCATAAGTTTCTTCCACCCAAGCTTTTCCTTAAAGAAAATTGAACTCAACAATGCAACAATTACAACATATGCAGGATGCATAGTGAAGACTTGGGATAATTCACCTATTTTTAAGGCGCTAATAAGAAAATATCCACCGGCTAACAAGGGAATGGCAATAATTATTCCACTTTTTATTTCTTGTTTTTTACCCAGAGCAACAAGAAAATCTTTCTTGTAAAATAAATATCCAAAAATAAGTGAAAAAATTGTTGCACCAATATATTCAGGTAACATTACAGCAATAGGGTCACCGCTGAGATCAATAAGAATCTTTTGAATATATTTAACAAGAAATGAGGTAATAATAATCCCAAAGAAATAAAGTAATAATTCCCTATCAAAAGATATTTTTCCTTTCTTTTTATTAAGAAGGTATACAAAAGCCAGGATAATAATAATTCCAACTATTTTTAATAAAGAGACAGTGTCTGAAAGAAAAATAAAACCAACAGCGATAACAAAAATAGTACTAATAGCACTAGCAATAGGAAATACAACGCTGGCATACATCTTTTTAAGAGCACTCATATAAAAAAATATATTAAGGCTAAAAATAAGACCCCATAATAATCCAATCCATACAATTTTTTCAGTAATAAGGGATATTGAATGAGGAGAAAATAATACAATACCAAGAGTTACCAAGATTAGACTTGAAAAATTAACCCAAAAAGTTGAAGCAAACCTATTTTGATTTTGGAGTGCTGGGAACTTGAATAATGTATACGCAATACCCAAAGAAAATATTGATAAAATTGTATAGGTGAACCACATACATTAATACTAGTTTCTTTCTCTACATCTGACAAGCAATAAAATCAAAGGTATTGTATTCATATCAGAAAAACAACAATATAATCACATTGTTGTTTTTCTGTAGCCTCTATCCCAAGGACAATACTATTTATTCTTCTGTAATGAGACGTTCTTCTGATTCCTCTACTACCAAATCAGATTTACCGGCTTCTCGTTTTGCTTCTTCTCGTGTATCAACGACTTCATCAGTTTCATCAACAATTTCTCCAACCAATTGTTCCAATACATCTTCTAGGGTTACCAAACCGCTGGTTCCCTCAAATTCATCTTTAACAATAGCAATATGTTCGCGGCGTTCCAGAAACAATTGCAGCAAATCATCAACTCTAATATTTTCTGATACATATAATATATCTTGAATAAAAGACGAGATTGTTCGACTGTCTTCATCTTTTGCCAAGGCTATTAACAGATTTCGTCGATAGCATAATCCAACAATATCATCATAATCTTCACCATATACCGGTAAACGAGAATTAACGAGGTCAAAAATATCTTCACGTATTTCACCTACATGTGCATCTCGTTGAAATGCAACCATCTGTGTTCGAGGAGTCATGATATCGCGTGCAGTAATATCATTAAGAGTAAACACGCGATGAATCAAATCACGTTCGTCTTCTTCGATACTTCCTTCTAGATGACCAAGCTCTGAGAGCATATGCAGCTCTTCTTCAGAAATCATTTTTCGCACCGTAGTAAAACGTTTTGTTAGCCTCTCGAGGACCCAAACCAATGGAGAAAGAATACGAATCATATATAGAATAGGCTGAGCAACGGCAAGGCTAATTTTTTCAGCATTATTTTCACCAATTGTTTTTGGAAGAATTTCACCAAAAATAATTATTAACAAGGTGATAACGGCAGAAACAAGACCAATCCAGGTACTTCCTAATACCTGCGTTGCTATAACCCCTACGAAAATAGAACCAACAATATTAACAATGTTGTTCGCAATAACAATAACAATAATAGCACGTTGCATATTATCTTTTATTCTAAAGAGCGCCAAGGAGCTTTTTGTTTTTTGTTCCTTCAAAACCATTACGCGCGAATGAGGAACGGCGAATAATGCAGCCTCGATTCCAGAAAACAATCCCGAGCCAATAACGACAGCAAGGGCAAGTATAATAAGTGTTGTCATATATTTTTAAAGTATACATGTTTTATAAAGAAACAACATTACAATACGTACCTGTAACAGGAATAATGATTGTTTATTTTTATATAGAGACAAGGCAATCAAATTTCTCGACAAGAAACACTAAAAAATATAGATATATATCAATAAAAAAACCTCAGAATAATCTGAGGTCTTTTTATGCGATTACGCGTCTACTTTTGAAACGTTAACTGCTGATAAACCTTTTGGTCCGTCTTCAGTTTCAAATTCTACAGTATCACCTTCTCGTAAGTCATTGAAGTCAAAATTTTGTAGTTCGTTCATGTGGAAGAAAAGATCTTTTTCTTGTCCTTCAACACCAATAAATCCAAAACCTTTATCCATCACTTTTTTGATAGTTCCTTTTTGCATATTTTTAGAAAATTAATTGCTTATAAATTTCAAACATAATTTAATTGCGAACTAACGTCCCTTCTTAAACACCTTTGATACTGCGTATACTAAACTAGTTCTAAAATAAAGTCAAGTAGTTTTTATCATTGAAAAATTTATTGATTAGGATATTCTAATAACAGTGCTTTATGCATTTGCGCCTATAGCTCAATTGGCTAGAGCGCCGAGCTTATTCCTCGGATGTTGGGGGTTCGAGTCCCTCTGGGCGTACTAACGAGAGCTAGCACGAGTGGCTTAGTTCTAAAATAAAAAACTATTCATATGAATAGTTTTTATTTTGTATTAGATAAGTAATTATTCTAAATAGATTTTCTTGTTAGCGAGAAACAAATTACTTCTTAAACAACCAATCAATTCTCGTTGTTCTTTGATTTCTCCTTCTTGTAATATAAACTTTGCATAATTTCTTAAATCAATATTCTTGATTACAATTTCTGATTTTGTATCAAGTAGCATGCTATGGAATTTCTTGTACCTCTTCACTTCTCTTGTTATTTTTTCTTTCATTGGTAACAATTTAATATCAACGTCATCAATTAGTGTTTTAAGTTGCTTGATTAAATCTTTCTCATTAACATATCCGCATTTACAATTCACGTCTCTGACACCAGTACATCCATAATAAACATAGCGGTGAACATTTCCATTCTTTTGATGTTTGAATTTTTCTTCTGCAGTAATACCTGAACCGCAGAGTCCGCATTTCATAATTTTAGTAAAAGCAAACTCTTTTTGTTCCGATTTAGGGATTAATGTTTGTCTTTTTGTTTGTGCTTGGGTGAGGTTAAAGAGTTCTTTTGTTATTAATGGTTCATGAATTCCTGTATACCAATTACCTGATTTCTTTGGATATTCAAATCTTCCGTAATAGAAATGATTTTGAAGTATTCTATATATATTTCCTAAACTGAGGGTTCCGCCAGTTTCTGTTTTAAATCCAATTTCAGTTTTTAACCATGTATGAATTTTTCTACCACTCCACCCATCGTATGCTACTTTTTTAAACATTTGTTTGATGATAGGTGCACGTTCTGGATCAAGAATAGATACGCACTTCTTATCTATTCTTTTTTCTTTTAAATAGCCTGTAGGAGGCCTCGTAGGCCATAGCCCTTGTTCACATCGAGCTCTCATTCCTCTTTTAATATTTATACTCTTATTATCGTTTTCTAGCTTTGCTTGAGAACAAAGAATCATTAATAGAAATTTCTCATTTGGTGAATTGGAGAACTTCTGACCATATGTCTGTATATCCAATAGCTTTCCTTGGTCCATCAAATCTACTAGTGAACCTAAATCTCCTGCATTACGAGATAGTCTATCAGGTGCCCAAGTCAGTATTCCGTTATACTTACCTAAAATGAGTTCATTAATCATTTCTGCGAATATAGGTCGTTTATCTGACTCCTTTGCGGAATGTGATTCTTTCTTTACTTCTACAATATGTAAACCTAACCTCTGACCTATTTGTTTCATTTCATTGATTTGTGAATCAATTGAGAGTGCTTGTTTCTCGTCTTGTTCTGTTGATTTTCTAGCGTAGAGACAATATTTAAAGGTACTTGGAATTAAATCTTTCATACTTCTATTATGTCGCAATACAGGGTATTGATAAGTAAAAAACTCATAGATACAGGACGTATATGTGAGTTATACCTAAAGAATAAAAAAATTCAAGTAGCTGAAAAAATACCTAGAAAAGTATTTTTTAATCATTAGCCCAAAATTTAATTGAATCTAAATATTCTTTTATCTTAAGAGAATCTGATTTTGATAATTTTGTAGTAGGTCTTGGGTCTATATAATTATCACTCAAGAACTTAAGAAATTTTTCATTTCTTAAGTTTAACGCAAAAAAATTGAGGATTTTATTAAAACGCACAACATCTTTTGTAATACGATCAAATTCATTTCTCGACATAGAAGTAATTTCTCTTTTTTGATCTTCATCAAGGAAATTGAACTTTTCTTTGTTATCAAAATAACTTTTTATGGTACCCAATTCAATTTCTTTCTTAAGTAACAGAAAACGATCAGTTAATTTGAAAGATTCAATAGACTTTATTACATTTGATCCAATACTATTTTGAATAATTTTAAGCCCAATCTCACTGTTTAAATTCTCAAAATTACTTAATTTTTTATATAGTGGTTCGTAACCAGAAAACTCAATTATTGCCAGAGCTATTTCATTATGATCAACCCCATTGAACTTCTTTAAATCATCAACCACAGAATACGAATGACCAGATTTTATCAATTTAAACGCAAGCTCTTTATGATCAATCCCATTGAACTTATCTAAATTACTTGAAATATATCCACTCTTACCATTTTCTATTGAGTAAGAGACTATATCATTATGATTAATACTACTATCAAAACAGTCCATATTACTTATTATATCTTCAAATCTATTTAGATCAATAAGTTTTTTTAAAACCTGTAAGTGACTAACATCTTTAAAAATTTTTAAATTTCTCAGAACATTGTAATTATCATGGCCTGTTGGCCCCAAGAGATCAAAACATATATTTGAATCTAATTCATTAAATTTTTCTAGCTTTCCTCTGAGCTTATGTTTCAAATCCTCAATCACCATAGACCTTGCAAGACTATTATCATCATTTACCTCAAAAATGATGAACATGTCATCTTTCCAATCTCGATTTTCTCTCACCTCATTAATCCGCGAATCTTCTTCATACCCAAACCCTTCTATTCTCCCATCTAATTGGTGAATAAAACGCAGATCATCTTTGTTTAATTCTTGTCCTGCTCTATGTTTTTCAGTAACCTCTGTCATGCGTTTCATGTCTTCAGATTTTTTAAGATATGATTCCCCTTCAGATCCGAATTCATGTAATTTTTCATCCAAAACAGGATTGATATAGGCATCCATATTTTGTTCTTTTTCGATTCCACGTATCTCTGCGATAGAATCATGTTCCATCAGAATAGCAATACGTGGAATCGTTGAGATCCCATCTTTGTTTTGTGAATAATATACGTGGAAATCTCCGCCCTCTAGTTGGTCTCGTGCCGTTTCAATATTTGTTGCCGTACACCATTCCAAAGGATATCCTTGCAAAGAGTCATATAACTCATCAGGTTCAGAACCTTGTTCATAGGTTTTCCATTGACCTGCAATATTTTCAAGAGATTCCCATGACATTCCTGAAAATTTTTCAAGAGCATGAGTATATAGTTTACTGAAATTTTCAGTACTTAATAATTCCTTGTATTCTGAATCATGATTCAAGGCATAAGAAAGTTCCTTTTCTTTTTTGAGACGCTCTGGATCATCCTTTGGAAGTCCTGTAATTTCAACGTTTCGTTGCACCAAATCAATAGTTTTTGCCATACATGCAATATTCAATGTTGGAAATGGTTGAGACGATTTTTCAGTACGTTTACCAAACTTACCCTCTTTTTTGCTATACCCTCCCATTTGGGTCATAGAGCGGAAAGCCCAGTATTTAGCCCAGTCTGGATACATGGCATTTGGGAAAGAAAGATAATCAATCCATTTATCAAGCGATCTTTCTTGTCCTTGGAGTATTTCTTTAGTCTTCTGCTTTTTCCAATGAGGAGTAGCTTCTGGACGACCGTGACCCCTTTGCTCTGCAATACCTTGTTCTTGTTCAATAAAATAATCAAGAGGAATATTCTCTTCTTTAATGATAAGGTTCTTGTGAAGTACTTTTTTTAAAGCCTCTATCCCCTGTTGTCGTTCTTCTGTATCTTCTCTGTTTAATATCTCTGAAAATCTATCTAGATAATTTTGGATTTGTTTTTCTGGAGATTGAGATATTTTTTCACCTGTTTGTTTTTCAGTTCGATTGGTAGCTGATGCAACCTCGGGTGAGGTGTGAAGGTTGTTGTATTTTCTTTTTAAAAATTGAGGATTTTCCATGTCCTTATTATATCAAAGAATAGTTATTTGACAATATATTAATAAATTGTTGTAAAAATTTATTTGAACAAAAAATTACAATAATGTGTAACTTTTCTCAAAACCCTCTACCTGTGTCACTTTTGTCACTTTTTGAAATCTATAGAGCACGAGTGGGTCGTTACTATTTATAAGAAGAATGGCTCAGAAACATTGTTCTGTAATGTATCAGAAGGGTTCTAGGACGATTGGCTGTACAAAAAAGAAAAAACCTAAACATTTATGTTTCGGTTTTTTCTTTTTTGTACGCCCAGAGAAATGTTCCTGCGAACATTTCGTAGGGACGAGAAAAGCGGAGGTATGTCCGATCGAGGAAGTATGACGAGCAGGACAAGCGAGCTGGGTCTATGAAATTTTTCCTGAATGTTCAGGATAGCGCTGTCTTAATTTTTCTTTTTCTACTGAGGAGAGATCGCTGAGGTAAAGACTTCCTCCAATATGTTCAGGGAGAACCAGTCCTTCTGCCAAGGAGAGACCGTTGAGGTTAAGACTTCCTTCAATATGTTTAGGCAGAACCAGTCCTTTTGCCAAGGAGAGACCGTTGAGGTAAAGATTTCCTTCAATATGATTAGGGAGAACCAGTCCCTCTACTGAGGAGAGATAGCTGAGGTCAAGAGTTCCTCCAATATGTTTTGGGAGAACCAGTCCTTCTACTGAGGAGAGCATGGTGAGGTAAAGATCTCCCCCAATATGTTCAGGGAGAACCAGTCCTTCTGCTGAGGAGAGAGTGTCGAGGTTAAGATCTCCCCCAATATGTTCAGGGAGAACCAGTCCTTTTGCCAAGGAGAGATAGCTGAGGTCAAGATCTCCTCCAATATGATTAGGGAGAACCAGTCCTTCTGCCAAGGAGAGACCGTTGAGGTAAAGATTTCCTTCAATATGATTAGGGAGAACCAGTCCCTCTACTGAGGAGAGCCTGCGGAGGTCAAGATATCCTCCAATATGATTAGGGAGAACCAGTCCTTCTGCTGAGGAGAGCCTGCGGATGTGAAGACCTCCTCCAATATGATTAGGGAGAACCAGTCCCTCTACTGAGGTGAGGCCGTTGAGGTAAAGATTTCCTTCAATATGATTAGGGAGAACCAGTCCTTTTGCCAAGGAGAGATCGCTGAGGTCAAGATATCCTCCAATATGTTCAGGGAGAACCAGTCCTTCTGCTGAGGAGAGATCGCTGAGGTCAAGATATCCTCCAATATGTTCAGGGAGAACCAGTCCTTCTGCTGAGGAGAGAGTGTCGAGGTTAAGATTTCCTTCATAATATTTACAATCAAATATTGCAGATAAATCCATTAGTTTGTCACGTTGGTTTTTTATCTCATTAATTCTTGGGTCCTCCTCATACCCAAATCCTTCTATTTCTCCATCTAATTCATAGAGAAAACGCAGGTCCTCTTTATTTAATTCTTGCCCTGCTATATGTTTTTCAGTAATTGCTGTCATCTGTTTCATGTCTTGTGATTTTTTCAGATATGACTCCCCTTCACCACCAAATTCATGTAATTTTTCATCAAGCACAGGATTAATAAAGCTATCAATATTCTGGTCTTTTTCGATTCCACGAATCTCTGCAATAGAATCATATTCCATACGTATAGCCAACCGTGGAATTGTTGAGATCCCATCTTTGTTTTGTGAATAATATACATGGAAATCTCCGCCTTCTAATTGATCTCGTGCCGTTTCAATGTTTGTTGCCGTACACCATTCCAAAGGATATCCCTGCAAAGAGTCATATAACTCATCAGGTTCAGAACCCTGTTCATAGGTTTTCCATTGACCTGCAATATTTTCAAGAGATTCCCATGACATTCCCGAGAACTGTTCCAGGGCATGAGTATAGAGTTTGCTAAAGTTTTCAGTTGATAATAGATCCTTGTATTGTGAATCATGATTCAGTGCATAAGAAAGCTCTTTTTCTTTCTTCTGACGTTCAGTGCTATCTTTTGTAAGTCCTGTAATTTCAAGATGGCGTTGCACCAAATCAATAGTCTTTGCCATACAGGCAATATTTAATGTTGGAAATGGCTGTGATGAGGTTTCCGTACGTTTTCCAAATTTACCTTTTTCCTTATCATATCCTCCCATTTGTGTCATTGATCGAAATGCCCAATATTTTGCCCAGTCAGGGTACATAGCGTCAGATGATGATAGATAGTCAATCCATATATCAAGTGATCTTTGTTGTCCCTGCAGTATCTCGTTAGTTTTGCGTTCTTTCCAACCATCTGTTGCCTCGGGTCGCCCATGACCCAGTCGCTCTGCAATATTTTGTTCTTGATCAAGAAAATAATCAAGAGGTATATTTTCTTTTTTAATAACAAGCTCTTTGTGAAGAACTTTCTTTAATGCTTCTATTCCCTGTTGTCGTTTTTCTGGATCCTCTCGATCAAGTATTTCTGAAAAGCGATCCAAGTAGTTTTGGATTTGTTTCTCGGGTGATTGAGGTATTTTTTCACCTGTTTGTTTTTCAGTTCGATTGGCAGCTGATGCAACCTCGGGTGAAGTGTGCAGGTTGTTGTATTTTTTCTTTAAAAATTGAGGGTTTTCCATAAGGTTATTATATCAAAAGATAACTTTTTCTCATATCAACTTACAAACTCTTTCTTCCATCCATACCTCGCAATAAATCAATACGCATTTCAGCCGGTGGATGTGTCATAAACAATCGATTCACATAGGTGGCAGTTCGTTTCCTACCAAAAGGGTTTGCAATAAACATATGAGCGGTTGCATGATTAGCACTACGCATTTTTGAACCGTGACTATGAATTTTCTCAAGAGCACTGGCAAGTCCTTCTGGATAACGCGTCAACATTGCCGCTGTTGCATCAGCCAATAATTCTCTTTTACGTGAAATAGCAAAACGAATCAGACCTCCAATAATTGGCATTAATAATGCCAGCACAAGACCTATTATCAAAGATCACCGCATTACTTCTCTCTTCTAAATTCGGATATGCAGATAAAAAAGATCATCGTGTTGAGACTGCTGCGAGTTTGTTTGATGGTGATGACGAAGAATAGCACTCGCGCTTGATATATCTCTGTATAGTTCCAGTAACTTACTGTAATAAATATAAAAGAATTTTATTACCAAGTAAGACCATTTTGAGTAAACTCTGGAATTCCACGCGAAGTAAATATCATTTTATAACGTAATATCTCTTTTTCTTTTTTGTACGCCCAGAGAAATGTTCCTGCGAACATTTCGTAGGGACGAGAAAAGCGGAGGTATGTCCGATCGAGGAAGTATGACGAGCAGGACAAGCGAGCTGGGTCTATGAAATTTTCTATAAGAAAATATTTTTAGGCGAGTCTTTTATATAAGTAATTAATTTTGGATTTTAATTTAACCTATAAGACAAAATTTCTCCGTTAGCGTTAGCTAAAAATATTATCCTTTAGCTAAGGTGTAGTCATGCTATTATTAAACTATGAAAAAAAATATTTCATTTATATTCTTGATATTACCCATTTTACTCATTCTTCTTTTGATAACATCTGTTGGTATCAGAAAAGATGTTGTACCCGATGTGTCAGGTATTACTACAATGTCTCTTGATTCCTTTAACGAAACAATAGATTATTCAAATACCTTGCCTACAAAAGAAGAGAACATAATTACAATAATCGGTCACAGTTGGAAAGGAGAACCTCTTCGATTTAAAATCGAATATGATCTACAAAATAATGGAATAAAAAGTAAAGAGATAATCACAGCAGAATCAATAAACGCATATGTACCTGATTTTTTTATCATTAAAGAAACTCCTACGTTTCAAAAATACTATACCCTTGCATCATCATATGCCTATATGGATAGATCTGGAGATGGCTATTATTATACGACAAGAAAATCAAATGGATCTAATAAATATATCTATCGTCTGAATTATTTTAATACAACTAATAGAGGTGATTATCTATTACATGAAACAAATAATAGCCGTATTTACTATGCATCAGAGTCAATTAATGGTGAATTAATTTTATTCTTAGTATCTAATTCTGAAGAAAAGAAAGGAGATGATTATTATCTTCTCCATAAAAATACAGGACAAATAATCAAAATGGATATCCTTAAAAATACATCACCAAAATTCTTTCCCGCAGCATATCAGTGGTCTGCAGGTAATAATACAGAAGTTATATTAATAGAATCTGATTTTTGATTCAAATAAACTCCTTACATAGCTTTACAAACAATAATTAATATTCTTATGAATCCATTTTATACTCTTATTTTATCAGTTGTACTGTTTTTTGTGATTATCATGACATCACTTGGTATACCCATAGCATCAAAATTTATTCTTTTTGGCGTGAGCTTTATTTTTCTTATTGCTTATACCTTAATCCTAAAGTATAGAAAAAAATATCTTCCAGGCTGGTTGATTGGGACTATCAGCCTTGTCCCTATTATTCTTTTAATTTTGGATATCGTGGACAGACTTTTTCCTGATTCATATTTTTTTGTAGTTCAAGTACACGGTTTTATTATGCGATTTATACCGATCCTTCTTATTATAGGTTTTGTTATCTATTTTTTAAAAAACAAGACTATAGGAAAAAAATATTTACTCATCTATGTAGGTCTATTCTTTTTTACTCTAAATAGCTTATTCATTTCGAGTCTGTCTGCGCATCCAGGTCACATCAATATAATTGGGACATGCTTAGAAGAACAAGACTACCAAACTCGTGATTATTCAAGGCTAAAAACAAAAAGTCTCGTTTACAATAGTGCCAGTTGTAATTATTCAGATTCGTTTAGGCTCCTTTTTATTCAAAAAACCAATACGCTTCAAATAAAAGAGTATGTTATTCTTTTAATTTCCATAGTTTTCTCATTATATATACAAATACTATTTTACAAAAGAATAAGAAAAGATAAAAAATGAATTAAAAAACCACATAATACAGGACGTATATGTGGCATTCCTCTACAGGACGTAGGGTGTGTTATGAAGTTTTTGATTTTTTAAGTAAATCAATCTTAAGATGACTGAAGTGCCTTTAATTCAGCATTCATTTCAGTCATCTGTATATCGTGGTCCCTTTTTGCATCCGCTTTCGCTTTTGCGATTCGTTGATCACTACCTTTCTTGAAACGATTGAGAGCATCTCTATTTTGACGTATTATTATTACATAACTAAGTTTTGCTTTACGGGTGGTGCCGTATATAACAAAGATCGTAGGTATAATAACAAAACATAAAATAGAAGCAGCAACAATAGTTTCAGTAAAAGCCCAGTTTTCTGGTCGCCAACCCAAGATCACCTTTGTACCAACAAGAACGACAATAAGAATAAATCCTACCAATCTCATGGTCACGGTCATTTGAGTTAACTGGTTTACAATTGATTTACTTGTTAAATTTTTCATAGTATTCATTTTTTTGGTTGATATTTGATTTTATGTATTCACGACTATCGCGAACACATTAAATCAAACATAAGATCCAAAAAACGAATTATATATAATGTACACCTTAAATTATATTTGTCAAATTAAAAACTATTCAATAAATAGTTTTTTATATTACAAACTTTTTCTTCCATCCATACCTCGCAATAAATCAATCCGCATTTCAGCCGGTGGATGTGTCATAAACAATCGATTCACATAGGTGGCAGTTCGTTTCCTACCAAAAGGGTTTGCAATAAACATATGAGCGGTTGCATGATTAGCACTACGCATTTTTGAACCGTGACTATGAATTTTCTCAAGAGCACTGGCAAGTCCTTCTGGATAACGAGTCAACATTGCCGCCGTTGCATCAGCCAATAATTCTCTTTTACGTGAAATAGCAAAACGAATCAGACCTCCAATAATTGGCATTAATAATGCCAGCACAAGACCTATTATCAAAGACGCCGGATTTCCTCCTTGACGATTACCGCGTCCACCACCGAACATCGTTCCGCGTAATAATAAATCAGAAACCATAGTCACAACACCGACCAATACCACAGCGACCGTTGAGACAAGCATATCGTTATTTCCAATATGAGCCAATTCATGAGCAATGACGCCTTCTAGTTCTTGTTTGCTGAGGATTTCTAATAACCCAGTCGTAACTGCGACAACAGCATGTTCTTTGTTGCGACCTGTTGCAAAAGCATTTGGTGATGCATCATCTACGATATAGATTTTTGGTTTTGGCAGTCCTGCAGTAATGGATAGATTCTCTACAATCCTATGAAGTTCTGGAGCATCTGCAAAAGCAACTTCTTGGGCTCCTGTCATTTTGATTACCGTCTTATGAGAAAACCAATACGCCCATATATTCATACCTATTGAAATAATAACAGCAAGATATAAAATTTGAGGTGAATTGAAATAATAACTTAGAAAGTATCCAAGACCCAGAACAATACCAAAAAATAATAACATAAGAAACCATGTTTTTAGTTTGTTACTACGCTCGTGTGTATAAAAATTTTTCATACCGATAGTATAGCATTTTCAGCCTTGAGTTAATAAAAATTACGAAGATCAAATCTTCGTAATTTTATAGGACTCTTTGGTTATTTAAACGAAACAGCAACGGGCTCTCGTGCAGTTGAAGTTTCATCTAATTCAAAGAATTCCCGAGAATTGAAACCAAAACTTCCTGCTATAAGATTTGCTGGAAATGATTGTACGGCAATATTTAAATCGCGAACATTCATATTATAAAATCTTCGTGCTGCCTGTATTTTATTTTCAGTATCGGTTAATTCGTTTTGTAGATCCAAAAAGTTTTCATTTGCCTTGAGGTCTGGATAGGCTTCGGCAATAGCCATTAATTTACCCAAAGCTCCAGAAATACCTGATTGCATGGTAGCAAATTCAGCCATTTGATCAGGTGTCACATTAGCAACATCAATATTCATTGCTGTTGCCTGAGCACGCGCCTCGACAACGGCATCAAGCGTCTCTCGTTCATGACTCGCATACCCTTTTACGGCTTCAACTAAATTAGGAATAAGATCATACCGACGTTTCAATTGAACATCAATATCAGCCCACGCTTCATCAGTCCGAACCCGAAGTTTTACAAGATTATTGTATAAACCAATAATAAACACAGCAATAACTGCCAAAATAATTAACCCAATGTACATATAAATAATAAATTAGTCTTTTAATATAACCAGTATAACAAAAAAGCGCTCACAAGGAACGCTTTATTCAAATAATATGTTGTATTTTTTTATATCCCCTGATTTATCAAGTTCAATAATTATCTTATTAAATTCTTTTTTTGAAATATTATTTGAATCATATAATTTTTGATGATACGTTTTGAACGTATTATCTTTTTTTATGATGTCAATTTGATAATAATCTGTATGTAAATTATTATCAGTAATTGAAGAATACAAAGTACCTCCATCTTTGGTGAATGCAGAACTGATATCAATAGAAAATATTTGATCCAATGATTCATGTAGGCTTATCGAAGTCAGACTGTCTTTTTTAATATCTTTTATTTTAATAGTTTTTGTTCTTGAAATAAAAAGTGCTCCTCCTCGAAGATTCAGACTCTGTATTTTTCCATTATAATGGTGTACATAAAATTCTAGATGTCCATTTGGTATCAAGAGACCTTGGGTGATAATTTTTCCAGTTACAAGAACTTTTTTCTCATAAGCATTATTTTCGTTAATCGAACTTCCCAGTATGAAAACCAAGAAGCTCATCATCAGCATTTTTGTTTTCATGGTTAAATTTTTAGTTTAATAACATTAAAGCATTTTATTATTTATCGTCCAAATTATTTAAACGATCAAATATATTCAATCTTGTATAAAAAAATACCTTTCGGTATTTTTTTATTGAACGTCTTTTTTTTCTTTTCCTACCAACATGGTTAACAAAGGCGAAGCCAAGAAAATTGATGAATAGGTTCCCACCAATGTTCCTAACAATAATACCAATGACAAGGTCTGTGTTGCCGCTGGGCCTCTGAAATAAAGAGCCAGCAATACAACCAATAACGTCAACGATGTAAAAATAGAACGCGTAATAGTTTGACCAATAGCATTACCAACTGTTTTGGTAAATGATTCTTTTTTATTTTTTTCTTGATTATCTGACAAAGACTCTCGAATCCTATCAAAAACAACAATAGTATCATTTACCGATAACCCAAGAATGGACAAGAGTCCGACGACATACAAAGTATCAACCTCGGTTCCCAATAGGGTCAAAATCCCAATAGGAATAATAATGTCATGCAATAATGCAATCACTGCGACTATCCCATATTTCCACGAAGAAATAGGATAGGTTACCTTTCGAAAGGCATAGGCAACAAAGAGGATAATACCTAACGAAACAGCAATCAATGCATACAGAGATTTTGTTCGAAGCTCTCTTCCGACTGATGGTCCAATTGAATTATATCGTTCGATAGACATCTCAGACCCTTCTACATTCATCAAAGAAACCAAGGCCTTTCTATCTTCTTCTGATATCGTTTGTGTTTTGACAACATATCCATTATCTCCAAAAGGTTGTACGAGTACGTTTTCAAATCCACCTTCAAAGAGACTCGTTCTTAGGGTATCTATTTCAGGTTTTTGTTCATAAGAAACTTCCAAAACAGAACCTCCCGTGAATTCTATTCCATAATCTAAACCGATAGATCCAATAACAACAATACCTGTCAAAACGAGTATTGCTGAAAAACT
>Ga0307933_1001426_pt1 | contig 18654 bp, 15 predicted proteins | sample OrgLakmetageno88_FD_201811 | JGI IMG/M metagenome (GOLD analysis project Ga0307933, IMG submission 201811) | Saline water microbial communities from Organic Lake, Antarctica - #88 | ecosystem: Environmental > Aquatic > Non-marine Saline and Alkaline > Saline | place: Antarctica: Organic Lake...
GAAAACCCCCGATCAGGCCTACTTCAACGCGCTGCAACCAATCCAGGTCGCAGCATAATCAGGGCCGCAATCCACTTATAGACACCCCGGATGTTGTTCAGACAAACCGAGCCACCTCTATGAGCAGTATCTGGATTTGCCCCCAAATTGCACTCAACGGATTGCCTGACTTCGTAACCAGCTGGCTCCTGGCAATCAATATAAAGCGCATGACCATAACCGTTACTATGATCGTCAGAGCGTCGAACATCGCGTTCCAGAAGACGAACTCCGGCGATAGCGCCAGATTATTGACGGCACCAAACGCCTGGGGGATCGTGACGGCTGCTGCGGTGAGCAGCACACTGAACAGGAAGGCAGATGGCGCTGCAGCGAGAGCCTGCCCAGCAAGGCTTGTAAACTTTTGAGTGGTTTCAAGTGGATGGCCGCGAGCAGCTCCGTAGCCGCCTATCACGGCCCCGATGATCAAGCTGACGGGTAGGACAAGACTGGTCAGGGCCTGTAGATAGAGCGGAAACAACAAGAGCTGGGATTTCGCCGTGGTCCACCAGTCCGCCGATGATATGGAGAGGGCGAAGACTTGGTACCCAATTCCACGCGAAAGCTCGCCATCCAAAGTGCTGAAAGGCAGGAAAAAGTTGGCAAAATCCACGAGCTGCGTGACGATTATGCCTAGAAAAAAAATCACGCCGCCTATAATCGCCAGCGACCCGAGGAGCTTCAAGCTCGTGCCAGCTCTGGCTACGGCGGTGCCAAAGCCAATGACGGCACCGCCTGTGAAAAGTCCCAGCGTACGCCACCCGATCCGGTCGCCGAGATCATTGAATGCGGCCCGGATCGGTTCGGAGAGATCAGCAGCGTGGGCGTCATAGACTGCGTCAACAGCCTGGGTCAGGTAAAATGGAAGCAATATTGCTGCGATTCCAATCGGTATTCCCGCATACTTTGAAATGCTTAGGATGAAACGGGCAAGTGTTGCCGCGCCAATCAAGACCAGGCCGGGCAGGTTTATTACGAAATAGTTGAGTCCGTCGCTTACAGCGCCAAGGCCAGAACGTGTTGATTTCTCGGTATCCGTCCAAGCCGGGCGATGGCGAGAACGCACTCCAACCAGCCCGAGAGCCAACGCAACGCCGAAAAACACGGTTGTTACGCGCAGCGAGCTGCGTTCGTTCCACAGAACCGCAAGCGAGTGGTCGCTTACCAGGGCCTGAAGCAACCCTTCAATCGCGCCGCCCGTCATCGTTCTTTCTCCAATACAGAGAGGAATAAGGGGTGGTCAGACTGCCGGCTCGCGTCGCGTCGGCTTGTCAATCACGTGGCTCAGCTCTGGTGGTCAGCCAATGAGCAGCCCTGCGTTCATGGCGTTCTGGGATCGAATGATCGGGCGCAATACCTGCAGCGAAGGCCCTAAAAGCCGAGCAGACGCGCCATGTCTTGAAGCTGCTCGAGCTCTGAGAGCAACCTGTCGCGATCCTGGGTTAGTGCGTCCACGTCGGCACCTGGAGCATTCGCCGCCACGTTGAGGCGTCGACTCGCGGTGGCTAATTCCGCCAACCGTGCGGTTAACTCACCGATCTCGCGCGTGTTGGCCGACGCCGCGTCCTGGCTGGACGTGATTCTGGCGTTGAGCGCATCGACATTGCTGCGAACGGAAGAGACCGAGGATTGAAGCGCCACAAGTTCGGCTTCAAGCGCATCGGCTCTCCTCCCCTGCGATAGGCGGGTGGCTTGGTTGCGCCGAAGCGCTTGCTCCTCAGTGTCGAGCTCGCGCAACTGATCAGCGGTATGGTTGCTATAGCCTCCGGAGACACCGCTAATGGTGGAGAACAAACCTTGGTCTTGCCTGGGATCAACCGCTTGCGTGGTCGCGCACGCGGGGAGCCCCAGACAGACGATCAGAGATAATAAAGCCCGTTTCATTCCGAGGCCCTCCCACTGCAACCGAGACCGGTCAAATGTTGAACTGGCCCACGGCGTCTTCCTGGCCGGCCAGGGTTTCGTTCATGGCCATGAGCGTGGCGACTTGCTCACGAAGAGTTTCAACTTCGGATTCAAGCGCTGCGGCGGAGCCTCCATCGCCCTTCCCGCCATATTGGGCAAGACCATCGGTCTGAAGGTCAATCTCGCGTTCCAGAATTTCTATCCGCTCCTCGGTCAGCTGGCGGGTCTGCGATACTGAAGCCAGCTGAGCCACGGCCTCCTCTCGCTCAGCTTCGGCGAGCATGGAGTCCGTCTCGAGGCGCGCGATCGCGGCCTGGTAGTCGGCGATCTGGGTCGCGGTCGACGCATTGATGCCGCGAACCGTGGCGTTGGTCTCCTGGGTGACGGCGATCTGGCTGTCGAGGTATTCAGCGTCAGAGGCGTATTGCATCCGGCGTTGGTTCAGCGCCTGACCTGCGGTGCAACCCAATATAGCACCTGCAGCCAAGCCGATTAATGCCCCACGCCCTCGGTTATTTTCATCAAGAGCGGCACCGGCCGCCGCACCCGCCAAAGCACCTCCAACGCAGGCCTGGGTGATGGTCGGTGAAAGCCCGGTGTCCTGTCTGCTACCGGTCGTGGCGCAGGCGGACGCCGTCAGAAGCGCCGCGATAGCGGCGAAAGTTTTCTTTGCAGAAGAAGTTGTTGCGTTGAACACGTCTCGCACCCCCCAGAGATCTAAAATCAGATGAACACAGCCTCAGATCAGATTAATCATAGCGGCTTCAGATTGCAATTTTAAAATTGAATCAATCATCCTGAATTTGAAACAGCGAGTCATCCTGATACGCATTGGCGAGTTCAGAACGGAATGCCTGGCCGTTCCCGCGCCCCTCAAGAAGCTGCCCGACATGGCGATTGACTAGATCAAAGCCGATGCGATCTCTCCGGTTAAGCTCTTGAGAATCAACCGAGCGAAGCGCGGCGTCCGCATAATCACGGTAGCTGGCTAACTCGCGTAGGAGGGAAACATATATCTGTTCGGAACGCGCCTGATCCTCGCGAAACTGGACCAGTGACCGTTCCAGACGCTGGGCCATGGCCGTCATGGAACCGGCACCTCCAATATCAGCAAGCGCCGACTCCCGCTGTCGCACCTGCCATCCGCTGCGCCCAGCTTCTGCAGCCGCGACGACTGCGCTGCGCGCGAGCTGGTTGCTGAGCGCCTGGGAGGTCTCGCTAAGGCGGACCTGGACTTCGTTGACCTGAACCACCGCACGGCCGATCAGCACGTCAAGATTCGGTGAATTAGCGGGGGTCTGATCAAGCTCCTGTAGAATCTCGCCAAGCTGGACCAGCGGGTCTCCGGCGCGCAGTACGCCGGCCCGTGTCGACAACCCGGACGCGCTGTTGAGGCGGTCGGAGCTGCGCCAGTCTGCATAGTCACGCTCTATCCGGTTCATGGTTGGCCGGTCCGGGTGGGTCAGGCTGCCAATCGCGAGCCTGAACCCGACTTGTTGATTACGCTGTAAGCGCAGCCCTCCGGCCTCATCAAACTGGTAGACCGGAACTTCCTCGCGATACGAAACGCGAAAATATTCCGGGTTGGAATCCGAAAAATCGCCACCGCGGGCCACATGGGCACCTGCCTTGCCGTGGCGCTGCAATGAATAGAATCGGCTGTCACTGAGCTCGCCGACATTTCCGAACAGATCATACAGCCCGAATGCTGTGGGACGTAGGCGGCCGATGGCGGTCGGGCTGTGGCGCGTCTGCACCAGCGTGGAAATGAATGCGTAGCGGTTCGCATCCGCCAAAGGGAAAGGCAGGTCGTCCGCATAGGGACCGCCGCCGCCTCGGGCGGCGTACTCCCACTCCATTTCAGTTGGCAGCCGAAAAAATCCCGGCATCCGCCCGAAACTGGGGAGCGCATTTTTACAGGCCATATTTTCGTAGCACCAATCAACATAATTGGTGATGAAGCGATCAAACGTCCTTAACGGAAGGGCGACCGCTGGCTGCGCGAGGCCTCGCGCCCGGCGGGCCCCGCCAAGCTGCCCAGACGCGAGATCTGAGTAAAGCGCATACTCCGGGCTGAGGTCGGCGAGTACTTGCAATCCGTTATCCAGATCGCCATCCCCGATAACCACCGCCATCTGCGCGACGGTCACTTCATACTTGCCCATGACGATGTACCAGCTGTCGCCGGCCGGGGACGGGAAGGAACCGCCGATCGTGATAAGTTGCGAGGTCTGGAATATCGCGGCGTCCGGGTTGCCGATTTCAATATCCCTGTCGGCGGACCACCAGAAATTATCGCCTGGCACCTCTACAAGCCGAAAAACCATCTCCAGCCCACCCGGCATCGGGATAATGACATCGGCCTCGTCTGGACAAGGATTGTCCAGAACGCGCACATCAGCAGGTGCCAGGGTGTTGTTATGGCAAGCATACTGGCCAAAGGCAGGCGCTGCTCCGCACACGACCGTACAGAGTGAGGTTAGAAGAAGCTTATTCATGACGCATGACCTCGGCAGGATCGATGGATAACGTTCTGAGCGCCGCCGCGACGGAGGCGATGAGACTTGCTATCAGCATCAGTGCAGCGGCAGCGGCCCCTGATCCGGCTGAGAGCGCTGAAACCGGGCGGTCGAAACCGAGCTGTGGTCCCACGAGGGTGTTGATTGTCGCGCCAGCTGAGGCGGCCAGCGCAAAGGCTAGCGCCGCCGAGACCGCTGCCATGGCCAGCCCCTGGATGACTGGAAATGCCGCCACGGCCCGCCGGGTGAGGCCAAGCAGCCGCAAGTGGCCAATGCTGGCCTGCTTGCGCTCAACAGCGGCATAGAGGTTAGTGAGCATGGCTATGATAGCGCCAATCCCGGCAATGGTTGCGATCATAATGAACAAGAGCGTCAGGCCGCGATCAAAGACCCTGACCCGTTCAATCGCCTGAACCTGCGCGATAACGCTGATGCCGGCTTCGGACAGAGCGCTCACAAGCCCGCTCACATCATCGATCGAACGGGCGTAGAGGCGAAACCCACGGAAGCTTTCTCGCGCTAGAAACAGCCGGTCGGATTCCAGGTCGAGCTCAATCTCCCGCGCCGAGCCAGAGCGCAAGACTGACGCCAGTGCGAGCGGAATTCCGACGTCCGCACTCTCTCGAAGGCCTGCAACTCTTACCGGCAAGCTCTGCGGCTCTCCGCCAAGTTGAACAACCAAGTCTGTCGAGTCTCCAATGCTGAGACCGGTGCTCCTTGGTGCAATGATCCACAGCCATTCTGAAAGCGCGCTTGATGGTGGCGTCTCGGCAATAAGGTCGTCGCTGACGATCACGCTCCGTATAAGTCCGTCCGATCCCAAGCGAGCACTGAGGTTCGCGACAAACGGCTGGATCGCCGGATCGTATGCGGCCAGGACCGCCCGGACCCGATCAATGGCGTCTGAGTCAGCAGGTTGGTCCACCACGGAAAGCCGCAGCACATGCACCCTGTCCGGGAGTGCGGCGAGCGTTTCGGAGCGGCGCTGGTTTTCATCGCCATCTTCAATAACAACAAAGCCGGTCACTGAGGCGAGCTGCGCGCGCTGCAGTGCACTCACCGGCCGGTCGGTGAACACGTAGGCCCCATCATAGACCGCAGGAACAAGAGGAAGGCGGCCTGACCATCCACGATCTGGAACCGCGAACCCTTCCCGGAAGCGTTCGATATCAACGGCCATGGAAAGCGGAACGTAAACGCGCGCCACGACGTCGGCCCGCTCCGGTAAAACCGCTGATATGCAGGCGTCAACTTCGGCCGACTGAAAGCGCCCGTCCATCTGTCTGCGCGTTGAAAGTGTGATCCGCTCGCCCTGGCTAACATCCAGCGCATCAGCGGCCTCCTGGCTCAGAACCACGCAATCGCCGGGCGGCGCAGCGGCGCTGAAATGTTCCAACAGAGCATCGCCCTCGGCTGTCGGGAGCATGTCCAACGGTACCTCGGCCGAACTTGAGCTGGCGTTCACGGCCGAGGCGCCCCGGGTGATGCTGGGCAGGATAAAGGCCACGTCCTCGCGCTCGGCCAGGGTCGCGAAGAACTCGTCAGGATAACGCCTTGTTTCTGCTGGCAGGATTGACCGGAAGACCGGGTCTTCGACCAGATCGGCCCGCAGCGATTCCACTACGCCAGAGCGCAGCGCAAACAGAATCAATATGGGGGCCAGGGTCGCGGCCAGGCTGGCGACGAGGCAGGCCGTCAGCAGTGCGTCCCAGCCCAGATCGCGCAAGGCGAGACCGATCAACAATCCGGAGCGCGGTCGAGAAGTGCGCAGGCTCTGTTTCATGTTCACTCCAGCACTGTCTCGTAGCGCACTTGGTCGGCCTGCTCGCCGGACCGGACCAGGCGGATCCGCCTGTCGGCTATACCTTCCACAAGGGCCTCGTCATGGGTCACCATGACGACCGCTGCGCCCCGGGACCGGGCGCGATCGGCAAGGCCCAGAACGATGTTGCGGGCCAGGGCCCGATCCACAGAGGCGGTTGGCTCGTCGGCGAGGACAAGAGCAGGATTGTGCGCGAGTGCGCGTACCACCGCTACCCGCTGGCGCTCGCCTCCGGACAACTGGTTCGGTGCTTTGCGGGCATGTTGGCGCATCCCGAATTCGTCGAGCATCTTCAGGATGTCGGACGATCTCGCGCGGGCCCCGAGAAGCTTGAGCGGGAGCGCAACATTGGCGGAGACGTTCAGGAACGGCAACAGCCCCCCGGTCTGCAGCACGTAGCCTATGGCCGACCGGCGGAGGTCTGCCAAATCGCTATCGCCACCTGTTCGCCAAATCTCGCCTATGTCAAAAACGGACTCGTTACCGGGCCACATCTTGAAGGAACCGATCGCCGTCGGGCGGCGAACCAGCGCGAGCATGTCCAGGAGTGTGCTCTTTCCAGATCCACTGGGTCCGACAACCGCGTAGAAGCCTCCCGCTTCGATCATAATCGATGGCGCATAGATCTCGAACGTACGGTCACGGGTGCGATGGACACGCGACAGGTCGCGGATTTCGACCACCGGGTTGGGAAGCGGATCGTCCATAATAGCGCGCTGGCGTCAGGGAAGCAGCGCGAGCGGAAGGGCGGTGATGTTCAGGCTCTCCGGATCGCCTTCTTCTAACTCTATCCACACATCGGTATTCGCGGTGATTTCCTCAAGCGCAGCGACCTTCGCTTCCAGCGTTCTCTCGAACTGCACCTGCTGGCTCTGTGAGAGGTTAGCGAACATTGACGGCGACATACCCAACACCCGACTGCGATAGGGCAGCGCATCGACCCAACGCGGCAGGAACTCCTGATCCGCGAGCGTATCGTCTGCGTTTAACTCAACACCCAACGATGTCTGCGCCGCGATAACACGCAGCTGTTCAAAGAAATCCATGCGGGCATAAATCATGTTGCTCAGCGCTTCCTGAAGCGTCTGGGTACGACGCAGGACCGTGTCGAGTTGATCGCGATTAACGATCACGCGGGTTTCGAGCGCTGCACGCGACGGGTCGGCAAGATCGAAGTCGTGAACCCAGGCGATGAAATCCTTCTGAGGGGCGGCACCGTCGCCGAGATAATCGACCAAGGCTGCGCGCAAGGCCCGCTCCACCGCCGCCGCACCTTCTTCAGCGGTTTCCGCCCCCGGTGGTAAATCCAGTCGGGTTTGGGTCACTTCATCGCTTTGAGAGTAATCGCGCAGGCTGTCGAAATCGCCCTCGCGCGCCGGTGCAAGCATCTGGCCTTCGATGATGTCGGGCAGACGTGCAATCGTTGCCTGGATCGATGCGGTGTCACTGACTAGGGGTGCGTAGTAAGCAGCCTCTTCGCCAGAGGTGTTGGACGCCAGGGCGCGGAACTGCTGAGCGGCCATCGGCCAATCTGCCTCTGCGGCTTGATCGCGCAAGTGCATGGCCACGACGTAGACATTCGCGGCGCGCAATTGTTCGCGTAGCGTAGCACTGTCAAGATTCGTCGTGCTCTTACTTCCACGGCTTGTGATGCCGGGCTCATGACCGGACGCGTCACCCAGAAGGACGATCAAGCGCACGGAATTATCGGAGGACCAACCCGTACGGATAGCCTCGGAAACGCCTGAGAACACATCCTCGGCCCACTCGTCGCTGGTGACCTGTGCGGCGAGGGGGCGACCATCATTGTATAGAAGATCGCGCAGGGCACCGGCGGAAACCAGGTCCGGCGTGAAGTTCCGCGATGTGAATTCCAGCTCCGGCGTCGGGCCCAGATTGTCGCGATATCCGATCAGACCGAACCGCACGACTTCATCACCTTGCGCAAGCTCCGCAATGTTCTGGACGGCCAGGGCAATCCCAGCGGTCACCTCGTCGATGTAGGGCTGCATGCTGCCGGTCATGTCCAGGACGAATTTGACATCGACCTGCAGCGGCCCGGTTGGCGCACCATCTGAATTGTTGCCTCCACGTGCGCGCGTGACAGGGTTGAGCAGAGTGTCTTCGCCATCGACCGACCGGTCACCAGGCACGGCGGCATAGACCTGAAGATAGTGGGACGTTTCATCAAACGCTTCTTCGCGTTCCCACTGGATCACCGGGAGCAGGTAGAAGGTTTCATCGATGTCGAGATACTGGTCGCTCTCGCGCGCAATCACGCCGTCCGGCGACTCACCTTGCCGGATCTGGCTGATCAGCGACTGCGCTTGCGCATTGCGATCACCGCTTGTGACAAGGGATTGCAGACGTTCGCGATCGTCAAACATTACGACCGGTGAGCGCTGATTGGTGCCGAACCCTTTGTGAGTGTAGGCCAGCGTCAGCGCCGTTCTCCATTCTACGGCGTCGCGGGCGCGCATCCAGCCTATCGGAGCGCGGGTCGAATAACCCACATGATACCAGCCCGTCGGATTGACCGGGTCGCTGAAATCCAGATCGACACGATCAAACACGTAGGCGGGCATGAAGGCGCGCACGCTATCGGTGCGGATCGCAGCATCCTCAGACGGCTCCGCGAGAATCGCGCTGAAGGAACGCGGCAGAACCCGCAAGGGCTGCGCCGTGGATTCAACAATACAGGGTCCGTCGCTGTCACAAGTCACGCCTTCTGCGACGTTCGATCGGTTGGCGTCATCGCGCAGCTCCTGACCGGCTACGGCTGCAGCTGAAACGCAAAATCCGATCAAGCTTGCGCACGTGAACATAACAACGCGGTTTGCAGAATGGGTCATAGTCTCTCCCCCAATTAGTTGCGTCGGGCCGACGCTGATGCGGTTGAAATCAACAGGACAACCTCCGCACCATTGCGGCGCACGCGAAGAACCAAGATCCCGCCTTCTGCGCGATCGGCGATTGATTTTAAGGCCTCAGCGGAATCGACTGGGCTGGCATTAGCTTCAACAACGACGTCGCCGATCTGGAGTCCTCGACGGGTGGAAGAGCCGCCGGGCTCCAGGGCCGCCACGCGGGCACCACGCGGGCCAGTGCCGGTCAGCGAAACCGGCGTATCGGCAAACTGTGCGCCCAGCAGAGAAAGGCCAGACGCGGCGGTCGCGCGGCCACTCTGTTCAATGGGAACCGGAAAGAGGCTGAGCCTCAAGGCGTCTGTGCTGCGCCGTATGAAAATTGGATAAGCCCGCTCTGGTTCGGCAAGAAGCCAGAAGTTGAAGAGATCGCGCAGTCCATCAATGCGGACCGTTCCTGCACCCACGATGATATCGCCTGCCAGCAGACCGGCCACGCTGGCGGGAGAGCCTGGTTCGATGGCTGTCACCTTGACGCCGGTATCGACGCCGGCGTTGCGAGCAGCTTGCGAATTGCGCTCCAGATTTTCGCCGAAAATGCCCAGCCAGGTGCGACGCATGCGTCCATGTTCACGCAGTTGCTGGACGACAGTCATAGCCACGCGCGACGGTACAGCGAAGCTCAACCCCGTACTTTGACGGTTGGCTGAAATAATAAACGTGTTAACGCCAATCACGCGGCCCGCGCTGTCAACCAGAGGTCCGCCGCTATTGCCAGGGTTGATTGCGGCGTCCGTCTGCAGAAAATCATCCACACCGATATTGTCGGTTGATGTGTTTCGGAAGCCTTGTCGGCCGGCGCCGCTGACGACGCCCATGCTGAGCGTCTGATCCAGTCCGCGCGGGTAGCCGATGGCGAACACCAGGTCACCGGTTTCCACAAGAGCGGAGTCGCCAAATGTCGCCGTTTCCACGCCAGGAAGGTCAGCCTGGATAAGAGCTAGATCGGTTGCGGTGTCGAACCCCAGAAGGCGGGCCTCAATTTGTCCGCCCTCGAGCGATTCAATGAAGATGAAGTCCGCATTCTCGATAACATGGTGGTTGGTCAAGATGAGTCCAGCTGGCGCATCGACCACAATGCCCGTGCCATTGCCGACCGATGCCGAGCGGCGCTCAGAGCCGCTCTCGGATGCGCGCAGCGTGTTGATCCGAACCACGGAGCGCCGGGCCGATCTCACCATCTCAGCGTAGGTGTGTACGCCTCTGATTTCGTCGAAGGGTACGGAGTAGACTCCAGACCGATCAGTTTCCAAAACCTGAGCAGAAGTAATTGGTGCCGCTAAGATCAAACTAGCTGACGCGAGCAAAACCTTGATTTGCAATGCTACAACCCCCTCACGAATGCCGCCCATCATCAGTAAAGCTTAACTTCTGCGGCTGCGCAACCTTGAGAAAATAATGCACCCATTTTTTGGACTGTGATTAATCGTCGCCGTGGTGCGCCTTGCTACTGCAAGGTTCTGGGCGACACCTTTGTGGGCGGCGTCGTCCTCATGGTCCAACTCGGCGAGCTCGTTTGCGGCAGGTGTCTGAGCTACTCCCCGGAATTCGGACCCTGACGTAAGCTACGATATGGGCTTTGCTGATCTTCGGCGACGAGGAGATCGCAGATGTCGAAACGCAAGCAGCATTCGCCGGAATTCAAGGCCAAGGTAGCGCTTGAAGCGTTGAAGGGCGAACGGACCGCAGCCGAGCTGGCGAGCCGGTTCGGGGTTCATCCCACGATGATCCACCAGTGGAAGCGGGCCCTTCTCGAAGGCGCGTTGGGCGTGTTCGAGCGGGGATCGCGGCGCAAGCCGGACGTGGACGAGTCCCAGCTCAATGCGCTTCACGCCAAGATCGGCGAGCTGGCGGTCGCCAACGATTTTTTGTCCAGAAAGCTCAAGCCCTGGGGCGGGACGTGGTGAGGGATCGAGCCGCCACTGGTTCGAGGCCGAGCCCGAACGACGATGATCGAGCCCGATCATCCTTCGCTGTCCGTCGGGCGGCAGTGCGCGTTGCTCTCGATCGCGCGATCTTCGTTCTATTACGCGCCCAAGGGTAAGAGCGATGAGAACCTGATGCTGATGCGTCTGATCGACGAGCAGTTTCTGGAGACGCCGTTCTATGGTGTGCGCCAGATGAGCTGGCATCTGCGCAACGAAGGTCATCTGGTCAACTTCAAGCGCGTGCGCCGCCTGATGCGGCTCATGGGCCTGACGCCCACCTACCAGAAGCCGAACACCAGCAAATCGGCGAAGGGGCACAAGACGTATCTGTTCCTCCTGCGCGCCTTGCGTGTGGATCGGCCCGATCAGGTCTGGTCCGCCGACATCACCTATCTGCCGATGCGGCGCGGCTTCCTGTACCTGGCCGCGATCATGGACTGGCATACCCGCAAGGTGCTCGCCTGGCGCATCTCCAACACGCTGAAGGCTGGGTTCTGCGTGGAGGCGTTGAACGAAGCGCTCCACCGGTTCGGGCCGCCGCAGATCATGAACACCGATCAGGGCAGCCAGTTCACGGCCTTCGCCTGGATCGACATCCTCAAGCGGGCCGGCGTGCGCGTCTCCATGGACGGCAAGGGACGCTGCATCGACAACATCTTCATCGAGCGTCTGTGGCGGTCGCTAAAGTATGAATGCGTCTACCTGCATGCTTGGGAGACCGGTTCGCAGGCCAAGACCGACGTCGGCCGCTGGATACACTTCTACAATCACCAGCGGCCACACACCGCTCATGGCGGGCGGCCGCCCGCCATGATTTACTGGCGCAAGCGCCAACCCAATCAACCCGGTCAGCAGGAGCTCAGAGTAGCTTAAAACGTCCCAGAAACTGTCCAACGATCGGGGAGTAGCTCGCTAGACCATTGGCTCGCCCAAATAATTTGGTGCGATGGCCCAGCTCCAGGGGACGCTTTGCCGATCAGTGTTCTTATGGCGGGGCTCATTGATCCAAATTGGTGGTACGACGTGGTCGACGCGCCGGCTACGCGAGAACTAAGATGCTTTGCCGAGGGTCAAAAGTTCAATTTCAATAATGCATTGGTGCCGAAGGCTGACTTCGAAGCTTGTTTGGGCCGCGCCAGTATTGCCCCATCGAGCAATCTGGTAGAGGTTTCGATTGCGGCGCAGCCTGCCGCCAGGGTCGCAGGGATGTCCCAAGGCACGGTAGTATCAGCAATCAATAAGGGCTTGCTTGCGGCTGATTTCGAAGACCGCAAGTGGTCTATAAAGCTTAGTGATTTGAAGCGCTTTTTGGACGAGTTTGCTCATCTGGGCGAGCTTTCGATCGGGGCTATTAAGCATAGGCCAGATTTGGCTACTGTGCTCAGAAAAAGTGGGCTGAGTCCGAAAGCCCGTGTTACCGGTGCGACTTTATGGGATCGGACGGAGTTGTACGCAAAGCTGTCTGAGGATCCCGACCTGCTACCAGGTGTGATGTTAGATCGACTTACTCCGGCCTTCCCCCGCTGAGAAATTGAGTTTGCCTTTTCCAAAGCGCCGCTCGAACGCAACCGCATAAGCAAACTGACTCGGTTCAAATGTCACAAAGCAGCCAGTGACTCGATTTCCTTGGCAATGGAATCGCCAAGGCATTGATTTTACTGGCAGGGGTGACTCGGTACGAATGTCGCTGCACAGCTCAAGCCCGTTCAGGCTTTCGCTCCCCCCCTCAGATCAAGTTCGGGGTGCGGGCGGGCACCCTGACGAACGGGTCGGTTCGAAATTGGTTGTTCACGGTCCACCGCAAACATGAACCAGGCCGGCCGCCTGCGCTTGCTCGCGTGAACTTATCGCACTTGAATAATTTGGCGTGACACGAGCAACGCGGTAGCGCTTGCTGGTCCCCCAGCGGCGCTGCCACAGGGTTTCAAGCGGGTCAGGCTCCATGCGTGAAAAATCGCCTCCCGGCTCGATCCACGGCCCCGCCCCCTCCCTAAGGGAGGCTGCATCGGTATGGTTTCGCATTGGCTGTCTGGGGTTTGGCGGACCGGCGGGCCAGATCGCGCTGATGCACCGCGTACTGGTGGATGAAAAAGTCTGGATCGAGGAGGACGATTTTCTTGCGGGGTTGAATTTCTGCATGCTGCTGCCCGGCCCCGAGGCGCAGCAATTAGCAATCTATGTGGGCTGGCGCGTGAACGGGATTATCGGCGCGCTGATCGCCGGGCTGCTCTTCGTCCTGCCCGGCGCTGTGGTGATCTTCGCGCTCAGCGCCCTCTATATCCGGTTCAGCGATGTGGGCGTGGTGGCCGGTGCACTTCACGGCGTCCAGGCGGTGGTCATCGCGGTGGTCGTAGAGGCGTTGGTGCGGATCGCCCGGCGCGCCCTGAAATCGGCGGCAGCCTACGCCCTGGCCGCGGCGTCGTTTGCGGGGATCTTCATGTTCGCCGTGCCGTTTCCCATCATCATCGCCGGCGCGGCGCTGGCAGGCTTCGCCGCATCGAGGGCTGGCCTCGACTGGTTTTCGGCCTCTCAGAAAACCGCGCCGCCCCGCACGGCGGCACCGCTCTCGATCCGGCGCGGGCTGACCGCCAGCCTCGCCTGCCTGACCCTCTGGCTCGCGCCGGTGGCGCTGCTCATCGCGCTTTTGGGGCCAGAGCATGTCTTCGCGCGCCAGGCGGTGTTCTTCTCTCAGATGGCGGTGGTCACGTTTGGCGGTGCCTATGCCGTGCTCGCCTTTGTGGCGCAGCAGGCGGTGGAGGGGTTTGGCTGGCTAACCCCGACGCAGATGGTGGACGGGCTGGGCCTGGCCGAGACAACACCCGGGCCACTGGTGCTGGTCCTTCAATTCGTGGGATTTCTCGCCGCAGCAAACGCCGGGACCGGGCTTCCGCTTCTGGTCGCAGGCCTTATCGGCTCGGTGATTGTTTTGTGGACGACCTTTCTGCCCTGCTTTGCGTGGATCTTTGCAGGCGGGCCGTTCATCGAGACGCTCCAGCGCATCCGGTCGCTCAGCGCAGCCCTCTCGGCGGTGACGGCGGGCGTTGTGGGCGTCGTGCTCAATCTTTCGCTCTGGTTTGCGATTCACGTGCTGTTCGGCCGGGTCGGCGAGCTCAATGCCGGGCCGATCAGGACTGTGCTGCCAGACCCGGCGTCGCTGGACGTCTTCGCCCTCGGCCTGTGCGCCGCCGCGATGATCGCCCTGCTCCGCTTCAAGGTGGGCCTGCTCCCGGTACTGGGAGGCGGCGCGCTCGCCGGCGCTCTGATGGCGCTCGTGTAGGCGGAATACCTCGCGCGCCTTCAACTGGCTTGACCGACCAAACGCCGCGAATTTACCAGGACGACTAAATCTATCGAGAATATCATGATCGAGACGATCCCCCCGGGTTGGGGGCGGCCGGTTCAGCGCACTGGAGGCGCATGCGATGGACTCGATGTTTTCGAACACGGCACTGGAAATCGCCTTTGTTCTTATTCTGGTCGTCATGGTCTTCTTCAGCTTCGTGCGTGAGAAGATCCCCGCCGACGTGACCGCCCTCCTCGCCATGGGCGCGCTGCTGCTCACCGGGATTTTGACCACCAATGAAGTGCTGGGTGTGTTCTCTAACTCGGCACCCATCACCATCGCCGCCATGTTCGTCCTCTCGGCCGCATTGGAGCGCACTGGCGTTATTGAGGCCGGCGGGCGGGCTGTGGCGAGGCTGGCGCGCAACGCCTCGCCCATCGTGGCGGTGATGGCGATGATGGGCGGGGTGATTGTCCTGTCCGCCTTCATCAACAACACGCCGGTGGTGGTGATCCTGATCCCGGTGGCGATCAGCCTGGCGAAAGCCATCGGGGTGGCCCCGTCAAAGCTTCTGATCCCGCTATCGTTCGCGTCGATCTTCGGGGGCACGACGACGCTGATCGGCACGTCCACGAATATTCTGGTGGACGGGGTTGCGCAGAGTAACGGGCTTGAGCCGTTCGGCATGTTCGAGATCACCGCCGCCGGTGCCTGCCTCGCCCTAGCCGGTGCGGTCTACATTGCAGCGACAAGCGCCTTCCTGCTGCCGGTGCGCGAGACCCTCGCCGGCCTGCTGCCTGACAGCAAGGAACGCCGTTTCATCTCCCAGATCCTGATCCCCATCGACTCTCCCCTGGTGGGAAAAACCATCGCGCAGACCGGGTTCTCCGCCGACAACGGCTTTAGCGTTCTGGACGTCTTCCGCGAGGGCCTGTCCCTGCGCTCCCAGCTAAAGTCCCTGACACTTGAGGGCGGTGACCGCGTGGTCCTGCGCTCTCCGGCATCTGAAATGCTGACCCTTCGCGAAGCCGGTAATGTCGCCATCGGCGCCAAGGCGAACGCCCGCCCAAGTTTCGAGCCGGTTCAGACCAGCGAGACCCTTGTGGTGGAGGGGGTGATCGGGCCGCAATCGCGGCTCATCGGCCGGCGCCTCGCCGGGCTCGGTCTCGCCCGGCTTTACGGCGTTTATGTGCTTGCGACCCACAGGCGAGGAGAAAACATGGCCGGGCGCATGGACGCGCTTCGCTTTGAGGTCGGCGACACAGTGCTACTGGAGGGCCCGGCCAAGGGCTTGCGAGACGTCTTCGACGAGGGCGATTTCAACAATCTCACCCAGACCGCTGACAAGGCGATCAAGCGCGAGAAGGCGCCCATCGCCATCGCCGCGGTCCTGCTGGTCATGGGACTGGCCGCATTTGAAGTCCTGCCCATCGCCGCGCTCGCCATCATTGCGGCGACGGTGGTCGTGGCCACCGGATGCCTGGACCATCGCGACGCCTACAAGGCGATCCGCTGGGATATTTTGATGCTGATCTTCGGCATGCTGGCGCTGGGGATCGCCATGGAGAAAACCGGCGCGGCGGCGCTTATCGTCACACAGCTGGCTGGCATGGTCGGGGGGATGGGGCCGCTGGCGGTCCTGGCAGCGGTGTATCTGATCACATCGATCCTCACCGAGGTCATGAGCAACAACGCCTCGGCGATCCTGCTGACGCCCATCGCCATCGGCCTGGCCCAGCAGCTGGGCGTCGATCCGCGCCCCTTTGTGGTCGCTGTGATGTTCGCCGCCAGCGCCAGTTTCGCCACGCCCATTGGCTATCAGACCAATACGCTGGTCTATACCGCCGGGGGATATCGCTTCACCGATTTTCTCAAGATCGGCGTGCCCCTGAACATCGTCATGCTAATCGTGTCGATACTGGTCATTCCGATCTTCTGGCCGCTGGAGCCCGTCTCCTAGTGCAGCACAGGGCCAGGCGAACCCGTGCGGGATTTCTTGACAGGGCGCGCGCCCGGGCCCAAAGACCGCGGTGATGCAGCGGGCAACCCGCGTGCAGCGCCCCGCTGGCGCGCCGGCCCGAAACCTGGCCCGCGCCCCGGCCCCATAAAATGAAAACGCAGATGGGTTCCGCCCAAGTTTCCGGCCAAGTTTTCGACCCAGTTTTCGACCCAGTTCCCGCCCAAGTCTCCGGCCTGCCTTACATCCCGCTCTCCGGCTCCTACGCCTCTGGCGACAGGGCCGCTGACCGGCGCGCTGAGTTCGCTGAAACTCTCGCCGGGCTCGACGATTTTTCCGCCGCCGCCGAGACCCTTGCCTCCGCCCTCGAGCTTGTCCCGGGCTGGGCCGCCGGCTGGTACCGGCTGGGCGAATTGCACCAGAGCGCCGGTGCCCTCAAAGGCGCCGCCAGGGCCTGGCGGCGGGCCATGGCGCTGGATCCCGCCGACCGGTTCGGATCGCGCGCCCGGCTGGAGCTTCTCACCGGGGAGAGGGTGGCTGACGCCCTGCCGCCGGCGTTTGTCGAAGCGCTGTTTGATCAATACGCCCCGCGCTTTGACGCCGCCCTCATCGGCGGGCTCGCCTATCGCGGGCCGCAAATCGTGATGCGCGCCCTGGACGAGGCCGGCCTTCGCACGGTCGCGCGCGCGCTGGATCTTGGATGTGGCACCGGCCTGATGGGCGAGGCGATGCGCCCGCGCTGCGGCGCGCTTGAGGGCGTCGACCTGTCGGCCGGCATGCTGGAGATCGCCCGGTGCCGCCAGCTCTATGACCATCTGTTCAAGGCCGATATCAGCGCGCTACCGCTGGACTCGGCCGGCTATGACCTGATCGTGGCGGCGGACGTATTTGCCTATGTGGGTGCCCTTGAGGCCGTGATCGCCTGGTGCGCGGGCTCGCTCGCGCCCGGCGGACGTCTCGCCTTCACGGTGGAGGCCGCGGACGGGGCCGGTCTGGTGCTGCGCGAAAGCCGGCGCTACGCCCATGGCCGCGCCTATCTCGACGCCCTGATGGCACGGGCCGGATTTGAAGCGGTGCGCATCGAGGCGTGCGTGGTGCGCAAGGATCGCGGCGCCGATATTGAAAGCTTCGTCGTCACCGCCGCGCGCGCCGAAACCCGCCGGGCGCTGGAAGGCGATGGCGAGACCAAGGCGATGGCCTAGGCCGGCCTGGGCGGGCCTGCGGCTCTTCTTGAGTCGCCAAGCGCGCAAATCCGGGCAAGATGGGTGTCGGCGTCGTCAGCGGCGCGCGTCCGGCAGGCGGACGCAGCAACCAGAAGGGGGCGCGGCCCATGGCTTCGAATTCACTCTCACGGCGCGGATTTCTAGGCGCGGCGGCCCTGGCAGGGGCGGCGATTGGCGCACGCGCCGCGGCCGATCCGCTGGTGACACCGTCCCAGACCGCAGGTCCGTTCTATCCCAATGTGGATCAGGCCGACAAAGACGCCGACCTGACACGGATCGAGGGCCATGACGGCGTCGCATCCGGCGAGGCGGTGGAGATTACCGGCCAGGTGACGGATGCCTCGGGCGCGCCGCTTGCAAATGCGGTGGTGGATGTGTGGCAGGCCAACGCCGCCGGGCGCTACGCCCATGAGGCCGATTCAAACCCGGCGCCGCTGGATCCTGATTTCCAGGGTTGGGCAATCCTGACCACCGATGCCGAAGGCCGATACCGCCTGCGCACCGTGAAGCCAGGTGCCTATCCGGTCACAGACGGCTGGTCGCGCCCTCCCCATATCCACTTCAAAGTGGCGCTGCGCGGCTATCGCGAGGTCACCACACAGATGTATTTTGATGGCGAGCCGCTCAACGATGTGGACCGGCTTCTGAACAGTCACCCTGAGGCTGAGCGGGCCGCATTGATTGCTGCGCGCGACCCTGAGGCCGGCCCATACCGGTTCAACGTGGTGCTTCAGCCGGTCTAAGCGAGCCGCTTCAGGATCGCGGAGACCACTTCGCCGCGCGCGACGGTGATTTGGGCGGGCTGGTCTTCGCGCCAGGCCTTGTTGTCGGTGATGTTGGCGGCCAGCTCGGCGCCCAGTTTCAGATCCTTGATCTGGGCCTTGCCCTGCTCGCGCTCGTCAGAGCCGATGATCACGGCAAATTCCGCGCCGCGCCGGTCGGCGTATTTGAGCTGCTTGCCCATATTGCCGCCGCCAACAAAGGCTTCGGCGCGCAGGCCCCGCCCGTCAGGCAGCCTGGCGGCGCGCAGCTCGGCGGCGAGCGCGAAATACGC
>Ga0307933_1001428_pt1 | contig 18641 bp, 18 predicted proteins | sample OrgLakmetageno88_FD_201811 | JGI IMG/M metagenome (GOLD analysis project Ga0307933, IMG submission 201811) | Saline water microbial communities from Organic Lake, Antarctica - #88 | ecosystem: Environmental > Aquatic > Non-marine Saline and Alkaline > Saline | place: Antarctica: Organic Lake...
TTTTGGGTTGATGGAGTGGATATTTTTAACGGGGAAGTACTACTAATAAAATGCAACAAAACCTGAATCACATTCATCTTATCACCATGGGCGGGACCATTGATTTTATAGATCCTGGTTATGATTATCTCAACGAAAAAATAATAAAGATAAATCGATCCGTTGAAGATTATCTGGTTAACGTGGCGAATCCTCATCATAAATTGACCACACAAGCCTTAATTAAAAAAGACAGTCGAGATATTACAACCGAAGATAGAGAAAAGTGTATTGAGGCGATTAAAGAATGTTCAGCCAAAAATATTTTAATTACACATGGAACTTTTACCATGAACACCACTGGTATTTTTTTACAAAAACACCAGACAGACTTTGAAGACAAAACGATTATTCTTACTGGCGCTATGATGCCTTTGTGGGGCTTTATGACTACCGATGCCTCTTATAACTTGGGTTTTGCAACGGCCTCATTTAATTTTTTAGAGCCTGGCGTTTATATTAGTATGAACGGAGCGAACTTTGATCCTAGCCAGGTTCATAAAGATTTAAAAAACCTCAGCTTTGAAGAAAACTAACGCCTTTAGTACAAAAAATTTGCTCAAGATTTAAAACACACGTAAACTAACAAGTGATTTAAATTAAAAATTTTTATGAGAAGAACTAAAATTGTTGCCACGCTGGGGCCCGCCTCAAATAGTTACGAAATGATCGACGCCCTTTCACAAGCCGGGGTTGATATTTTTCGTTTGAACTTTTCACATGGAACGCATGAAAGCCAAGGCGAACTGATTAAAAAAATTAAGCGCCTCAATCAGAAGTCACCAAAAAGCCATGCCATTTTACTGGATACTAAAGGCCCAGAAATTAGAAGTGGCGATATTAAATCGCCGATTAATGTTAAACCAGGCGACCGTTTAATTTTCTCACCTGATCCGGGTGATTATGAAGTCACGGGCAAAATTGGCGTCAATTATGACCAGTTTGTTAACGATGTAGAGATTGGTGAAACCGTGCTTCTAGATAGTGGCGTCATTGGTTTAACCGTGCTCGAAAAAACAGATACCGATGTTATTTGCGAAGTGTTGGATGAAGGCGTTATTACCTCAAGACGTCATATAAATATTCCTGGAAAAGATGTCTCACTCGAATCTATTACCAAAAAAGATTGGGCTGATATTAAATTTGGAATTGAAATGGGCGTCGATATTATTGCCCTCTCATTTGTAAGAAAATCTGATGAAATCATTGAGCTTAAAGAATTTTTAAAAGCACAAAATGCAAAAATTGAAGTGATGGCAAAAATTGAAAGTTTCGAAGCCACCAGACATTTAGGCACCATTTGTGAAGCCGCTGACGGTATTATGGTCGCCCGGGGCGATTTAGGGGCGGAAGTTCCGTTTGAGCAAGTGCCAAAGCTGCAACGCGAAATTGTAGAAACCGCCGCAAAATACGGTCGACCCGTAATTGTCGCGACGCACATGTTAGAATCCATGATTGAAAATCCGGTGCCAACCCGAGCCGAAGTATCGGATGTTTCAACCGCTGTTTGGCAACGGGCCGATGCCACTATGCTTTCGGGCGAAAGTGCTAATGGCGAATACCCTATTAAAGCGGTTGAAGCTATGAGTAAAGTGGCAATAACCACCGAGTCTGAATTTTTAGAAACGCGCCCTTTAAAAGATTTACCAATTTTAACTGACCGAGGCGTATTTGCTAAATCAGGCTGTCAAATGGCGCAAAGTCAAGCTGATATTAAAGCTATTGTGGTTATAACGAGAAGTGGCGAAACCGCCCATCGAGTTTCTAGATTCAGACCCAGAGTTCCTATCTTTGCTTTCACTAATGAACCTGGAACCAGACGGAGACTTGGTTTAAACTGGGGCACTGAAGCGTTTCGGATTGAATTTTCTTCTACTCCACAGACGACTATTATGCGAGCTCGTGACGCCTTTATAAAAAAATACCCCGATTGGAAAGGAAAAAAATATGTCTTAATTTCTGACTTTTTAGTCGATGAAGAATTTGTACCAACGCTACAAATTAGAACGTTTTAAATGAGGGGCTAAAACCCAAACTTGACTTTTGCAAAATTCAGGTAAAATAAAGTAAATAACTCAACCCAACTCTTCAATGCGAAATTTTGTCTTCCTGGTTTTATTCTTAATTTTAATAGGCGGACTTATTTTTTGGCTCTGGTCAGATAATGGCGACGAACAAACGCTGGAACAAGCTTTAGCTGACAAACAAATGATCACCGAAACCCAAGGTGTACCTCGCATAGATTTAGATGAAGTTGAAATTGCTTATGACGAAAACGGGTTAATTTTAAAAAAACTTTTTGACCGAGAAGTTAATTTAGTGCTTAGTGAAAAACCCGTGCGAAACGTAGAGGTTTATGATGGTATTATGACCTACCAAGAGCAAGACAATGGGCAATGGAATTTTCGGTCTTACAATTTAGCGCAGTACATTGAAGCTAACTTCGCTGACGAGGTTTAATTCAAAATTCATAAAAAATCAGATTGCCAACTGGTGCCTATTAAATGGTTCTAGCCTCGCAATGACATTTTGATTGTGCTATAATTAGGCGATGCACAAAACGGCAACTAACATTGTAGGCACTCTTAAAGATCATGGTTTTACTAGTTACTTAGTGGGGGGCTGTGTGCGTGATTTATTACTGGGTGTTGAACCCAAAGATTACGATATTGCCACTGACGCCACTCCAGAAGAAATTGAAAATATTTTTGAAAAAACCTGGCCCATTGGAAAATCTTTTGGGGTTATTTTAATTGAACAGGACCAACACAAATTCGAAGTAGCGACTTTTCGGCAAGAAAGTGATTACCAAGACGGTCGACGCCCCGAAAATGTTTCTTTTAGTACCCCTGAAAAAGATGCGTTACGGCGTGACTTTACGATTAACGGATTATTTTATGATCCGCTACTCGATAAATACCACGACTTTGTAGGTGGTCGCAAAGATCTTGAAGCCAAAATTCTTCGGTTTATTGGTAACCCTGAAACTCGGGTGCAAGAAGATTTTTTACGTTTACTAAGAGCCGTACGTTTTCGGCACCGTTTTGACTTAGACTACGATTATGATACAGCGGTGGCTTTAAAAAAGCACGCTAGCTTAGTGAGCCACATTACGCCTGAAAGAATTAGCGAAGAGCTGAACAAAATAATTGCACATAAATCAAGGGCTCAAGCCTTTAAAGATTTATATTATCTTGGCTCTTTGGTTTACTTATTCCCTGAGGTAGAAGCTTTAGCGAGCACGGATCAACCAAGTGATCACCACCAAGAGGGTGACGCTCTCACCCACACTTTTTTGGTCTTAGATAATATGAAAGAAGGGGAAGACCTCGCTTTATACTGGGCAGCATTTTTTCATGATTATGCTAAAGCCAGTTGCAAACACTGGGACGGTGAACGTTGGACCTACCCAGGGCATGATCAAATGGCAGAAGTTTTAGTGGCACCAGTGATTGAACGACTAAAATTTCCTAAAGCCCTCCAAAAAGAAATTTTATGGCTACTGCACTACAAACCTATTTTTGAAAGTTTTTATGATATGAAGCTTTCTAAAAGGCTCCATTATTATGATCAACCTCAGTTTGAAAACTTATTAAAACTAGAACAAGCAGATTTAAACGGCTGCATTCCCGAAGAAAAAGCCCAATACGAAGCGGCCGTAACAGAATTAAAACACATTCAAGAGAACTGGGAGTACGCACACAGCGCTGGCATACTACCCTCGCATAAGCCAGAGCTTTTCACGGGTGAAGAGATTATGGAAATAACGGGTATTCCCGCATCGGCACAAATTGGAGCGCTTAAAGCGCAATTACGTGAAAAACAAATGGATGACGAAATTACGACCCGAAAGGAGGCGAAGGTGTGGCTAGAAAAACAAATTTAAATTTTGGCTTCAATTTTCTTAAAGCCGGTAAACGGCCACAACACTTCTGGAATATCAATTGAGCCATCTTCGTTTTGGCCGTTTTCTAAAATCGCTATTAAAGGACGCGAACTCACGGCCGTACCATTAAGGGCGTGGGCAAATTGTAGTTTTCCGTCTTCATCTTTATAACGAATGTTTAAACGACGCGTTTGAAAATCATCGCAAATAGAGGTTGATGTCATTTCTCGGTATTGTTTTTGTCCTGGCAACCAAGCTTCTAAGTCATACTTTTTAGAAGCCGAAACTCCTAAATCACCGCAACCAATATTTACTACTTGGTAATGAATCCCTAAAGCTTTTAAAATTTCTTCTTCGGTTTCACGCAGGGATTCATGTACCGCCACTGCTTCTTCTGGCTTACAAAAAACCACCATTTCAATTTTCTCAAACTGATGCACTCGCAAAATACCTTTTGTGTCTTTACCATAACTCCCCGCTTCTCGGCGAAAACAAGGGCTGTAAGCAGCGTACTTAAGAGGCCCATTTGAAAAATCAATCACTTGGCCCGCATGAATACTGACCATTGGCACTTCAGAAGTACCGATTAAATACAAATCATCTTCACCCGGATTCACACAGTAATTTTCATCTCTATCAAAAAAACCAGTTCCAACAATCGCTTCTTTTCGGGTCATAAACGGCGGTATAGTAGGGCTGTAGCCTTTATCTGATACCGTTCTAAAGGCCCACATCATCAACGCTTGTTGCAGCATAGCAAGCTCATTTCTAAGATAATAAAATCGAGAACCAGAAACCTGCGCGGCTTGCTCCATGTCTAGCAAATTAAGCGCTTCTGCTAATTCCCAATGCTCTTTTGGTTCAAAGTCAAAACTCGCTTTCTCGCCTTCAAATCGTGCCACGGTATTTCCTTCTTCCCCTTCTCCATCTGGCACTTCGTCACGAGGTGGATTTGGCAAACTCATTAAAAGCTCCTCAACGACGGCCGACGCTTTTTCTAAATCCGCTTCTAAACTTTTTCGTTTATCCGCAATCACTTTCATATCCGCTAAGGCTTGTGCTTTTGCTTCGCCACTTAATTGGGGAATACTTTTAGAGGCCTGATTTTGTTCGGCTTTTAAATTATCCGTTTGCGCTTGAAGTTCGCGCTTAGATTCATCAGCGGATAATAAATCGTTGATCACATTTGGCTGCACGCCTTTGCGCGCTAGGGCGGCTTTAAAGACTTCAGGCTGTTTACGAATCGCTTTTAAATCGAGCATGGTTATTTTTTTATCAAAAAAATTGTAGATAAATCTGTTCGGTCTGGCTATAGATAAGTAAAGTAAAATATTTGACCTTTGTTGCTAAATATTTTATAATAGCCCTTAAGCCTAGTTTAAAAATTAAGATTAAATATGAGCATTACTCCTAAAGACCAAGCGATTGCACTTATTAGACGCGCTGACAAAATACTTTGTTTAAGCCGCGCTGAAGCTGGACCTGACGGAATAGCTGCCGTAATTGCTTTTCAAGCACTCGGGCAAAAGCTCGGTAAAGAAATAGTGGCGGTACTACCCCATGGCGTTAGCCACAACCTGCGATTTTTGCCCGGTCACGAAAATATTGAAAAAGATTTAGGAGAACCTGGAGATTTTGTTATTTCACTTTCTACCATAAAGTCACACGTAGAGCGGGTTAAATATACCATTGAAGAAGATTCGGTAGATATTTTAATTACGCCTAAAGACGGTAGCTTTAGACCAGAGGACGTAACCTTTAGACATAACGCCGCCCATTTTGATTTGATTGTGATTCTAGATTGCCCAACTTTAGAAGCTTTAGGACCAGTCTTTAATGATCACACCGAGTTATTTGCGAACGCCCCAACACTTAATATTTCGGCGAATCCAGCCACCGCAGATTACGCTAAAGTAAATTTAGTAGACGCCACTAAGTCATCGAGCTGCGAAATACTGTTTGATTGTATTCAAAATGATAAAAAGTATCTGGAACAAATGGATGCTGATTTAGCGACCAGCTTGCTTACGGGCATGATCGCGAGCACGGGCAGCTTTTTACGCCCAAACACTACGGCCTCAAGTTTAGAAGCTGCCTCTTTATTACAAAATATTGGAGCGCAACAATCTGACATCATTGAGCATTTGTTTAAACAAAAGTCGTTCAACACGCTTAAAGTGTGGGGACGAATTTTCTCTACTCTCGAGCTTGATCCGGTTCATCGTTTTGCATGGTCACAAATTACACAAGCCGATTTAAGCCAACTAGATGCCAGTAGCGAAGACATCAATAGTATTACCTCTGAGATTTTACGCTACGCCGAAGACATAGACATGGCGGCTCTTATTATAGAAGAAAGTGAAGGCACCACCGTTCAGTTAAGAAGTAAAAACCTAAATTTACAGTGGGATAATGTATTTGAAGGTAGAAATGTAAAAATGGTGGAGCATGGTATTAATTTAAAATTCGAAGAACGTAATGCCAGTAAAGTGACCGACCAAATACTACAAAAGCTGAGCCAGTGGCAAAAAGACCGTTTACAACTTCCGGCAGACACCACCATTACCAAACTTAAAATCGTGGCTTCCAGCCCGCAAACCGCAAAACCAGAGACTCATGTAATTGAACAAAAGACACCAGTGCACGCGACCCCTCCAGCGGAATTTCCTTTTAGTGTACCGGGCAAAAAGAAAACCGTAATCAAAACCCTGCAGCCAGAAGAACCATCAGTACCACCTGGCACGCAAGCGGCTGAAGTGGTGATTGAAACCGCTGAAAAAGGCATTCCTGACTGGCTTAAAAAGTCTTTTCCGAAGAACTAAAATCAACTCATTGAAAAAATCCTTTAAATCTGCTATAATACTCTAATAAAAACACAAACTATGTACGACTTCACACTGCTTCCTAAATTAATTCACGCTTCTGGCGGGATGGACGACGTTAAAAAACGTTGGTTGCTCGATAACTTAGACAGTATGAGTGACACCAAAAAAGCTGAGATTTTCGATATTTTAAAAGACGAGCAAGAGAAAAAAAATGTCGTTTATAAAAAATTGATGTCAAAGCGCAAAGAGTACGAAACCAAACGTGCTCAAACCATTTACCGTTACATTGAACGTAAAGTAGATGAAGAAGAAGAGTCTACTATGGCCGATATTGATAAAGAACTTGAACTTATTTAAACATGGCCTTTAAAACACCAGAAACCGGCATTGAAAATAACGAGCAAATTGATCCAAGCGCGGCGTTATCGAACGCGGTTGATTATAACAAAGCCGCCGAAACAAGGGCGGGCGAACCCGCCAACCCACAAGCCACGGCTTTGATGGAGCAACATGCAAGTATGTTTGGGCATGACCAGCGTTTTGGCAATGTTACCAACAGTGAATTTAAAACCATTGATGGCCGAACTATGGCGATTGATACGACAAATTTAAGAAACGCTCAAGCCCTTAAAGAAGCGGCAAGTATACAAAAAAATATTGATGAAGAAGCGGCTGACTTAACCGCTGACGCCGAAGCTATGGTGAGTAATAATTCAGCAGAAATTCCACCAGGAAACCCTGAAGCCTCTGACGTCGCCGAGCTAGACGCAGGATACGAACAAGAGGCCAGCGTGGCTTCTGCCGAAATTGCCAGCATTAACGGTGGCGTGGCCGAAAGAATGGATTATGCCTTGGCACAAGCGGGCTAACATGAAAAAACATGAATCAGTTGGCGCAAATGTTGTGGACTCATTTTTAGAAATTAACGGCTCGGTTTCATCTGAAAATTCACTACTGAAAAAAGGTTATAGTGTATTGGGGACGTATGAAAACTCAATAGAAGGTTTAGGCGCACTAAATAACGACTTAGCCGATTTAAAAGTGAATCTTAATCCGTCGGATCTAATTAAACTAAAAGCAGAAAATGGTCTTTGTATTTTATTTATGAGACCAGAAGAAACTAAATCATCCACATCTGATAACAAATTTGAAAACCGGTTCGGACATTTAAGTCCACATGAAAAAACTGACGACCCCTTAATCTTAGAAACCTTAGGCTTTACCCCTTATAAAAACATAACCTTTTTAAGTGCCAAAGAATTAAGTGCTGTGTTAGAAGATATCATCGCTGAAAAAGGACGAGAGAATTTTAGATTCCGTAAAATTTCAACCACCGAAAACAGCTCTGTTTTTAATGTCCAACTCTATGTAGATTTTAAAAGCTAAAGCTCGGTTTTATAATCAGGGCTGAGCATGTGCAAGCACGTAAACGAACTACTCGTTTCATCGGGCGCTACGTTCATAAATAGCTTATAGCCATCTAAGCCCAGTTGTTGTGAGACTGATTTTGCAACCCAGAAAAGATTTCCAAATTCTTCTAAGTTAGTTTCACGTACATCTAAGCCAGAAGCTAATTCTGGGTCTTTTAATTGAATCACCACGTGCTGATCGCACACCGGGTCTTCGTGTTGATAAGCAATAGTGCTTTCATCTTCATAATAAACGGTATCGGTGGCTGGGCTGCAGATTAAATTAGGAGCATAATCGCTGCTAAGTTGATGTAAATGCACTCGTGGAACGACTTGCCCACCAACAGTGCCCACGTTCATGTGCAATTTGTAGGTGTCTAAATCTTCTAGATCACTGACATATTTGGCCGCTAAAAAAAGACGTCCAAAAATTTCTAAGTTTTCACTGTGAATATCAAACCCCGTCACCAAACCGTCTACCTTTGGTACCATTAAAGCGTGGAAGCGCGCCTTCGGATTAATATCTTTAAAAGCCATAGTGTATTCATCTTCATATACGATTTCAGCCGGCGCTTCTCCTTTAATAATTTGTGCGAAGACGTCTTCTACAATGAAATCCATATTTCGAAAGTCGTTACTAAAATTCAATCCAATTGTAAGAAAGGCAAAATGATTTTACAAACAGACCGTCGTATTTTAAGGTATTTTAAGTAAATCCCTCACCCCATGACTGGAGCTCAAGCCCTTCTCAAAGCCTTAGAGAATCACGCTGTAACTGAAATTTACGCGTATCCTGGTGGGGCTGTACTCCCTATTTACGACGCTATGTCAGGTTCGAGTATTCGTCGTATTTTAGTGCGGCATGAACAAGCGGCCGCTTTTGCCGCTCAAGGGTACTCAAGATCAACCCAAGGCGTCGGGGTTTGTTTAGCGACTTCTGGCCCAGGAGCGACCAATCTTGTCACCGGAATTGCTGATGCTATGCTTGATTCTATTCCGATGGTAGCCATTACGGGAAACGTGTTTAAAGAACTGATTGGTTCAGATGCTTTTCAAGAAACCGATATCGTGGGTATTTGTGAGCCGATTGTAAAACATTCTTACTTTGTAGAATACGCGGATGATATTCCGCGCGTCGTTGCCGAAGCGTTTCACTTAGCGCAAAGCGGTCGCCCAGGCCCGGTGCTAATTGATATTCCTAAGTGTCAGCAGAATGCGACCGTTAGTGCTGAAATTCAAAAAAAATTAGAGAATAAAGAAAAATTTGAACTAGATTTACCCGGTTATAAATTACCGCCCGCCTTAGATGAAGATGATATAAACACGGCCGCACAACTAATTAAAGAGGCCAAGCAACCAGTGGTTATTTATGGTCATGGCGTCATTTTATCAAACGCCGAAACCCAATTAAAAGCGTTTTTAGAAAAAACCAATATTCCTAATGTTTGGACTTTACACGGTATTGGGGGTTACGATAACACCGAAGACTTAAGTTTAGGAATGCTAGGGATGCACGGTACTGGTACCGCTAATTTTGCGGTTCACCACGCGGATTTGGTGATTGGCATTGGAATTCGATTTGATGATCGAATAACGGGCAAATTGACTGAATTTAAGTCGAACAAAAAATTTATTCACTTCGACATTGATTCTTCTGAATTTAACAAAAATGTGACCGCTGCGGTTAGTCTGCATGGCGAAATTAGAGACACGCTCCCAGCCCTAACCACCACCGTTGAGAGTGGTGTTGGTGAAACCTGGAAAAATTGGAATGAGGACTTAGTCGCTAAAAAAGACCTGTGGCCCTTAGACCCAGGACCATCCGATAGATTAACCGAAATTGGCGTTTTAAATCAGCTTTACAGTGCCCTGGGTGAAGAAGACATTGTGCTCGTTGATGTGGGCCAACACGAAATGTGGGCGGCGCAACGCTTTTTTCCTAAAAAATCACGTAAATTTTTGGCTTCCGGCGGCTTAGGCACCATGGGTTTTTCATTACCAACCGCCATGGGAGCCACGTTCTCTGGTCATCCCGTTTGGTCCATTTCTGGGGATGGTGGATTTCAAATGAACAGCCAAGAACTGGCCACTATTGCGCAAGACAATCTGCCCGTGAAAATCATTATTCTTAATAATTCATTTTTAGGCATGGTGCGTCAGTGGCAGGAACTTTTTTATGATAAAAATTATGTCGATACGCCGCTAAAAAATCCTGATTTTGTAAAACTCGGTGAAGCGTATGGGATTCCGAGTTTTAGAGCCGAAACCCTTGAAGAATCTGAAGCAATGATTGCCAAAATGAAAAATTTTGATGGCCCTATTTTAGTGGAATTCAAAGTCGCCAAAGAAGAAAATGTTTTTCCGATGGTGCCAGCGGGTGAAAGTTTGGGCAATACGATGCTCGATAGAAATAATAAAATTGATAAAGCTTAAACTATGAAAGAACGATTTATATTGTTGGTAGTAACGCGAAATGCGCCGGGAGTGCTTTCACGCGTTTCAAGCTTGCTGCGACGCAAACTGTTTAACATTGATTCGTTAACCGTTGGGCGCACCATAAATAATCGTGAGTCACGTTTTACGATTGTGATTGAAGGCGATTTAGTGCAAGCCAACAAAGCCGCACTGCTGATCGAAAGACTGATTGAAATTAGATCGGTTAAAGTAATGAAACCTGAACAATGTTTACGACGAGAAATTGTTTTAGCGACGGTTAAAATTAATTCTCCTGAGCAAGCAAAAACGTTACATGAAGCCGAAGAGGAAGTACTGAGCCAGGAGTTAAGTCAAAACGGAGATTTAATTACCGTAGAACTGATTGATACGTCGCAAAAATTAGATGATTTTTTAGTTAAAATTGAAGCCGCCAACATTGAGGTTATTGATTGGGTGCGCAGTGGTGTCATTGCTATGAAACAAGCCTAGTTGTAAAAAGGCTTTAAATCAGGTATAATGATCTGAAATGAAGATAACTTCTGTTGGTATCAATTCTGCCTTAACAGCCCTTACACTCGCTTTAATAAGCCCAGAGGTAATGGCACAAGGTATTTCTATTCTTCCTCCCGATGGCACGATTGATGGCATGAATATTGCCAACGGTGATGTGCACATGGTGCACTTACCGGCTTTAGTGCTGTACTGGATTCAAGTACTGCTGAGTGTAGCGGGTGGTTTTGCCGTGGTTATGGTGATGGTCGGTGGGGTGCAATACATGATTGGAAGTGTGAGTAATGATAAAGAGCAAGGTAAGAAAACTATTACTTACGCCATTGGTGGTTTAGTACTCGCGTTTTTTGCCTGGTGGATCGTAGAGTTGATTCAAGTCTGGATGACCAGTTAAAACGAGCCGCTTCATAAAAATTTTGACAGATAAAAAGTTCCTGTTGTATTTTTGGGTACAGATGAATTTTCAATCTACTTGTTTACAACATCATCACCGTGAATCACATTCGCGGCGCTTTTTGACGTAAAGACAAGAATTTAAATTCTAACCTGAAACCTTAAGCCTCGCGGATAAGCGGGGTATTTTTTTATATATTAATTTTTAAACACCATGAACACTTTAGAACAAACACCAGAGATTACGGTTCTGCTTCCCAAAAAAGCTTTTAAAGAAGGCAGTCGAAATAATCTAACTTCTCTTTTGGCGGATGCCGGTTACAACGATGCCGCTCAAGGTAAAATGGGACGCTTCGACCAAGTAACAAACCAAGCGGGGTTTTATGAAAACGAAAGGGACGTTGATCTTCAGTCAGGCGAAATTACTTTTCGGTTTGTGAAAGACATCGGACGCTTAGCGACACAAATGCGACTTATGCAATTGGCGGGAAAGCCAGCTATTACCGTTACCGGCCGTGACTCATTATTAGAAGCCTATCTGCGAGTCACTCAGCAAGTGCAAGGGGTAGTCATTGAGAAAGTTGCCGATTTAGGCATTGGGAAATGCACACTAGAATGGCAAACACCTGAAGAGCAAGCCGCCAATAAGATAGAAGAACTATCGGGTCGCGAATTGTTTAGTAAATATCCGGAACTAATGCGATTCTTGTTAAAGGAAACAAACACCGACGCTTTAACTTTTGAAAGTGAAGGCGCAGACACCAATATTAATGATTTTCGAGAAGAGGGACTTCTGAACACCGGCGCGTTAGAAATTGTGGGCTCTGGGCAAACCTCTATCGATTTAAAACTAAAACGTTTAAACCCAGACGACGAACTCTCGCCGCTTAAAGACGTTCGGTTTAGTAACATAAGCACCGATGTTTTTGTTATTAATCCGCAAAATATAAGTCGTAAAACGCGCATGGCCGCCATGACGGTTTGTGATGCCCTTGAATCTGCCCGGCCTCGAGGCGCGTATACAAGCCTGAAGGTAAACTTAAAAAAGGAACGATTAGAGCAAATAAGAGCCCTTAAAATAGGGCTAATTGGACCGTCTATTCAAGAAGTTTTAAGTAATGTTTCAGGCGAATGGGCCGATGTGACATTGATGGTTCCAGATGAAGACGCTAACGGAATCCAGACCCAAATTAAATTAATTTTGGGTAATGAAGCACCGTCTCCAAAGGCGCTAGTGGAATTCGAGGTGGTGGCAATGCCGAAAATTCGCAAGCCATACAATATTTCAACTCACAAAATTAGACCATGAACCAAATCTATTCATCACTATTCCATCAAACCTATTCCCCTGCTCTTTTACAAAACTCTAGAGCGGAGAGAGGCGTGGTGCCCTTCTTCGATTAAGAAAACCGTACATCTTGAAAGGATACGCACATGAAACTGAACTTTAATAAGAACGGTGGCTACGTGACTGCCATTGCCCAAGACTATAACACCGGCCAAGTTCTGATGGTGGGTCATGCTAATAAAGCGGCAGTAGAAACCGCTTTGCAAACTGGTTTGGCTACTTGGTGGTCTATGAGTCGAAACGAACTGTGGACGAAAGGCCTCACCTCTGGTGACACCTTGAAGCTAAAGCAAGTTCGTACCGACTGCGACCGCGATGCTATTTTATACTTGGTGGAACCACAAGGCACTGGCGGAGCTTGCCATGTGGAAGGTTGGTTCAGCTGCTTTGGTAGTGGCGTGGGGCTTAGCCATGAAACCTTGTTTGTGCAAAAACCAACTCAGCCAGAACGTCTGTGGTCGGCCGTTTTACTTGAAGAAGAAACTATGATTCAGGGTCGTAAAGAGGCTGATTCAAGTGATTCTCACACGGCTAAATCACTTGGCGAACCCATCTCAAGGATAGCGCAAAAAATTGGTGAAGAAGGTCTGGAAGTCGCTTTGGCGCTCACTGATCCTGATCAAGACAACCAAACGGTGATTAACGAAGCCGCCGATTTGCTTTACCGTCTCCAGATTGGATTAGCAAAATCTAATATCAGCTGGAGCAAAATTGAAGCGGAAATCAGGCGGCGTCGGAAATAGAAAATTCATCCTGGGATAGTTTTATACATTATCCTGGGAGGTGATAAAAATCGGAGAAAGGAGCATTCATGCTTCTCTCTCTACTCTAGAGTTTAAAAATTTATAAAGAAATTTGGAGAGACCCTTGGGGTGTTGAGAGGGCGGCTGAGGTTCAGCCGCCCTTTCGTTTTGTATCAAGTTCTTTCGCTGAGATGGCGGTTAACCAGCTCGTTCAGACCGCGATCAATCACGATTATTTGGTCGTCTGTCTTGCCGGCCAGAAATTCTGGCTGATAAGTGTAAGCGCCGAAGCCAGAGAGAACCAGTGCCTCCAGCAGATCGAGATCTGCAGCGGCTTGTGCCACCGCGATCGCCTCGGTCATGCAGAGATCAACCAACAAAATGGTGATCTGGTCGGTCGATTCTGCAAAGCCATCTACCAATTTCCAGGCATGGGCTCCTACGGCTTCGACATGGCCTTGTTGGTTACAGCCGCGAGCGGCTGCATCTACAACGACCTCATTTTGCGCTTCCATAACTTCCAAAATCGTTTGGTCGATGGCGGACTGTGCTTGAGCGCTGATTGTTGTCAGCGCCAAAAGAATTGTTGCTACGATGTACCTCAAAGATCTTCTCCGTTTTTTATTGTGCTAGCAGTACTGACAGGATGTCAGACTGGTAGCAACGTTTTACTCTTCTACTACTTAAAAGAGATACCTACATTATACAGATGTTTGACAATATTGTAAAACATTATTTTTTATATGAATTTAGAATGAGGAGAGACGAAAAGTTATTTGGAAGGGCGGCTGAGATTCAGCCGCCCTTCAGCTTTATCACGAACGATTGATAATCCACTTGTCCTTGGTGCCTTCCCAGAAGCACGCTTCAGCAACCTCAATGGCCGGCTGGTTACGCTGCCCGTTCACGAAGAACGGAGCCAGACGCGGGAACCAGTCGTAGCGACCAATCGCATAAGCGACGGGCAGTTCGTCTTGCGACGAAACGCCACAAGTGAGGGCTACAGCCCGCAGATCAGCCTGGTAAGCTTGTACCTCTGCACTTTGAGAACCGAAGTTTCCAGGCGTGCCACAAGCCGCAAGTGCGGCTAGGAATGGCAGAGTAAGCAAAGTACGTTTCATGTCGTCTCTCCAATTTTTGTTGAACCTACCGCACTACGCGAGTAGGCGGGATAGGTTACGTGGCCCAAAAGAGCTAAATACAATTTATAACTAATTAATTATTTGTCAATCCGCCTGTTTTTATAAAAAAACTCACCGAGGTGAGTTTTTCTATAAATTTATAATTTTTGATTACAACGCTGACATTTCTTTAGCGATTTCTTTACGAACCGCTTCAAAGGCTGCCGCGTCATCGGCTGCGATTTCTTTTAGTCGGGCTACTTTCTGAATGACTGGTAAAGCTTCAACTTTTGAAAAATCAAATTCTTCTCGGTCTACTAACTTCATACCTTCGCGGTACAAAGTCATAATAGATTTAAGCATTTCGTATTGCTTAACGGGCACCGTGTAAGCATCTTCTGGATCAAATGAATCTTGGTACAAGTAATCTTCACGAATCGCTTTAGACGTCAGTAAGATTAGTTTTTCACGTACTGATAAAGCATCAGGGCCTACCAATCGTACAATTTCTTGTAGTTTAGACTCTTCTTGTAACAGTCCCATCGCTTCTTCTCGAACATCCCAGTAATCATCTGCAACATTGTCTTTCATATATTTATCAATATTTGGAACGTACAGAGAGTACGATTTCAACCAGTTAATCGCTGGGAAATGACGTTGGTAAGAAAGCGCTGAATCAAGACCCCAGTAAACTTTAGTTACTCGAAGTGTATTTTGTGATACTGGCTCTGAAAGGTCTCCTCCTGGAGGCGATACCGCTCCAATAGCCGTCAAAGAACCAATTCGTCCTTCGCCTCCTAAACAATCCACTATTCCGGCTCGTTCGTAGAACTCAGCCGTTCGTGAACCAAGGTACGCTGGGTACCCTTCTTCACCCGGCATTTCTTCAAGACGTCCACTCATTTCTCGCATGGCTTCGGCCCAACGAGACGTTGAATCCGCCATCAAGGCTACGTGGTACCCCATGTCTCGGTAGTATTCGGCAATAGTGATTCCGGTGTAAACCGAAGCTTCACGGGCCGCTACTGGCATGTTTGAGGTGTTGGCGATCATCACCGTTCTTTTCATCAAAGGTTCTCCACTATTTGGATCTTTAAGATGTGGAAATTCATTTAGTACTTCGGTCATTTCGTTCCCACGTTCACCACAACCGATGTAAATAATAACCTGTGCATCACAGTATTTAGCAATGGTTTGTTGGGTTACCGTTTTACCAGATCCGAAAGGACCAGGAATACACGCCGCTCCCCCTTTAACGAGTGGGAAGAACATGTCGGTTGAACGACATCCGGTTCGCAGTGGTTCGTTTGGAATAATTTTAGTATTCGTTTTACGTGGCACTCGAATCGGCCAGTAATGACGCATCGCTACGTCGTGTGTTTTTCCGTTTTCGTCTTCTAACACCGCTACCGTGTCAGATACTTTAAAGTGACCTGATTCGATAGATTTAACGGTTGCTGTTCCGACTAAGTCAGCTGGAACCATAATTCGGTGTTGAATCAACGTTGTTTCTTGTACCGTTCCTAGGGTATCACCCGCTACCACTTTATCGTTTTTAGAATGCGTTGGGACAAACTCCCATTTCTTCGTTTGGTCTAAACCATCAGCGTCGATCCCACGCGCTAAAAAGTGACCCGATTTATCTTCAAGAACCGATAAAGGTCTTTGTACTCCATCGTAAATAGATTCCAGTAAACCTGGACCCAGTTCTACAGACAAGGTTCGTCCAGTCAGTACTACTGGCTCTCCTGGTCCGACACCGGCTGTTTCTTCATACACCTGAATAAAACCAGTGGTACCGACTAAACGGATAACTTCACCGACTAGTTGTTCTTTACCAACTCGTACAACCTCGTACATTTTGGCGCTTTGCATATTGTCTGCCACTACCAGTGGACCTGATACTTTGATGATTACGGCTTCTTTTGAACTCATTAAAACGTGGGATAAATGGCGGCTAGAGTAATTCAGACGGATTCTTGAGAATTAGGGCTAAATGTCAACACACAAAAGCGGGTTTTTTAACGGTTTCTACTTTAAAGCGGTGGCGCGTTTGTAAAACAAGGGGGTTTGTGGTAAAATAATCAGATTTTATCACTTTAGAAAATGGTGCAAATTAGCACAGATGCCGAAGCTTTAAAGCCTATAATTGAGAATTCGAGTGATTCTCAGTTATCATCGGCTGATAGGTTAGACCAGCAAACAGCTATCGCTTTAGATGAAGTGGATAAACTGGCTACAACCGCTGCTACCAATGCCGCTGGTGGTTTAGACGGTGCTTTTGCCAGAGGGGCAACCGAGATTGCGCCCAATAAAATTGCCCGAACCGAAACAGGGCAAACCAAACAAATTGAGCGCTTGATGCAAGACACGACCACTCGTGTTGACCGAGTTTTAAAGCGCAGCGCTGATAGCTACATCACCACGCTTCCTACGGCGGGAACGGGTAACCTTGAGAGGCTTTTGTGGGCTAACCGAGCCGATCAAGTAAAAAACAAAATTACGGCCGTTAGTGCGTCTGCCAATGAATCTGCTTTAGTTGCCGAAGGCTTTGACGCTTTTTACGGAGAAGCTCGTAACCGAGCCGAACAAGAGCTGAGTGACCAAATGGCAAAGTTTAGTGATTTTCAAGAAAAATATAACGATAGTGCTTGGACACGATTTCGACCAACAGGCGCTAAGCGCCGACAAGCGGCTCGCTTTGAAAAATTTCAAGCCCCAATGCAAGAAGCCCTGCAAAAACGGCTTGATGAAATGCAGAGTCGAATTGATGGTATAAAAGAAGGCCCACAAGCGCAGCGAGTAACCAACATGTCACAAAAAATTGATAGACGCTTTAAACACGCTGGGGCCGATAAAAAAATAAAACTGTGGGATCAAATTCAAAACGCCACGAGTTACAGCGGAACTATAACGGGCTTAGACTTAAGTGAATTTGGTCTAGCGAATGAAGATGAAAAGTTACTATTCATTGAAGCCCTAATAAATGGTGATTTAGATTGGGTGAAAGAAAGACTAGGGCTAAAGCAAGATTCAGATACGAAGTTTGAAAATCAAAAAGCCGTGATTGATTCGGCAAGAACTCAAGAAACACTTGTGAGGGATAGCCTAAGCCTGCCTTCACCTGAAACTTTGAAATCTATTCTAGCGAGTTCCTATTTAACGGATAAAGAACCTTTGAAAGAAAAAATTAATACCAAAGATTTAGTCAGTGCCATAGAAAACGACTTCCGAAACAATAATGCCACCAAAGATTTAATTGATACTTGGTTTGGGACTAACGTTAATCGTTATGACTTGCTTACAGATGCAACAAAACTACATGTTTTTATCAAAGAATTACAAAACAGTAATTGGGACTTAGTACAAAGCTTGAGCTTACAAACACAGTCAAAACTTATTACTTGGTTACATCAAATTGAAGAAGAACGTGGTGGGAACATAGAAGGTTATGAAAATGAGAAAGTGAGCGCAGCTAACAACGCCTTAGTTAACTTAAAAGGTGGATTAGTAACCAGTGTCGACGCAGCTGGGAATTTAGTTCATAGCGCTATTCCTTTAACCCCTGAAAACTCTGTATTAGGGAGAATAAAAGCCACTTCAAAACAAATTCAAGATTTTGATTTGTCTGGCAGCGCAGCAAATTTAAATACACTAATCAACGATATTGAAACACTTTCAAGCAGTGTTGAAAAGGCTTACCAGCAAGAATTTGTTTCCCCTTGCCAAGACGAAATTGATGACGCTGATTTCAGAGTTTTAAAAGAAGCTTGGGATAAAGCGCGTCAATCAGTCAAAACGCTCAAGGCAAAATCTGAATTGTGGCAACAAGATAAAGAAAAACATAAGCACTGGTCTAAAAATTCAAAGCAAACGGGCACGGCTTCTGAAGTAGTTAAATATGCGGCAGAAATTGGAAAACTTGAAGGTA
>Ga0307933_1001438_pt1 | contig 18548 bp, 19 predicted proteins | sample OrgLakmetageno88_FD_201811 | JGI IMG/M metagenome (GOLD analysis project Ga0307933, IMG submission 201811) | Saline water microbial communities from Organic Lake, Antarctica - #88 | ecosystem: Environmental > Aquatic > Non-marine Saline and Alkaline > Saline | place: Antarctica: Organic Lake...
TTTATTTGTTGTGAATATGGTGAATTTTATTTTTTCAAAAAGCTTTTATATTTTTTTTTGAAATAAATATTCAGAACATTCAAAATTAAAATAAAGAATATTCTATTTTTATCATTTTTTAATAAAATTGTGAATATTTTCAACGATTTGTGATTTTTGTGGCAAAAGTTGTGATTTTGGTCAACCCAAAACAACCATTTTGGTTTCTTTGTTTTCATAACTCAATCTTTTGACAAATTGTATATCATTTTCAAATAAAAAATCAACCACTTTTAAATTTCCAAATAATCTAATATTTTCAATTTTTACTTTGATTGTTTTCAATTTTTCGTCTCTCAAAAAACCAAAAACATGTTCTTTTTCATTTAAATTCGCAGCACCAAATGCATCATCTAAATTTATTCCCAAAATTCCTCTCAAACTCATTTTATTTTTTTATATGTTTTGTTTTGAACATGTTGAAATGAAAATATTGAAATTCAAAAAATAACAAAAACAAGAAATCATTTATCAAATCAATATTTATTGAAAAAATTAAACAATTACAATTTCTTCATTATCCAACACATAATCAACATCATTGAAATCAACAACATATTGTTTTCCGTATTTGTGTATCATTTGTTTAACAGATGTGAATTGTGAACAATTTTTACTCAATGTGAATGGATGGAAAGCAGCAAATGAACCAGACTTGTTTGATTGATAATCCAATGATCGCTTTGTTAATGTTGATCGAATGTCTGCTGGATTGGTTTTTGTTCTCAATTGTCTCAATTTTTCATATTTGTTTGGATTGATCACACATGAATAAAAATTACTAAAAGGTTTTTCAAACCCGTCTTGTTCAAGTTTCATGGACAGATTTTTGTCGCAGTCAAATGATTCAGGATAAATATTTTTAAAATCTCCATCACAAATCAATGAATCTTTCATAATGCTATAAAAAATATTATTTCTGGTTGTAAACTTATTTGTTTCGTCCACAAATAATGTGTCTCCTCTATACAAAAATTCTCTTGTAAACAACAAAAGATCAGCATAATCCAATTTCTTTCCATCAATAGTTCTACTTCTTGTGCGCATGTCTGTAATATACATGTCTGTTCCTGTTGACATTTGACCAGTATTCACATATGATCTTCCAAAATCAATCACATGAAACAACATTCCATGCGTTGGAACAGTGTACAAAACTCCATCAACGTTATAATTGATGTGTGTTTGATCTGTTCGTTCAAAAGTTATGTTCGGAAGTCTCAAATCGAAGTGAACAAAATCCATAATTCGTTGCGCAGTCATGAAAGCAAATAATATTTGCATGATCATTGTTTCATAAATTTTATTTTTCTTAACAAAATTCAATTGATTCAATCCAGCATTTCCAATCGAATCTTTATTGATTTTGTCAATCAAATCTTGTAAACTTTCTCCCAAAAATTCTTGAATTTGAACAACGTATGGTGTGATTGTTTGAGCCTGGTCATCCAAAATAAAATCAAATGCAGCATGATACAAATACGGGAAAATAGGAGAAATGGCGTTCATGTTGTTCATTATGGTTCCATTGTAAACTTCAGTCAATGATTCAATATCGTTTCTGTCCAATAAAGAATAAATCTTGTCAATGTAGTAAGGATCATTTGATTGATTCACAAAACAATCATACATTTTTTGCTTGATCAACAAATCTGTTTTTTGATTTCCAGTAGAAGCCTCTTGTCTTTTTAAAATCACAGGAACATTGTTGAATTTCATTTTTAATATTTCTCTATCATCTGCTTTTTTCATTGTTTTTGGTTGAAATGATGAACTATTTTCTAAAATACTTTTCAATACATCAAAATGATTAAAAGTCATCATGTCGTGACGCGGAGGTCTTTTTGATGGGACTACCGGGTTCATGTGGTACATTCTGTAATTTGGAGATTTGGTTTGTTGAGTGCAAATGTATGTTTGTTTGAAAATATCTGAATACGATTGATAAGCTTGTGCAATCTTTGAATCTTCTGTGCTTTGAATGCTTGCTAAAAAATCATCAACGTGTTTGTGATTTTTCGTTTCAATGATTCTGTTGTTGTTCAATGGATAAATCCCATTGTAATGTTTGTGAATTAATGTTCTGAGTTTGTTTTGCGATTGGCAAAATAAATGCCATCTTTGACATAAGGATTCATTGACGCTCATTTTGCAATAGAATAAAAAATAAAAAGTTTATTGAAAAATTTAAATGAATTTTTTGTTTATTTTCAAAGAGCAGAAAAAAATATAAAAATGGTGTTTTTATTTTGATTTTAATCAAGACATTACAAAATCAACAAAATTAAAGCAAGATACTCCGATTTTAGATGAATTGTTTTGTATGACATGATCTGAAAAATGGATGACAAAAACATCATCGTATGTGTTTTTTTGTTGAAATCTTTTTGCAGACAAAATCACAAGATTTTTGCAAGTCTTTGGTATTTTATGTTTTTCTAATGTATTTTGATAATTATAACATTTTTCTTGAATGATTTTTTTTTTAATCAATTTTTGATGAATGAAATGCAAAACTTTTCTTGCTGTGAATGCAATATCTTTCATTTCTGTTGTTGTTTGTGATTTCAATTCATCAAATTTTTCAATAATACTAAATGGTATCATAATTTCAAATCCATCATTGACCCATGTATCCATATAAACATCCAATAGTTCTAGTTTCATTTTCATAAAAATGTTATCGCTCAAAACAATTAAATTCTTGCCTTTTGAAATATTTTGAAAAACTTGCTTTTCAACTTTTCCAATACTGGACATCATATTGACAACTATATCGAACAAAGGTTGAGATGATGATAATTTAGCACATATTTGATTTAATTTGACTTTCAATGTTTGAATCACTGTTTCTTTTAACTTTTCACACAATAGATTGTTTTTGGAATTCTTTTTCAATTGCCTCAATGATTCAAATTCTTGAAAATCCAAAACTCCACAAATGAATATAATGTTGATTATGGTGTCAAGTTTTGAATGGTTGATATTGTCGTAGTCGGGAAACCACTTTATTGTTTGCTTGTTTGATTGAATCATTTTTGTTGTTGTTTTGATAATGTGTGTTATTGGTTGAACACATGTTGTTTATTTAAATACCAAAAACAACAATTGGTTTTGAAAAAATGGAACATTCTATTTTTGAATATATTTTTGAACGCAATAAAAAAAACACAATTTATGAAAGAAAAAAATATGTTTTTATACGTTTTGGAATTGGAAGATAAAAAATGGTTTGTTGGAAAAACAAAAAATCTTGAACAAAGGTTGGATGATCATTTTGATTCAGAAAAACATGGATCGTTTTGGACAAACAAATATAAACCAATAAGAAAAAAAGAAATTATAAAAATATCAGTGGAAGATGACAATTCAAAAACAACAGAACCAACAAAAGTAAAAGAAGACCCCATTGAAGATGAATATACAATGTATTACATGACAATGTATGGTATTGATAATGTTAGAGGAGGTTCATTTTGTAATATTTTTTTGAAAACAAATCAAATAAATTATATTCAATCTGTCATCAGACAAAGAATGGATTTGTGTTTCAAATGCGGAATGGATGATCATTTGGTAAAAGATTGTTCCTTCTTTAAGAAAAAATGTACATTATGTGGGAGAGATAGTCACAATGATATGGATTGTTTTGCCATAAAAGACATTAATGGAAATTACGTTCAAAAAGAATAAAAATATTTTTGTTTATTCCATAAATTCATCATCGTCATCATCTTCATCCATTGAAGGAGCCAAGAAAAATAATATTTCACTTTTGTTTCCAATATCATATTTAACTCGCATTGGATTATTTTGAGTCAATTGAATGTTTATGTTGTTGCTTATAGTGAAAAGTTTGCAAAAATGCAACATGTATTTCATACTAAAATTTGAAGAAATGTCTCTTGTGTGTTTTATATCAATTTCATCCCCTGCTTGTTTTATAAGTTTGACTTCAGCCAATGCGCCGTTGACTTTTATTGTTAATTTATCTTTTGAGACACCAACATCAATGACATCAGCATCCAATGTAGCCAAATCAGTACATATTTTCTTGAAATCTTTACTTGACATTTCAAATTCGGAATCTGGAATCATTTCAGGAACATCAAATCTTGAATTTTCAATTGTTATTAAATTCATTTTGAAATTAATTTGTTCATCCTTTTTACATGAACGTATTTCGATTTTGTCAGAACCTTCTTTGTATAAAAAAGTCATTTCATTGTCATTCGCAATGCATTTTAACAAAATACCCATTTTTGAACAATTAATTCCAAGTTGAACATTTTTTTGAGAATCATAAGATTTAAAATAGTTTTTGTGCATTGTAATTTCACACATGCTAACGACGGCAGTGTCCATGAATTGAATATAAATTCCATCTGGGGAGAAATCAATGTTGAAATCGGAAATCAAATCTTTGACTCCATCTATTATTTTTTTAAAGTCGGATGCTTTGTTGAAAGTTATATTGAATGACATTATTTTTTATTTTGTTTTTATATTTTTGAAATGTGTGTTGTTTTTGTGGTTTAAAATTGTTTAGTTATTTATTGTTTTTGTTTTTTTAAGAATAGAACGTTTCATTCTTTGATTCTTTGACGTATTTCATTTTTATTTCTTGCACTTTTTTTAACCAAAACTTCATAATACAAATGATCTTCTTGCCTTGGTTTCATTCCAGTTAGCATTGTAATTAATTTTTCCAATCGTCTCCAAAATTCAATTTTTCTTAAAATAGGATTCATCCAACCAGTTGCCAAACAATAATTGTCATCAAATGGAAATGTGTGATGCTTTTTGTGATCTGCCACAGATGGAATGATTTTAAAAAATCTCAATGTTTCAACAAAATAACCACATTTCTTTGGATAATGACAAAGTTTATGTATTTCATTAGAAACTGCCATCATAAAATAAAAACAAAACAAGAACATGGACATGTGAACCGACTGGGAAATTGGAATCAAGCGGTCTTCAATAAATATAGTATAAACAATGTGAACTGAAACAACAACCATTATTGGAACTCCATTGCTCTCGATCCAATTTCTTTTCAAAATCAAATGAGGTCTTGTGTGATGTTCCCTAAACGATTTTACAATGTATTCTCCCCAAAACAAAGAATCTGAAGAACCCCATGTATCAAACAACCAATGCAGCAAACCAGAAAAGAAATCAGCCGCAGCCATCCCCATTAAAATAGAAAAAAATAAAGGAATAAAAGAAATTTGATCTGATCGATTCATCATATCAAAAACAAAAATCATCATCATCCCGCAAAAAACAGCCAGTGAAGCATATGAAAATTTGATTGTTGTTTGGAGCGATTCATCAGATTGTTTTATTGAATCAAAATTTTTGGGTGAGTTTTTTGTAGACATGATCATAATTTGAAAAATGTGTGTTTTTATTTTGGTTTTAATTAAAAAATTAACATTTGATTTTCTTCACCAACATATATTTTGATATTCGTGTTGCAATACTCTGTGGTAATCTTTGAAACAAAACATCATTTTGATTTAAAAAATCAATCACATTTTTGGTGGTTATTCTCGATTGATTCATCATGTAATCCAATAAATTGTATTTCGACAAGTTGGAAATTAATTGATGGTCATTGGTTTCAAATGTTTTGAGTAAACATTTCATTAATCTAGTTTTAAATTCTTGTTGTTCTTGAAAAAAATGATTAATTTTTACAATGAATCCCAGTGTTTTTATGTATTCCTCATTAATTATAGATTCTTTTTCACAAAATGACAGCATTATTTCGATTGATATTTTCACAATATCAATCATAGTTTGATACTCAGTTGAATTATTTTCAAATTGTTGATCAATTAAATTCACACATGAAATTTGAGACCATGACATTAAATTAGAAATGATTGACTGTTTTTGCTCAAATACGATAAAAGAATCTAAATCAATCATCATTTTTGTTGCTTGGCAAAATGTAAAAATAAAATGATGATCATGTTTACCAAACAAAAACTCATCAAAATACTTTTGAAACCATCTTGTTTGATTTTCTAATATTTCGATTTCATTGAAAGCAACCTTGGAACAAAAAATCAAACATCGTGTCAATCTCATTGAATATTGTTGTTTTTTGAAATGTTCAATTGCCAAAACAATTTGTTCGATGAATTCGTTTTTGCAATTTTTTATTGTAAAAATTAGCGAAATAGAACCTAGTATGTGACAAATATGTTTTTTCGATTTTTCACATTGTAAAATCGGTATAATGTTTGACAAAAATGTTTTGAAATTGACATTATTTATTTTTTTCATCATGTCTTGTTTCAACTTATTGGATGTGAAAATCAAATTCCTCAGATATTTTAAATTAATTTCTCGTACATGTCGAGATGTATTATTTTTAAACAAAGAGTCGATAACAAAATCCGTAAGACCATTTTTTTGGTTTAATTTATTGAATTGTTCATTTGTTTGGGGAAAAGAACAATCAATGATCATATTTTCATATTCTTGTTCAGAAATATCGTTTCCAATGGTCAAATATTCATGTGGTTTTATTTGATCTTTTTTCTTTGATTGTTCATTCAATTTGTCTTTGACAAATGTCATCAAATTTAATTTTTTTTTGATGACTCGTAATTTTTTTACTTTGTCGAATTGATGATTGATCATTGGTGTTTTGTTTGTTTGATTCCTGATGTTTTTGGTCATTGTTTTGCAAAAATATATTTTGTTTGATTATGTTTTTAAATTTCAATTTTTCTTTTTTTCAATAAATAATCAATTTTTATACCATTTTTTAAAATTAAACAACATACTCTAAATTTCAACGAATCTATGACACAAATTTTATCTTTTGGTTGATCTATTTTTAAATAAATGATCAATGATTGATATTCATAAAAGAAACTAATTTGTGGCTGTTTTTTAATTACAATCAAAATGATTTCAAACACACATAAAATAAACAAAATATATTTGTTATTGTGACAATACACAGTTTATATTCAATTTTCCAAAATACAATGCCAGGAAGAGACCTTATTAGGGACAAAATTCCACAGAAAAAAAACAAACAATTTGAAAAATCAAATATATCAAAAGAAGAATCAGAAAAAGAATCACAAAAATGGGTGGATCGATTTTATTCTTCAAAAAATTCCAAAAATGGATCTCAATCAAATACAACAATCAATTTAGAAACAGTTAAAAAAGAAAACCCTGAACCATCAACGCTGTTATCAAAACTGTGGAAAATCAAAGACAATGTTTCACAATATTTTTATCCAAATAAAAAAGATCAAAAAGAAACAGAGAACATAATCGACAAAAAAGATCAAAAAAAAAGTCCAAACAAAATCAAAAAAGAAACAAAAAATCCAATCAAAAACAAAAGAGTTCGATTCAAATCACAGGAAAAAGAAATTGAAACTGAAAATGTGATAAAATCAATTTTGAAAAAATCAAAAACCCAATCATCAATGAATAAAAATGTGGATGAAACAAAAAAATCTCCAAACACTGTTCAAAAAAACAAAGTTCAAAAAGATGATACAAAAAATGTTATTGATTTGTTTCAAGAAAATTATAAAACAGATAATGTTGCAACCAACAAAAAAGATAATTTTTTTTCTTATAAAAATGATTATTCAAATTATTCAAACAAACACAGACAAAATGATAATGTCTCTCTAATAAATCATTCTAAAAAAAGAGTCGCGTTGTTTTTAGATTTTGATCGAACAATTATACCAGAAAGTTCAGGAGGAATGCCAATCACAAATAAAACTAAAATGATGCATGAAAAATATTACACCTCTGTCGTGAAAACATTAAAAAGCATCAAAGCACGACTTTTATTATCTGACAATATTGAATTTCTTGGAATATATATTTTAACACGTGCCATAACATCAGAAACGGTCAACTATTTAAAAAAACACAATTTGATTTTTAGCAAAGATGAAGGAAATAATTTGATAAAGGGAGTTTATGGCTCGTTTAAAGAATATGATATGTTCCCTTCATCTGATGTAACAATACAAAAACAAATCATGTTTCCAATTTTGAAAAACAAATCAAAATATCCAAATCCAAATAAAAAAACCATAATCAATGACACATTGAACTTGAAAATAAATCGAGAAAAATACAAAACATATGAATCAAAATGGGCATATATAAAATCGTTTATGATTTATGAACTAATCAAAGTGTTTGATATTGATTATTCATTGTTTGATGATGACAATGATTTAAATGTAATGATGGTCAAAAAAGTAAAAAATGTTGAAATATTGGGAATGGCTCAACAAGATAGCGGTATTTTCAAAGATGCGTTGAATTTTTACAACAAGTTTTTTCAATGGATTGATCGAATCGAATCAAAACCACATCAAAATGTCATTAAAAAACAAATATTTCAAACAGGACAAAATCAACTGTTTCAAAAACAAGATTTCAAAAAGAAAGATGGTGATAATTTTAAAAATGATTATGATGATTTATTTAATTAATTGTTTCAGATACAACAATCTTGTATTTTAAAAATAAATATTATTAGTTCAAATTTTGCAAAATAAAACAATGGATTTAAAACATAACCTTGACTCAAGGAAAAAAAAATGATTTATCTACTATCATGTTCTATGTTTTTAAACCTATTTATGTAAATTAAATAAAAAGAGGATGGGAATGGAGAGAAAAATAGTGTGTTTTGTGCAAAAAAAAATTGTGTTAGTGATTTGAAATTGAATTTTCTTTTGAATACAAACCAGAAGATTGTTTTGGATTGAAATAGCTTTTTCTGCGAATATAAAAATAATTTTATAAATTTTTTGGATCAAACATTTAAGATGGTGTTCGTTTTTATTATAAACAATGTTATTTATTTTCAATTAATCGATAAAAATTACAATTATTTTGGATTGTCATGCATTGTTCTACATTTTTGTTGATAAACATCATGTAAATTTTGATCAAAAGTCAAATCATACTTTTTTGTTGTTCTAAAAAATATCATTTGGTTTTTGAACAAAGGAATATTGTATTGTTTTTTTTCTGTTTGATTCCAATCATTTTTTATGACTTTACCAGATGAGTAAACAGAAGAAAATGAAACTTTGTTCAAATGATAATTGAATTTTAATGAATTGAATGGTGAGAAAGAAACCATTGTGTCTATCGTTTGATACACATATTGTCTATTCATACTTGAAATACAATTCACGTTAGTGATATTGAAATGAGATTGAGATTTATTTTTTTTTGACAGTTTTTTGATAGTGAGCAACAGAGACGTTGAAACAATGAAAAAGCACATAAAAATCAAAAATAGAAAAAATAACAAAAAATTGACTTCTGATTGTTTTTTCATGCGATGATTCATTTTTTTCACGAAAGAATTTATCATGTTTTTTATTTTTTAAAATTTTATCCTTGTGATTTAAAGAGTTGATTGCATTAAATTAAAATAAATATTGTTTTTCAATAAAAAAGAAAATTCTATTCAATTTTGATAATTGTAAATGATCAAGTTTCCTTCTGGTTGCTTCAAAACAATGCTTTTATGGAATGTTTCTTTAATAATTTGTTTTCTTATTGTTTTTTCAAATGAATCACATGTTTCCACGAAATTTTTCATTTTGACAAAACAACAATTTATTTCATCAAACGATTCATAAATCATTAAGAAAATAGTTTTGAAATGTTCTTTTTTGAAATTATTGCAATTTGAAGAAATTGATTGCATTTGTTTTTTTGATTTCAGTGTTTCTTTATATTCTTTTTTGATTTTTTTCATTACTCTTTTCATTTTCTTTGAGTAGCATTTTGATTTGTTTTCTAGTGCATCTAATTCCAATCTTAATACATTGCAATCTTCTAAAATACATTCTACTTCATGTGAATTATAATCTCGTTTATTTGACTTGTTTGTCAAATTCTCAATATTAATTTCTATTTGTTTCAACACCATTTGAAAAAGTTTTTTTGATTTATCAAATATTTTTTCCATTTCTTCTTTTGAACCATAATCATACATTTGATCATATGAGTCGCAACAATTTATTTTATTTTCCAAATCATTTTTCTTTAACAAACATGAGTTCATCATGTTTGTCAATCTCTGTTGAGACTGTTCATTGAACAAATGGAAATTTGAATCATTACTTTTGTCGCTGACTTGTTTCATTTCATTCATCAAAAATGTTAAATTTTGTTGAGAAACTGAACTTATGTCCAAACAATATTTCAAAAAATTCATGGTTGCAATTTCACAATAATTCAAATATAATAAATATGTTTCACATGACATTCTAAACGTTATGGATGGAGATTTAACATTATTTAATGCTTCTTGGCAATTGATTTTGATTTTTGTGTCATTTTCTAACGAATCAATCAATTTCAACACATATTTTTTTATTTTGAAAAACTCATCAGCAACAAATTCAGACAGCATGTGAGATTGATTTTGTGTTGTAAAAAACAAATTTAATTTGTTGTACAATATTTCAAACGAATCAGAATAAGATGCAAAATAATTTAGTTCAGACATGATTGAATCAAAATGATATTGATGCAAGCTCGTCATATTTTGAACATCTTCAAATTCTTTTGTGATTCTTTCCAAATTCATTTCAAGATTTTCCTTTACCATTCTACATGGAGATTGAAGCGCAAAATAAAATTTTACATGTGATGCCACATTTTCAAACAAGTCTTTTGCCTTATATTGAATTGCTTTGTTTTTTTTATTCATTTTTGTGTTTTTCACTGGAATGATGTCTAAATTTATTTTAACACAGTTCAAAAAATCAAATCATTGATTTTTATTATCATTTTGCTTTCTCAACAAATCAAAATCTCGATTTTGCCATTTTCCCCCTATAACACAATACGCTGAAAATAATGTATTCAATACCACACGATTCAATGTTAATTCACAACAACAAGTCCATAATCCTAGGCATAAGCATAAAAATATCGGGTGCATTGAATCACTTGAAAAATTATCATTTGAACAATTTGAATGAAAATAACAATATGAATTTTCTTTTTTAGCTTTGTGAATAAAAAAAGTCAAGGACACTTGAACAATAATCCAAAATGCATTTAAATAAAAACAATAACCCTTTGAAATTTTTATCAAAACAAATGGTTCACATGGTTCCATCCATTTTAAAAATAAAGCGTTCAAAAATATTATTGCTATCAATGCATTAATGATTCTTTCCATTTTTTGACCAAGCCATTTTTTCAATGTTTCTTTGACATAAATTCTTGAAGAAAGTGAATGTGTTGAAAAAAATAAAAGTATCCAAAATATGTTTTTCAAATAAATGAAAGAAACGTTTTGTTGAGAGCATGTTTTGATTTGAGTTGAGTATTTAAAAAATAAACTTGTAAAAATGAATTGTGAAAACAATATCAAATAACAAATGTTTCCAAATGATTTGTCGATGTTCATTTTTATTTTCTTTTAATTTATTCAATCAAAATTTGATTTCAAAAAAAAATGATTTCGCGATTTAAATATTCAAACAAAGTTTCAATCATTGTTAAAAATAAATGTTTCATCAACCAAAACAACATCTCAATAGTTCAATCAAAAAAAATAATTCACAAAAATCAAATACAAAATAAATACATTGAATCAACTATCAAAATCCAAAATATTTGCAGTATATGCGATCCAAACGAAAAGCATAAAACTAAACAAATTATTGAGTATTGTGACAAATGTGGAAATTTTGTGAAAAAATAAAAGCATTTTAAAAAATACTATTTTGATGTGCAAAATGAATAGATAATCTTGAAATATATCATAAAAAATCAAATAAAATGAGCAAATTATTTTTTTTTTCAAAATGATCATTTCAACAAACATCAAAAAATAAACCAATGAGTCTATTGAACTTATATTGGATTTCAAAAAAATCAAAAATCACCCAATAAAACACAAGAAATAGTTTATTGTGACATTTACAGTTAATTATCAAGATATTATATTTACAATAAAAATTCATCATTCATTAATTTTTTGTTTTGAACAATTTATTGAATGGATTCGAATTATTTGTGAATTGAAATTAGCCCATAATTTTATTAATTTTGTTAAAATAAATAATTTTATTTTTATTTTTTACATTTGATGTTCATATTGGAAATAATACTATACATCCAAAGCTTTTTAATTGATATAAACTCGTTAAAAAATCATAATAATTTTTTTGATTGTCAAAAAAATCATTTTCCCATATCCAAAATCAATGAAGTAAACCGTCAATGGAATCATATTTTTTATTATTTAATCAGCAAAAGAAATGAATACAAAGATTTGAACCTCAACGTTAATGATCATTCAATCAAAAATAAAATGTATCAGCGCACAATGGAATTGGTGAACAATGATTATAAAAATTTAAAAAATTGTTATATGCAAAACGAGGAAATATGCAATTTTGCTTTGGATAAAAATCCATTGAGTATGAAATATATAAAAAATCATTGTTTGAAATTATTTAACAGACAGGCTTATATGTATAAATTGGAAAAGGGCAAAGAGTTTCCAAATTACAAAAAAATAATTCAAATGAAAAAAACATTAAAACATGTGAATTTTAATAAAATATCGGAAACAGAATACAAAGAAATATGTTTCTTGTTTGTTCAAATAGACGGAGAATTTTTGCAATATATGAGAAAAGGCAAGTTGGGAAAGGACGATTATTATCAACTATGCATAAATGCAGTGTCAAATAATGGGTTTGCGATTTGTTTTATTAAAAACAAAACAAAATACTTGTGTTCATTAGCAGAATCAAACAATTACATGGCTCGTAGATATTTTAAAAGACACGATATATTTTCAAGAAGATAATTTATTTCAATGCATTTATTATATTGGAAAGATTTCTTGAATTTCTAAACGAATCATAAATCCACACATTTCCAAATTTTATAAATTGTTTTCTTGATTGTTTGAGTTGTTCGACTTCTTGTTCATTTTTTTGAAAAGTCAAATAAGTTGGATATTTTTCATTTTCATTTTCTATTTTTTCCATCAACTTTAAACAAAATTTTACTTTTGAACTGATATTACAATTATAATCAAATAAATCAATCTTATGACCAACTATGGGATTGCAAGTTTTTGTGTTTTCATCAATGAAACGGCTTATTTTTTCATTTTTTGTAGTGATGAATATTTTTCTATCTGTTTGAAATAAATAATTTTGGTATGTTTTTACAATATTTTTCAACTCCGATTCATTCCATTTGTGTTTTTCGTTTTCATGATGATGATTCTTTTTCTTGTTTACATCGAATGATTTCCCACTTTTGGAAAATTCACACAATGTTCTCTCTTGTTTTTCATTCAAAAGCAAACTGAATCTTGATTTTTCAGAAAGTAAATAATCATATGGTTTGGACAAAAAGTTGGACATGTTCATGTCAATTTTGATCATGTTATTTTGACACATAAAGTCAATGATTTCTTTTTTTTGTTCTTTGCATATCGATAATAAATTTTCCCAATGCAGAATTTCTTTTGTTTGTTCACTATTCAAATATCCAACAATGTCTTTTGTTTCTTTTAATCTTTTTATTTTTGGTTCGATATATTCTAATTGAACAAAATCCAAGTGCTTGACACATTGTATACTTGGACTGATTCGTGATGATTTTAAAAAAAAAGCAATTGATTTGCTTATTGAATTGTATTTTAAATAATAAACAGCAAAATTGTGAAAACAATCTGAAATGTCCACTGGTTCATGGCAATACAATAAACATTTTATGGTTTCGTGAAAAAATAATTTGTGATATCCCAATTTTTGAAAACAACAGCATCGGGCTTTCCTTGCATAAACAGCTATTGGATTGTAATTATTTATAATTGATGTGCTGATTCTTATACATAATCGATATTGACAGGAATCATACAAGCAATTCAACAATTTTTCAAGCAATAAATTATAATTAGATACCATTGTTTTTTGTTTTTGAACAGGTTCAACATGTGAATCATCTTTTTCCAATTCAAATAACATATATTCCATTGTGTTTGAAAATTGATAATTTTGTTCTGAAAAACATTTGTTCAATGGTATATAATCTCCCAACATTTTTGAACAATCCAGCATTTGATTATTGTCTATCAAGTCACAAGCGTTTAAGAATACATGATTCTTTGACCAATACAGTGAATTGAAAAAAGAATCAAATGAAAAACTGCAAATTTTGTTTTTTATATCTGTTAAAAAATAAGCTCTGTATGTTTTTTTATAATGTTGATTCACACTTGAAAACAGTTTTAAATTTTCAAAGTTGGTTGGAAAGAAACTGAATATTGAAATTAAACATTGATCATTTAATGTTATTGGGTGTTTGAATTTAATTTTTTTGTTTGCTGGTTCATATTTTGTGTTGGATGAAAAGTTTCTTTTTCTTTTGGATTTTAAAATCAAATTGGTGTTGACCATTTTTTATTTATTTTTTGTTGTTTTGAAAAACATGTGTCACAAAAATTAATGTGTTTAATTTATTTGTTGTTTTCAATAAAAGAAAATTCAATTATTTAAATCAAAATTTTTTATTGTTTTAATATTCATATATAATTTTATTATCCATTTCAAATATCATATCATCAAAATGATTTTCAATAACCAAATCTCTTCGAAAAAACTCTTTATTTTTCAAAGGTACTTTGACAATTTGGTTTGGATTCTCAATATTCAACCGCTGATGAAAAACATTTCAACCCAATGCAAAATCGATTATCTTTTCATTGTTTAAAAATTTCAAATTGATTCGATTGAAAAGTGGAACAATTGTTCGATCTTTTGTTTTTCCCAACACATTGTTTTTGTTTTTCCCACATGCATGCAAATTTCCTTTTCTTGTCAAAAGCATGGTATTGTTTTCTTTACATTTTCAAAAATGAAATTAAAAAAATTATTTTTTATTTGGTGTTTGATTTTTGTTGATTTCTTTGTTTGAAAAAGCTTGATCTAATTTTCTTTTTTTCCCAAACTCAATTTTAATGTCTACAAAAGATGGTAATTGTCCATACATTTTTTGTTTAAATTCCTTGCAATTTCCAAATATTCCCATCCCTGTATTTTTAGGAAACGGGTACATTTCGTTATAAACCTTTTCATATCTACCAAGACCCAGTTGACCGTCGGAATTTGTTCCCCAAGCATAAACATTTCCATAATCAGTGGAAACCATAGAAAATCCACCAGAGTAATCGTCTGAACATGTGGATATACATTTTATATTTTCTTGACCAAAATGTGATTTGTCAATCTGAACAACATCAGTTATAAAATCGTCATTGCCACAACCCAAACATCCATTGACATTTTCTCCCCAAGTGTACAAATGATTACTTTCAGATAAAAATAAACCAATATTCCTGCCATAATCAATATCAACGATCTTTTCATTATTGAATTTCTTTGGGTCAATTAATTCAGGAATTGTTCTTTCTGTGTTTTCATCCAAACCATTTTCATCACCCATATTGTAATACTTGCAATCACAACATTCTGTTTCTGAATATGGTAATATGCAGACACCCCATTGATACACTTTTCCATCACATGATAAAGCCACGCATTGTAAAAATCCAATGGATATTTTCTTTATTTTCACTCCATCATCAAATGAAATCTTTGAAAAATATTTTTTTTGATCAAATTGTGCTTCACCTGAACCCAAATATAAATCGCAATTGCTTCCACATGAATATAAATTCCCTTCTTCAGTCAAAATGATTGTGGTGCGTTGATCTGTTTCAACGTGTTTAATTGTTTCATTATTGTAAGTAGATGGGTCAATGAGCATTGGAACTTTTATTTCGTCATCATCTGAAGATACTCCAAGTTGTTGATTTTCATTGATACCCCATGCATATAGATTTTTTTTGTTTGTCAGTGCAAAAAAGGAATAATAGGATGTAGAGTAAATGGAAATAATTTTTTCTGCATTAAAGTGAGTGTCATTGATTTTGTTTGGGAGTTCGCTGTTGTTCGAATTGTCAAGTAAAATATCGTGACCCATTGCTACATCACAATTCCATACATAAATATTTCCTTGTTTGGATGTAGCGCAACAAAAATTAGATGATAGTTTGATATCGATGATTGGTTCATTGTTGAAGTGAATTGGATTGATTTTTTTAAATGATGATATGTCCATGTGATCTTGATTGTATTTATTGTGAAATAGTTGAGGATGGTGTTTAGAACCCATGGTTTCTCCTGACAAAAATACAAACCCTTCACTTGAAAGAGCAGCAGAATAATAAGAAACAGCTAATACTTTGATGATGTTGTATTTCATTTTGTTTTGTTGTTTTTGTGTTAATCAGACATGATGAATCAAACAATGAAAGGTGATTTATATTTATAGTTTTTGAAAAAGGATTTGGTGAAAAAAAGAATTTTCCATATTTTTAAAATAAATTTAATGTCAATTTTTACTAGTTTTTCTTACTTGCAATTATTGAGTTTGAACACAATAATAATCCATATCATATGCAAATAAAGACAATTATTTTAATGAAACTGGTTTTTTGTTGATAAATATTTGATTTGCTCTTAAAGCATGTTGAATCAACACAACAAAATCTGTAAATATCATTTACGATTCCATACTTTTCTGCAAACAAAAACATTTCCATATCAATAAATTCAGAATCACTATGATCATGAAATTGATGTGTTTTTATTTTGTCAAATGTACTTGGATCACAATAATATTCTTTGGAATGAATCATTGCATCCAATTTTAAAAAATAAATTCGAGGACACAATGCATTTCTTTTTATTCAACAAGTAAACATTTCTTGAATTTTTTTTTGAAATCCAACAAAACTTATTTTCGTGCACGATTCATTCTTTGGATGAGTAATGAAATCAAATCGAATTCTTTTATTATTTTTATCAAATGAGATTCTATCCATCATGATCATTGAAACTATATTCAAATTGTCAATAATTCTTTTTCATCCAAAATATATTCTTTGACAACATTTTTAAAATCTTTTAAAATTTGAAATGTTGGATTTTCATAATTGATTTTGACTTATTGATACTGAATGTTTTCATTCACATCAGACATTAAATTTTCTGTGTTGTTGTTCACAAATTCTGATTTTGATGGACATGTGACATTTGTTTGTTGTGTAATTGATTCTTATTTTCACAATCATGTTTCTTTTGAATAAATCATTTTCATTTTTGTGATGTGTCAATAAAAACATCACAAATCAAATTTAAATTCATTTGGTTTTGAGCTTGAATTTTCAAATTTTCCATCTTTGAAAAAAACATTCTTTACAATCATTTTTCAATTTTATGATCATTTTATGATTCGTTTTTAAAAAATAAATGGAAAATTCCATGTGTCAAATTTACAAAATGATGAACGATATAAATATTGAAACAACAACATTCATTCAAAGCAAACATTCAATTGAAAAACAAACACCAACAATCAAAAATGAATTTCACTAAAAAGAGATCGTTTTCTTTGTTTTCAATGATTCAAGGACAAGAAGAAAATGAACGAATGAACAAAAAAATAAAACAAAAACATGAACTTCCAATAACTTCAAAAATTGGAAAATCGGACACACGAACATTCTTGTTGTTTTTGGAAAAGGAATTAAATAAATATGATTTTCCTTTGACAGACATGTTGTTTGTACATAGTGTTGATTTTATTTCAGAGCATGTTCATGAAATAAAGCAAAAGAGTTCAGGAAATATTTTATTCTATTACATCAAAAGTGTGTATGGCAATCAACCCGCAAAATTAAAAACATTGCAAGACGTTTCCATTTATTTATGCAAATTTTACAAAAGAAGTTTTGTCAAATCAGTCTCTGTCCATTTCGAATACAATGACAATGATATTGAATTGTGCAACAAATCAACTTTTGTATTTTGTGAAACATTGAAAACCAACAGTTTCATTAATCTACACTTGTCCAATTGGTATGTTTGTTGTAGCAATATCCTGGTTGAAAATAAAAATACAGCTGATGGTTCAAATCTTCCATCTGAAGAACAATGCAAAAAATGGTTGACATATGTCCATCAAAAAGATTCAAAACTTGTTGAAATATTCAAACAATGGAATTGGAATGAAAATCAAATGAACATGTTGTGCAAAAATGAATCTGAATTGGAAGAAATTCAATGCATTGATTCCAATTTTAATGTTTTTGATTGTTTAGAAATTGATTTTCAATACACTGTTCCACATAATATCGATGTACATAGAACCGATTCAAGAAAGAAATCAATTGAACAATTATCAGAAACAGATTATTTTAAAAATAATGAAATTTGTGAACAATCATTTAGAAAAATAATGATGGACATGGAAAAGTTATTTTTCAATTCAGAAAATGTGACGTTTAGAAATATTTATTTGGAAGTGATGTATGAACCAATTTATTTAAAATACAATTACAGAGAATCGTCGGTGATAAAAAGCAT